>VFSW01006982.1_pt1 | contig 16496 bp, 12 predicted proteins | sample 5358111 | NCBI WGS metagenome assembly VFSW01 (sample SAMN11554181, study PRJNA540505) | mine drainage metagenome | isolation source: sediment from site ElyBrook_90M | place: USA: Ely Copper Mine, Vershire, VT | collected 2017 | reverse complement strand
GGATACAAATATCCGTGGATTGGCTACCCAGGCCACCCCCTTCCAAGGGATAATGACAAGTTTGAGGAATGGCCCGACCCCAACCCGAGGGACCCAAGAGACATACCCGATCCGTGTTTCATCGCGACCGCATGCTACGGGACCGATGACAGGATCGTGCAACTTCTGCGTTCTTGGAGGGACAGGCAGAACAGTGCGGCTTCCTTATTGTTCATAAGAGCTTACTACGCAGGCGTGGGCAAGGCCGGGGCAGTTATGCTCAGAGCCATGCCAACGTTAAAGCCCATAGCTAGAAGGCTTATAAAGGCCTTCGTGTGGATATTGCGAATATCGTGAAAAGCAGCCGCGCAAGCGGCTGCTTTTATTCGCTTGAGACCTTACAGAATAGAATGCGCTCTCAACTTTGCGATTCCGCGAGGTTTGGTACGTACTTTACCGCGGGCATATACGAATTTCAACCTTTGATGGCCGATATAACTCAAGACTATGCCTGTGCTCGTCCCAAGGTTCAGGCTTTCAACTATTCCTCCCATGGGGATTTGGATGCACATATCAGCATAATCGACCGCCTCGTCAGAGATACCCTTCGATTCGTTGCCAAACCAGACGGCAAGACGCTTTTGGATAAACTCCGCATCATAGAGACTTACGTTCCTTTTCCCTTTCTTATGGGGCGAGGTCACTGCGATCGTATACATGTTTTTCCTAAGATGAGATATGCATTCGCTTGTAGTATCAAAACGCTTTACATATACCCACTTGTTTGCCCCAACGCTTAGTTTTGATAAGCTCTTGTTATTCCGCGATGACTCGAAGTCACGAGGAACGCCGATGTTCCCAACCATATACAGCTTCTCCACCCCGAACGCAGAAACGTTCCGGATCGCTGAAGCAATATTAACCGCATTACTTGGGTTCTCAAGGACACAGATGAAGTACCTGTTACGTAGATGCTTCACAGCTCTTATCCTCCCTCTTACGCCGACGGTCATTTACGGTATATAGGATACCACAGCGCGACAGCCGATCAGATGAGCGCTTTCATTATATATTCAATAACATCCCAGTCGGGCACTTTACTGCCGAACTGCTGTTTGAGCTTGTCCCCGCTCTCCTTATACATGCGGGTAAGGCCCGCCTGCACCTTCGCATCTCCTCCGGTAAACTCACCTACCAGCTGCATCCAACGTCTGGCCAGTTCCTGCACCTGCGGATATTTAGGGTCTTTGCCGTCTGCCATATAAGACTTAGCTTCAGCGATAAGTTTGGGCCATTCGCCCTGAATCAGCCTGATCTTATCCGGACCGAGCTTCTTGGCCTGTTCCGCTATCTTCCTCTGCTCTTCGCCTCCGAAGAAACCGAATGGGTTCATTTCTGCACCTTAGTCCGTTTACTTTAATACGTCCCAGTTCGTCGGGTCCATCCCCGGGTTAAGACTGAACAGTATCACGCCCTTAAGCCCATACTTCTTGGCAAGCTGTATCTTCTGGCTTATGGACGTCGAGTCCGCCACATCCACCATCTTCTCAGAGAAAATAGAAACAGGCGAAGATGTGGATGTTGTTGTGGTCGCGTACGTCGTGGTTGCGTCAAAGGTAAAACCAAGTTCTCCGGCGTTGTTCCTCGTCGGAACTATATTCATGCTTGCCGCCAATAGTACCGCATTGGCATAAGAAATATTGCCCACCATGCTGTAAGTGGAATCTCCTCCGCTCTGTGTGATTCTGTACTCATATCCGTACGTTGGCACCCCCAGCACTATTTTCTTGCGGCTTATTGTCTTTGTCGCTTCCTGTATTACCTTAGCGACCCAGTCCGGATCGGCTATGGGCATATATAGATTGCCGTTGGCCCTTTTGGCAGCATTAAGCTTTATATCAACGTTATCCTGGTCGTAGGCCAGTATATCCACTTCGTCGCAGTACTTGTTTATGGCCACATAGTCGTTGGCATATGCGATATCGCTGGGTATGACCTTGAACCGGGAGGAGAGCGGCGTGCGCGCCTCTACTGAGCAGGACAGCGTCTTTCTCTTCGCATGGAGCGAACTGGACAGTGTCTTTATGAAGGATGAGAAGAAAGGTTCCGTGGATGCGGTCTTGTTCTCATAGTCTATGTTGATCCCTGAGAACGGGGCGGTATCAGCCAGGTCGACAAGCGTCTTGATGTGGGCCTTTGTCGAGGTTGGGTTGGATAGCAGGCTGTATATCTGATCACCGTTCTGCCACGTGACAGTCGGTATTATCTTTATGTTTAGCTCGCTTATGTCGGTCACCCAGTTCAGCCATGAACCCTGCAGTATATTCAGATTGTCCTTAAGGGACCCGTCGCTGTTGACGCTGTAGGAGAAAGGGCTGATCTCCTTGAACTCGGTCACGTGCCTTGTGAGGGGCTGGACCATTGCGGATTCGGACCAGTACGGCATCCACGCACCGTAGTACAGGTGCGAAGCGGTCGCCGCAAACGCCGGGCCCTGGAACAGCACTAGGCCGGACAATATCGCTGCGGTCAGATAGGCATAGAATCTATTCATGTATCGGTATATTACAGAATATCCGGCGGTTTACAAACACACCCATATCCTTACTTGTTTATATGCTCCATAGAGTAGTCCAAACTGGAGCCTACCTTCTTACCGGGGTTGAATATATTGTCGGGATCGAATATCTTCTTCGTCTCTCTGAACACCTCCATCATCTCCTTGCCGTACATCATCTCCAGATATGGACTTCTTATCAGGCCGTCGTTGTGCTCGGCGGTTATGGAACCGTGGTATTGGACTATTAGCTTGTACACCTGATCCGATATCTCCGGTATCAGTGCCCGCACTCGCTCGTCCTTCAGGTTCATCAGCGGGATTATATGGAAATTGCCGTTGCCCGGATGTCCTGCAATGGTGTATATGAGGTCCTTGCTGTATTTGTCGAGTATGGCGTTCACCCTCGGCAGCACCTGGGCCATATATTCCGGCTTGACGATGAAATCGTCTATGAACGGCGCAGTGTCCAGGCCGCTCGTGTTGTTGTGCAATAAGGCGAAGCTCTCGCGCCGTATGGTCCAATACTTCTGCTCTTCGCTCTCGTTCTTAAGCGCATGCACCAGTATGCCCGAATGGGATTCGGCGAACTTGTCGATGGATGCCTTAAGCCGGTTCAATTTCGCCACTAAAGCCTTCTCGTCATCGCCGGTTATCTCGACAAGCATGATCATCTTCGGCATGCCGCCGCGCATTACCATCAGCATCTCCGGCAGGAACTGCCAAGCCAGCAGGAATATGTTGCCTTTCATGGAAGCAAGCACCTGCCGCCAGAGCTTGACCGCAACCTCCATTGTCTTGTCGTCGTATGACTCTATGCTCTCCGGATCGAACTTCAGCGCCTCCTCTACGATCTCCGCAGCCCACTGTAGGTCTTTTAGGAAGATGACCGCAAGCCGGGAATGCTTTTTGGCCTTTACCAGCCCGAGTTTGGCCTCGGCAAGTAACCCAAATGTCCCCTGCGATCCGACGATAAGCCTCGTCATATCGAACACGCCCCGCTCTTTGTCCCACACGTTCCAAAGATAGTATCCGGCCGAGTTCTTCGATACGTTCGGTTTTGATTTGCTTATAAGTTCGTAGTTTGACTCTATGAGCGCCTTAAGCCTGCGGTATAGGTCGCCCTCAAAGCTCTTCTCCTTCAGCTTCGCGTCAAGCTCTTCGCCGGCAAGCGGTTTGATGACGTGCTTCTCGCCGTCGCTCATGACCATCGTCAGTTCGCGTACGAAGTTCTCCGTCTTGCCGTATGCCAACGTCTTCTCTCCTCCGGAGTTGTTGTTTATCATCCCGCCCAAGGCACAAAGGTCCTTGGAAGCAGGATACGGAGGGTACAGGAGCCCTTTTGCGGTAAGTTCCTTCTCCAGGTCGCGGAAATAGACCCCTGGTTCCACTGTCACCGAATGGTCGGTTATCTCCTTTATATGGTTGAAGTACTTTGTGAAGGATACGATTATCCCTTTGCTAAGCGGCCCGCCGCTCATATCCGTGCCCGCTGAACGACCGGTAAGCGATATGTCTTCCCCTTCTTCTTTCTTCTTTTCCACGAACTTTACCAGGCCGCAGAGGTCGTCGATGTCCTTCGGGAACACCACGAGCTGAGGCTTCACTTTGAATATTGAATAGTCCCTGCTGTATTTCTCTATGTCTGCCTCCGTGTCCGATATGTCGCCTTTGAAAAATTTCTGTATCTCGTTTTTTAGGTCCATGTTGGAGTTATTATACACGAATATCTATCTGGAATGCTTCGTCGGATAGTCCAGCACCCTCAGTATCCTGTTCAGGTCGGCCGTAGCGACCCCTATGACCTTGTCCGCGGCGCCGTAATATAAGAATAGCACGCCTGCCCTCATCACTATGCCGCATGGAAATACTACATTGGGCACCTGGCCGATCTTCTCATACGGCTTCTCCGGTGAGAATATATATCCGGTTGTCCTCGACAGGACAAGATACGGGTTCTCGAGGTCCAAAAGCGCCGCCCCGATGCGGTATACCCCCTCGTCCGATACTCCGTGATAAAAGAGGAGCCATCCGTAGTCCGTTTTTAGCGGCACCGCCGATATTCCCACCTTAACGCCGTCCCACATCCCTGGTCTCGGCCCGATTATGGGAGTAAAGCTCTCTATTTTGTCCGTCTTGAAGTCCAGAGACTTAATCGGGTCCAGGCAGATATGGTTGTGCGTGCGATGGAACACTAGATAGTGGCCGTTCACCTTCTCAGGGAACAGGCATGCATCTTTGTCGTCAACGCCGAACGGGCTTATAACATTGGGCTTGGTCCAGTCCCACTTTTTGTTCAGAAAGTCATCCGTCTTTATGGTGGTCGTCGCAACCGCAGGAGGATTTGTGCCGTCATATGCCGTATAGAACATGTATAGCGTGTCTCCCATCTGGGTTATTCTCGGGTCTTCGCAGCCGAAACCGGTTACGCCTCCCCTGGACGCTGTTTCGAACGATTCTCTCGGAACGTAGATCGGCTTGTCCAGTCTCCCGCTTATCGTAAGGCCGTTCCTAGTACAGGCGTATCCTAGGACGGAGTTCCTGTCATTGCTCATGGCTCTGTATACCAGGTGTATGGTGCCGTCCAAGTCTATCGCCGCAGGGTTGAACACGGCCCCGCTCTCCCAGGCGTTGGTCTCGCTAGGCATAAGGATCGGGTTGTAGTCCGAGCGGTGCACTGCAGGCTTCTTCTCGATGCTCTCAAGGAGATCTTCCAGGTCCACGTCCGCCCGGCAGCAGGTGGTGTCGGTGGCTCCGTAATATATGTGTAGTTTGTTCCCTGATATGAATGAGCCCGATGGGAAGACCACATCCGGCACCTGGCCGAACATCTCGTACGTCTCCTCGGGGACCAGGAGCGGGCTGTCTGTCCTTGCGATTATCTTCTTAGGGTCGTTCAGGTCCAAGAGCAGCGCCTCTATGCCGAATACCTTGTTGTTCGAATAGTAGTTCTGGATATGCGAGTAGATCACGAGCCATCCAGCCCTTGTCTTGATGGGGACTGCCCCGACCTCTACTTGGTCGCTCTCTTTCCTCTTAACGACCAACCTGTGGCTGTCTATTTCGGCATGCCACTTGTTCCAGTATTCCTGCGACCATATCTGTTCAATGCTGTCGAACTCTGCAACGCATATCTTGACCGGCGGCATGTCGGTATGCGCTGTCAGTATCGCCATATACTTGCCGTTTACCTTTTCCGGGAAGAGCGCCATGGCTTTGGCGTTGAACGGCGTTACTAGATGCTTCTCCTCTACCTTCTTGAAGTCCTTCGTCGTGGCGACCGCCACTTTGATGCCGTTCGCGGCGAACGGATAGACAGACAGGGCTGTATAAAAAATATAATATGTGTCGTCTATTTTGGTGACCCTCGGGTCTTCGCAGCCGTACCTCTCCCACTCCTCTTCGGGGGCGATTAGCTGCATATGGTCCTTGAAGTTTATCCCGTCCTTGCTGTGGGCGTATCCGATGCTCGATATGTTCAGCTCGTCCTTTTCCAGGAACGACTTGTTTGACATTGCGCGGTATACGCAATGTATGTCGTGCTTGTCCTGTATGGGACACCAGTTGAAGGTGGCGAACGACTCCCATGGATGGTCGGTTGTCGGACTTATCAGTGGGTTGTGTGATGAGCGCTGGACGACGAACATGGACTATTTAATTTTGAACGGTGCTGAGTTTATGAAAGACGAGGCCTTCCTCTTCTTTCCCGGACACTATGCCCTCCAGGAACTGGTCCAGATTGGCTGTCGCAACGCAGACCACGCTGTCGGCGCCGCCGTAGTAGACCATAAGCTCTCCGTCCTTCACGACCGCCCCGCAGACGTATACAACTCCTGATTTGAATCCCTGGTTCTCGTATGGTTCGACCGGTTCAAGAACGGGCCGGCTGGAACGGTATAGCACCTTGGTCGGGTCATTAATGTCCAGGATCATGGCTCCTACCTTGTAGCGGTTCGGGTCGCGCCTATCCATCGCATGGTACAGCAGCAGCCAGCCGTATTTGGTCCTTATCGGCGGTGCGCCGGCGCCCCGCATCAGGTTGTCCCAGCGTTTATGGTTCATGTTGCCGTTGTGATAGCTGCTTATGCTGACCTTATTGGAATCTAGTTTGTTTACGTAATCTATAAGGACTTCTGGAGCCGTACTGTGCAGAATCGCATATTTGCCGCCGATCTTTTCCGGGAAGACGACCCAGTTCTTGGTCAGTTCTCCGGGCTTGGATATCAATACCGGCTCGGCCCAGTTCCATCTCTTGTCGGCAAAATCATCGGCACTTATCGATGTTACGGCCACGCCCGGAGGGTTATATCCGTCAAAGGCAACATAGGTCATGTATATCCTGTCGCCTATCCTGGTCAGTCTCGGATCCTCGCATCCGCCCCAGCCGCCTCCGGACATGTACTGCACTGAGAATCTCTTAACTTTCTTGCCGTTGTATGCAAGGGGCTGAGTTGCATATACCGGTTCCTCGGACCTCTCATCTATATGTACGCCGTCCTTGCTGGACGCATATCCGATCACGGATATCCCGCTCTCGCCTATCGCCCGGTAGAGCAGGTGCACTTTGTCGTCCATATATATTGCCGCCGGATTGAACGTCGATACGTTCTCCCAGTCATGCTCCGCGTTCGGTTCGATTATCGGGTTGCCGGGACTCTTTTTCAGGCTGGACGGGCCGGATGCCGCAACGTTCTCCATTGTGAAGAATGGCATCGGAATGGTCGAAAGGAATATCTCGTTGCGCTTGGAGACCCAGTACAGATAGATCTTCCCGCCGAAGGATACGCTGCCGAGGGAACGCAGCGGGTAGTCCTTCTTATCTAAATCTATCTCCCAGAGCGGGGTATCTGACCTCCACAGCATTTGTCCGGGTCGGGTCAGCGAGAATATCGCCGCGCCGACGTTCAGCCTGGCCTTCGCCCGTTTGTGCGTGTCTTCGGAGCCGTAGAACACGAGTATGCCCTTGTCCGTGGTCACGTTACCTATTATGCGCAGCCTATCCTCATCGAAATGCCCCTTCCTCGGAGAAAGAAGCGGCTCGGTGATGTGCCATGTGTCGAAATCCTCCGAGTCAGCGGAGTATATGCTGTCCTGTCCGAAGTACGCCAGGAAATATTGCTTGAACTTGTACAGGGAAACTATGGATAGCGGCCCCCTTATATGGTCCGATCCGCCGACGACCTTGAAATCGGAGCCACCCGCGGACTTCGCGACAACGACCGTACGCTTTCCCCGTAACAGACGTATGTAGCTGAGATACAGAGTGTCGCCGAAGGTGGACATGCGGAAACCGCTGCAGTTCTTGATCGTCTCCCTCTTGCCGTTCGGCAGGAGCAGATTTATATCGTTCTTCCTGGAAAAGCTCAGTCCGTCGTCGCTTGTAGATATGAAAAGTTTCGTCTTCAGAAGCGTCTCGTCCTTATGGAGCAGGACGATCTTCTTGTCGTAGACCGCTACGGCCAGAGAGACATATTTTTCCTTTGACCTGTGAGAAACTTTTGTCTTTGGCATATTATCACTTTATATTTTATGGTCGCCCGGCCATAAAAAAACACTAAAAAGACGGCTTTGAAATCATTATACACCCTGCAGGAAGAAAAGGGGTCAACCCTGTGGGTTTTTTCTGTCAGTCGCGAATATAGAAGGATATATTTCGATGAGCGTAAGCAGTAAACTTAGCGCCAGCGGGCCTAAAATGAACCCCAAAGGTCCGAAAACGGATATCCCGCCTATTACGCTGAACAATACCAGCAGCTGGTTGACGTTCGTGTCGCGGTCGATGAGTCTCGGCCTCAGCAGATTGTCGACCAGCCCCGGCAGCAGCAGCCCCCATATGGCAAAACCGAGCGCCGTGACCGCATTCCCCGACAGCCATACCACTATCGCTGCAGGTATGACGACTATCGCCACTCCGATTATCGGGACGAGCGCGCATAGCACCGATATGGACCCCCATAGCACCGGGTTCTGAAGACCAAACAGGTAGAAACCGAGTCCTACCACTATCCCCTGTAGTACGGACACTACCAGAGACCCCTTTATGACCGAACCAGCCATCCTCCCGAGCTTATCCAGTATCTTCGCAGTATCGTCGTGCCTCAAAGGGCTTATCCTCACTATGGCGTCCCGGATCTTGTTCGCGTCTTTCAGGAAATAGAAAAGGGTGAAAGCGGAAAGGAAGAATGTGATGGTTATGGCGGCCAACTGAGATACGATCAGTCCTGCGTTACCGATCAGCCAATCAAGGAACGACTTCGCATACTGGCTGAAGTTAAGGCTGGCGAGGGACGGGGATATGCCCGACAACTGTCCGCGGACCAGATCTGCTATCTGCGAACCGTTCCCGGATACGACGTCCGCATATACGTTCTTAGCTTCATTGAACACCACTATACCTAAGAAAGTTAGGGGGATGATGACGACTACCAGAGCCAGTATCACGGATACGAAAGCTGCAGCTGATTCGTGGTGCGGCACCAAGCCGCTCAGTTTCTTGTATACCGGATGGAAAAGTATCGCGAACACAACCGCTATGGTCAGGGCATTGAGATACGGCAGGAACACGAACCCGACTATAGCTGCCGACACCACCAGCAAGACCAGGAAAAAGTTAGACGCTATGTGATCGCTGTCCATTGTCATCTATAGTCTATTACTTCCCTATCTTTAAATCTAACTGCCGTATACCCTTATGAATTCGTTGAACTTGGAGATCCTCTCCCTTGCCGGCGCGCCTATCTTCAGCCCGAAGACTCCGGCCGCCCGTGCCAGATGGATTATGAACGCGTCCTCCGTCTCTCCGGAACGGTGCGAGACTATGCATTTGAGCCCGTTGGCATGTGCCACGTTCACGGCCCTGCAGGCCTCGCTTACCGTACCGATCTGGTTAGGCTTTATTATCACCGCGTCTATTAGATTTGCACGGGCGCTCTTATCTATAATACGCGGGTTGGTTACGGTCAGGTCGTCCCCTACGACCAGCCTGTCTCGAAGTTCCGACTTCAGCATCTCAAAACCGCCATAATCCTCTTCTTGGAACGGATCCTCTATTGAGAACATGGCCTTTGAGCTGCTGAAATACTTCAGATACACGGCACTGAGCTCGTCCGAGGACATCTTGCGCCCATCGAACAGATATTTCCCTTTGCTGTAAAAACCGGAAGCGGCGGCGTCCAACGCGATGGAGAAGTTCTTGCCGAGCCCGAGGCGGGCTATCATATGTTCCAATATGGATATAGGCTCGAAGTCGTCCTTGAAGTCCATCGAGTAACCGCCTTCGTCGCCTATCGGCAGAATCTGTGTCCTGAACTTCTTCTTAAGGAAATGTCCGAGCTCCTTATAGAAAGAGATCAGCTTGGCGACGCTCGCTTCAGGCGAACCGGCCCCCTTTACGACGACCATGTACTCCTGTATATCCAGGTCGTTGTCGGCATGAGCCCCGCCGTTTATAAGGTTGGAGAATATCAACGGCATCCTCGCGACATTCTTGCCGCCGAAGAACTCACCTTGGAGTGCTTGCCAGACCTCACGTCCGTGCTCGAACGAAGCGGCTCTTGCAAAGGCGACGGATGCTCCAAGCATGAAATTGCCGCCGAGGCCGCTCTTATCGTCCGTACCGTCAAGTTTTATAAGGAGGCTGTCGAAGTCCTGTATGCATTTGAAGCTCTTCCCGACGATCGCCTTCCTGGCCTTTCTTTCCGATATTTTTACCTTTACCATAGGCAGTACCGCCGCCTCTTTGCTGCCACGGCTCTTGCCAGAAGGGACTTCCGCCCGGAACGGCCTGCCGTTTACGTCTTTGAGCTCTACCTCTATTGTCGGCTCCCCGCGAGAGTCGAAGACTTCTTTCACGGTTAGACTCTTTACGGTCATCGGCTTAAGGGATCGGATTTGTCGTCTTCCCGCCCAAGAACGACTTGATGTTATCCAGTGTCGTGTTGAGTATGCGTTCGACGGCCTCCTGTGAGTTGAACGCGTTGTGCGGAGTTATCAGGACGTTCGGCAGCTTCATGAGAATGTGGTTCTCGAGCATCGTTCTCAACGTATCCTCATTCTCTCTTGCCTTGCCGAGCAGCTCCAGTTCATCTTTGGTCTCGCCTTCCTCCTCAAGAACATCCAAGCCGGCTCCCGCCAGTATCCCGCTCTGAAGGGCCTCGACTAGCGCGTCGGTCTCGACTATCGCCCCTCGGGCCGTATTTATGAGGTACGCCCCTTTCTTTATAATGGATATATTCCCCTTATTTATGAGATGGTGCGTGTCTTTGTTGTAAGGAGTGTGAATTGTTATTATATCCGAAATCTTCAGCAGTTCCTCGAACGGCATATATTTGAATCCCATGGTTTTCTGCAGCTCGTCGTTCGGATATGGGTCATAAGCTATTACATTCATACTGAAACCGTTGGCTATCTTTATCACCTCCGCACCTATGTGCCCAGTGCCGACGACTCCAATCGTCTTTCCCTTAACGTCCATGCCCTTCAGCCCGTCCAATGAGAAGGAATTGGTCTCCTTCATCCGGTCAATGCTCTCGTACATCTTCCTGGTAAGGTTAAGGATCAGACCAAAGGCGAACTCGGCGACTGTATTTACCCCGTAGCTCGGTATATAGACTACCGGGATGCTGCGCTTCAAGCACTCCGCACAGTCTATATGATCGAACCCCGTCGAACGGGTTGCGATTAGCTTGAGGCTTGGGAATTGGTCCAGCACTTTCGGTGTGAGTTTGGATCCTACGAATACAGAGATAATCTCGAAGTCGGCCTTCTCAGGCATATTCATCTCGTCGATCTTATCCTTGCTCAGATATACATCGTCTGAAGGAAAGGCCTGTTTTATCGCAGCCTCTTCCCAGCCTTCGATCTCGAAGAATGCTATTTTCATCTTTGTGATTTCTCTACCTTTAATGTGTTTATTACCGTCTTTATGACCGTGTCCGGATTTAGGGACATACTTTCGATCTTGTGCTTGACCAGGAACTTGGCAAACTCAGGATAGTCCGAGGGAGCCTGTCCGCATATGCCGATATACTTCCGCCTGGCCTTGCATACCTTTATCACTTCCGTTATCAGTTTCTTTACCGACTCATCGTTCTCATTGGTTATCTTCTTGACCTTCTCGTTGCCATCGCGGTCTATGCCGACCGTAAGCTGTGTCAGATCGTTCGAGCCTATGCTCATGCCGTCGAAGACATCCAGAAACCTGTCTGCCAGTACGACGTTGGCCGGTATCTCGCACATAACGTATATCTTAAGCCCTGACCTGCGGCTGAGCCCGTTCTTCTCTATGAGCCCGACGACCTTGGCGCCTTCATCGGCCGTCCTGCAGAACGGGACCATGACCTGGACGTTGTCCACGCCCATTTTCTCCCTGACCTTCTTTATGGCCTTCACTTCCAGCACGAACGCGTCGGCGAAGCCGGGATCATAGTAGCGCGAAGCTCCGCGCCAGCCGATCATCGGGTTTTCCTCATGAGGCTCGTACATGTCTCCGCCTACCAGGGTGCGGTACTCATTGGTCTTGAAATCGGAGAACCTGACAATGACCGGGTTCGGATAGAACGCAGCGCCGATCTTGGCTATCCCGTAGGCAAGCTTGTCTATATAGAACTGCGTCTTATCGGAGTATCCTACCGTCTTCCTGTCTATCTCGTTCACCACCTTCGCCTTAGCACGATCCTTCTTGCCGGCAGCCTTCAGGTTCTTATAGTCCAGAAGCGCGTTGGGATGTATGCCTATATCGGAAGCTATTATGAACTCTTCCCTGGCAAGCCCAACGCCGTCGTTCGGCAGGAATGATTTCTCGAATGACGTATCCGGCGTGGCGATGTTCATCATTATATGCGTCCTCGGCTTCTTCAGGTTCTTTATGTCATGGTCTACGACCTTGAAAGGAACATTGCCTTCGTAAACGGCGCCCGCCGTTCCCGTAGTATCCACGGTAATTACCTGCCCCGTCTTTATCCTCTTCGTAGCGTCTTCGGTTCCGACGACGCATGGTATCCCGAGCTCCCTTGAGACTATAGCCGCATGGGAGGTCCTCCCTCCTTTATCGGTCACGATAGCCGAGGCTATCTTCATTATCGGCTCCCAATCTGGGTCGGTCATCCCGGTTACGAGCACCTCGCCAGCCTTGAAATCCTTTATGTTCTTCGGGTTTATTATCACGCGCGCCTTGCCGCTTGCGATCTTACTCCCCACCGAAGTTCCTTTGGTAACTGTCTTCCCTTTGCCGAGGAGGATAAACTCCTTGATCTTGGAGAAGTCCCTGCCGGCCTGGACCGTTTCCGGCCTGGCCTGGACTATGAACAGCTGCCCCGTCCTTCCGTCCTTAGCCCACTCCATATCCATCGGCGTCCACTTGCGGTTATGTTTCGTATAGTGCTTCTCGATGAGCGCGCCCCACTTCGCCAACTGCAGTATCTCGTCGTCGGTCAGAACCCAGCCAGCCTTTTCCTTGTCGGTCGTCGCAACCACCTTCGTCTTCTTGGTGGAAATATTGGACGCGGACGAGTAAATCATCTTGCGGTTCTTAGTGCCCAGTTTCTTGTCTATTATCGGAACGATCCCTTTCTTGTTCAGGTTAGGTTTGAATATAAGGAACTCGTCCGGCGTTACTTCTCCCTGCACTATCATCTCGCCCAAGCCCCATGAGCCGTTGATAAGCACGACGTCCTTGAAGCCGGACTCCGTGTCCACGGTGAACATCACGCCTGAACAGGCCATGTCTGAACGCACCATCTTCTGCACCCCCACGGACAAAGCCACCTTGAAGTGACTGAATCCTTTGTCGACGCGGTACGACGTAGCTCTCTCAGTGAAAAGCGAAGCCATGGCAGCGCGCACAGCGCGCACCACTTCCTCCGCCCCGCGTATATTCAGGTATGTGTCATGCTCTCCGGCAAATGAAGCTCCCGGAAGGTCTTCCGCAGTGGCCGAGGACCTTACCGCAACATCGGCGTTCCTGCCGTACCTCTTTTCTAACTCCCGGTATCTTTTGATTATCTGCGCCTTAAGGTCGGCTGGGAATTCGGTAGCCTTTATGGTATCGCGCACCTTCTCGCAACGCTTAGCCAGATCGGGCAGATTCTTCGTACTCAGCCCGGTAAGGGTCTCCTTTATCATTTTCTTCAGGCCGGTCTCTTCGAGGAAATACCTGTACGCGTCCGCGGTCACCACGAATCCGTTGGGGATCGGTACGCCCTCCGGTTCCAGATGCCTTATCATCTCTCCCAGGGACGCGTTCTTGCCGCCGACAAGGCCCACATCCTCTATCCCGACCTCCTTGAACCATAAAGTTAACCTATTCTTTTTGATCATCTTTTAGTGTGATTATCAAATCGGAAACGTTGGAACCGGTGTCACCGGTCATAAGATAGTCGCCGACCATTTCCCAGAACGCATACGATCTGTTCTCGGAAATGTATTTATCTAAATCGAGGTTCAAGTCACTTGCTTTACTGTTGGCTATTGTATCACATATCGCCCCGGCGTAGTCCGTATTGTCATGGCCGTCGGAATCCATCGGCAGTATAAGCTCTCCTTCTTTTACTGTACGCAATGCCGAAAGGGCGAGTTCTAGGTTTCTGCCGCCCTTACCGTCATGTTTTACGGTTACCGTCGTTTCTCCGCCGTAGAGGTACGCCGTATGTACTGGCGCGGCGTACAGGTTGTCTACCAACGATTTGGCCACTTCCCTCGCTTCGCCGGAAAGCCGGTTGGTACGGATCTCTGTCTTGAACCCGAGACTTTCCGCCTCAGCACGCATTGCCTCCAAAGCCGTGCTGTTCGATGCCACCAGTATGTTTATAATATTGTCGAAGTATTTGTCCTCCTTCGGAGTTTCGATTAGCCCGCATTTATCTATCCCGCATAGTTTCAGTATGTCATATTTGCGCAGCACCTCTTCCGCTTCCTTTACCGTGGTCATATCCTTTACCGTCGGGCCCGAAGCTATGAACTCTATATTGTCGGTGGGAACGTCGGAAAAGATCATGGAAACGCCGTGCGCGGGATATATGTACTTGGCAAGGTAGCCTCCCCTGGCTAGGGACATGTGTTTCCTGATCGTATTTATCTCCTGGATCGTGGCACCGACGTCGATCAGCGCGCGCATAATTGGAAGCTCCTCCTTGGCTCCCTTGTCTTCAGGCAGATAAAGCAGCGTCGATCCCCCTCCGGATACTATGAATATGACGAAGTCGTTCTCGCTGAGCCCCGAAATAAGGTCGACTATCTTCTGCGCGGCCTCGGCATTCTCTGCGCTGGGCAATGGATGGGTCCCTTTGTAGGTCTGTATCCTGTCGAGCTTGCCCTCCCTCACGTCTATTACGGCTCCGCCGGTGATGCGGTCGCCCAGTATCTTCTCCAGCGCCGCAGCGGCGTCCAGCGAGCACTTGCCTATTCCTATCACGATGACCCTACCCTCATCGATTGGGAAATCCTGACCCTTTACGGTCAGTATGTCTCCTTTCAGGGAGACGTTGTTCCTTATTACGTTTCCGCTGTCTATCGATTGCAGCCCGGCTTCCGCGATTTGGAGCGCTTTTGTCCTGAGTCCACTGGTCGCTAGTTCCTTGAAGTTCTTTATCTTAACGATGTCCATTGCCAGGGTTATTTGCCCTGATTATAGAACAATTATTGAGATGCGTATTGTGTATAATCTCATTCAGTTTCGCCAGAATGAGCATAGAGGTCACGACTGCGCCCAAGATTGGAAGATTGTAGTTGAACAAGGTCTCCACTGATATCTGTCTATCGCTCTGGGGACGTATATGAACAACTATCCATTAGGGCATAGGTAGTCGGCTTGGGCGATCACTTGGTCAAGCCTCTCTTTCTCCAGGCCGATCGATGACAGAATATCTGTGTTGCCCTTTATATCACGGCACACCACCACCCCTTTATCCAGCAGCCTGGCCTTCTCCGACCCGCTCAGGTCGGTAAGTACGCTGATCGGATGCAGCCCTGAACGCTCGATAAGCTGCTGCAGGTTCCCGTTCTCGGGATAGTTCCAGCTTATCGCCTTCATCCCTACGCAACGCGCATAGGCGATTGCGTCCGAGGTCATCTTGGTGTTCGTAACAAGCCATGCTTCGTGGAACTTTATGCCGTGTTCCGGTTCGCGTTGCCATCTCTTATCTACATCCTCGAATCTGGCCTGTATATACAGCGCCACTTTCACGTCCGTCTTCATCCCCAGGGTATTGTGGTATTTCAGCTCGAGCATCGCCCGCCTATCCCCTTTCTCTGCCACGACATCCACTTCGTGCAGCACGCAGACGCCCTGAACCATTTGATTAACCTTCGCGCCATATCCTCCTCTTCGCAGCATCTCCCCGACGAACTTCTCGAACGGATGGCCGCTCGGCCCCAATTCCATCATGGCCCTGCGCAGGCTGTACCGGGCAGCCACGTGCGGCTTGTCCGCTTTCAGTATGTCGAAGGCATGATGGTATATCTCGGTCGTGGTCATATCCGGCTTAAGCTCCGACTTTATGTGGAGCATCACCCTTTCAATGGCGCTCGGGTCTGCCCCGGCCGCATGCAGGGAACGGTTTAGTTTTGATTCGTCGAACGGTTCCCTTTCGCCCGACGCTTTTATGATCACAACTGGTTGGTCCATGCCTAATAAATATACCCGTATAGACTACCAGGTCGCAACGAGTAAAATGACATAAGGTAATTATATCCTATTATTAGACGATATGATCTTAGCGACACATGCCATAGTCGGAGCTGCGGCCGGAAGACTGACCGGGAATCCGTGGCTGTCTTTCGTTGTTGGATACCTGAGCCATTTCGCGATGGACGCCATACCGCATTCTGACTACAAGCTTTCCTCTAAAACGAGCAATCTGGGGGACAGGATGCTGGATGATATGACGATCGACCGGAGCATAGTTAGCGACCTCGCGTTTGTAGGCGCGGACTCCATCGGCGGTTTCAAACTTGTCCTGTTCAT
>VFSW01006981.1_pt1 | contig 16497 bp, 19 predicted proteins | sample 5358111 | NCBI WGS metagenome assembly VFSW01 (sample SAMN11554181, study PRJNA540505) | mine drainage metagenome | isolation source: sediment from site ElyBrook_90M | place: USA: Ely Copper Mine, Vershire, VT | collected 2017 | reverse complement strand
ACGGAGAAGCAGTATCGAATGCTCCGGCGCCGCGCGTGCTGCTTTCTCGGCATGTTTCCATCCTTACAACGAGGCAGGTGACCACAACTTCAGCACGGATAGTTAACTACGCGACCCCCCGGGCGGCAATTCCACGATTGGACTAGCCAATCTGCCTAAGACAAAAGCGATTTAGTTCGTTCGTGTTAGAACAAACGAACTCACCCAAGCGATGAAGGCTCGCGCCCTTGACAAGGCATTTCGTTTGCAGGATACTTCCGCTGCGGACTTCGGGCCCCTTGCATCACTGTTCTGGCCGACGAGCGCCACTCCTCCCCTAACGCCGGAACATTACAGATAGTCAAACATCAAGAGAAAGTTTTGGAGCGGAACGCACTCCAGTTCTGCCCCCGAATTGAAAATTCCCCGTCAGGGGATGTTAGTTTGCGTGTCGCTTCGAATTTAAGGAGACCACCGTGCCAATGGCTCCCAGCAACAGCGGGTTTTTGCTGTTAGATGACAAATTGAATCTGATTGCAGCAAATGATCCTGCCCTTCAAATCCTTTGCTTCCCCAGCGGGGCGGATCGGATCAAACAACCGAAAGTCTTTCTTGCCGACCGTGTCCGCACCACTCTACTCGACCATAAGAGCCGGGACCGCGCCGCGTTCGTCAAAGAGTTTCGGTCGGGAAAGCGACGCTACATCTGCAAGAACTTTCGCGTCAATGGCGAGGGATCCTATCCCGTGCAACCCGCTTTCGCTGTGCTGCTCGAGCGGGATGTATCGAGCAGTTGCAACGCGCTTGCCGAAATCGCCGAACAGTTTGATCTGACCCAGCGGGAACGGGAGACGGTAGAGTTCCTCTTACAAGGTCTCACCAGCAAAGAGATCGCCACCCGCATGCAGATCAGTCCTAATACCGTGAAGGCCTTCCTGCGGCTGGTAATGGTCAAAATGAAAGTGTCCACACGTTCTGGAATCGCCGGCAAGCTTGCTGGATCCAGGCCCAATGGTTAAGTCTTTCGCATTCCGAGGGCTAACCCCGAATTAGTTCGATTGAAGAATTTACGGGGTTAGCATTTTCGGGCATGATGCGATACAGTGTCTGATTCCTCCGATCGAGAACGACGCCAACACGAACGTTTCCCGCAGGTTTTGGAAGTGCATGCGCGAAGCTTGTTGTCAGGTCATGCGGTTGGCACACCAACGAAAGAATTTCACGGCCGCATACACAACCTGAGCAACGGCGGCGTTTGTATCCTCAGTTCAAGTCCCCTCCAGGCCGACACCTTTGTGTGCTGCGATTTACCTGTATTCGATGTACCGGTTTCGATTCCCACCCTCATGCAAGTTCGATGGACTGCCAAACGCGGTCACAAGTCTCCGGGCTACATCAGCGGCCTCCAGTTCGTTGTCTGACTCCCCCCCTACTTCAGAAAGCGGCAGCTTTTAGTTTAACTATTCGGCTTACGCCGATCCGCTACTCCTAATGGGCTAGTACTACTTGAGAATTGCGCGGAATAAGCCAGACGATATAGTTCTCTTCGGTTAGTTCGATCCCCCTGCCCTCTCCCCTAGTTGCCAGGAGTCCAACATGAGATATCATCCAGCCGCTCACGCAACCGCTCTTCTCACTGTCCTTCTATGCTTCGGATCTTTATTGAACTGTGGTGGAGGCAGTACAACACCGGGAGGAGGGGGAGGAAGCCCAAAACTCACCCGCATCACGATTGCTCCCTCGAACCCGACTCTCACCAAGGGCCTAAGTCAACAACTCACTGCGACGGGGATCTTTGATGATGGGAGCCAGCACAGCCTGGGTACTGCGGTGACTTGGCAATCGAACCAGTCAACCGTGGCCATGATCGACACCCAAGGCAAGGTGACGGGCGTAGGCCCAGGCGTCACGCAAGTATCGGCGATAGATCAAGGGATACAAGGCGCCACGTCGGTAACCGTTGCAGCGCCCTCCTTGCTCAGCCTGACGATCGCCCCAAACCAGTCATCTCTGCCGGTCGGCGAATCCGAGCAGCTAACTGCGACTGGGACATTCTCCGATGGAACCACCCAGGATCTAACTCAATCCGTGACTTGGATTTCACTCGGATCGGCCATCGCCAGCATAGACACAACCGGCGCCGCCATTGCCCATTCGGTCGGAACGGCCACCATCAACGCGACCTCCGGATCCGTGGCCGGATCCGCCAGCCTCACGGTCACCCCCGCTGCGGTCATCGCTTTGAACGTCACGCCAACCACTCTATCCCTGGGCCTCGGAAGCAGCCGCCAGTTTCAGGCGATTGCAACGTTGAGCGATGGCACTACGCAGGACATGACCGGACTCGTGGCGTGGAGTTCGGCACAACCGGCAATCGCCGGCGTGAGCAGTGGCGGACTCGCGATTGCTGAGCAGGTTGGATCGACGTCGATCGTCGCGGAGACAAATGGCCTCACTGGATCCGCAAACCTCACTGTGTTGCCACTCATCGCCGTGAACTACTTCGATCGTGCTAGTGCTGAGAAAGCGGGCACCGACGGCGCCATTCGGATTACGAATCCAGGCCTAACTCCGGAATCCCTTTGCGCGATGGTTTACGTATTCGATCAGAAGCAGGAAATGAACGAGTGCTGCGGATGCTCGGTATCAGACAGTGGGTTGCGAAGTCTCTCCCTGCTCCTCGATCTCACGGCAAATCCTCTCACCGGGAAAAAACCTCCAAACGGAGTCATCAAGATCGTGCCATCCGATCCTATGCAAAATCCGCAATGTGATCCCGGCTCCTTAACCCCGACGGGCGTGCTCCTGGGATGGGGCGATAACATTCAGGTTCTCTCCGACGGCACCTTCCAGGCCACGGAAACAAAGTTTGAAATGTCACCCCTGAGTGACGGAGAAACCAGCAGTCTGGTAAGTCAGTGTAACTTTGTTAAACAACTCGGAAGTGGAGCGGGCATTTGCTCGTGCGGAACCGGCGACTAGCAGGACGTCCAGTTCCGCCTGATGCTTCGCGCCGACTTTATACCGTTACGCCGCTTTTTTCACCGAGATTCGGATGCCGTGGTGTCGCCGTTACCAGATCACCTTCAACCCAAACTGAATGTGCCGCGCTCCTCCCGAGCCAACCACCGGATTGGAAGCGGCGATATCGGTCGTATAGGAGGCTTGGCCAACCGTGTTCGTTGGGTATCCGTCCGTGACGTTGCCATCGACTCCGGCAAAATTTGGGTGATTCAGAACATCGAAAAATTCGGCTCGGGCTTCGAGAGAAACCCGTTCGCGGTACTTGAAAATCTTGATCACGGAAACATCCCAATCCAGATAGTTCGGACCTCGAATAATGTTCCGGCCCATATTGCCGAAATGTCCCGGCTCCGGCGGCGCAATCACCCAGCCCGGCCCGGCGAGGCAGCCGTAGCTCTGCAGTTGACCCTGCGATGCAACCGCGTCGCACGCCGGGTTTGTGCTTCCCACGGATCCGTCATAGGCGAAATACGGTAGGGCTGCCGGAGGCTTCACCCAGTGCACGGCCGAAGGATTGCCAAAGAAATTCCAACGGTCGTTGTATTCTCCGGTTCCGCTAATGTTGTAGAAGTTGTCGTAGAAGGCGAGAGGCTCGCCCGTCTGGGCCGTGAATATGCTGTTCATGCCCCAGCCCTGGAGCATCTGGCCAAAGCCACGGCGGGACGGCAACTGGTAGGTTGTCGCAAACGTGAAACGGTGACGGATGTCTGAACCCGAATTTCCGCGCTCCGCCGCCGGATTATTGCTGTCCTGGATGCTGAATGAGCGATTGGAACTCGCGTCATCAATCGAGTGAGCGTACGTATAACCGGCCACAAAGTACAGGCCTTTCCGGGTCCGCTGCTTTACCGTCACTTGCAGGGAATGATAGATCGAGTTGTCCGCGTTTCCGAGCATGTCGATGAAGCTTAGATAGGGATACTGATTGATCAACGGCCGTCCCGATTGCCCGTCTCCAGCTGTGTCGTTCGCATAGCTGTTTTGGTTGATATCACGAATGCTGTAGAGCCGATTGCCTTTGGTGCCCACATATGCCATCGTCAGCGCCGCATTCTGCCAAAGCGCCTGCTCGATGTTGAGGTTCCAATTCGTCACGAAAGGTGTCTTAATATTGCGGTTCACTCCGAAAATTGGGCACGGGTTGTTGACGCCAGCCCCTGGGTTGTAGGCGCAACTCACGCCACCGGGAGAGAGGTTGCCGAAGATAGGTCCACCAGCCTGCCAGTTCGCCCCAAGTGTGGAGATGGGTGGATACCCACCGGGAACGCTTGCGAATGTCTCCGTTGTCGCATTGATTGTGCCAGGCGAAGGTACGGTGCCGCCCGGCCCAATGAGTGCAAGGCCCGTGGGAATCAAAGCCAAACCTTGCGCCTGCGTATTATTTTCTCCAATGAACACAGAAATGTGCGGGATTTCATAAATAATTCCCCCACCGGCTCGAATCACACTCTTTCCCGTGCCAAAAACGTCGTACGCCACTCCCAAACGCGGGGCGAAGTTCTTGTAATCGGCGCTGTAGGGTTGACTGATCTGCTTGCCCACCTGGACGAGCCCCTTTGTTGGGTCGAAGTTGGCCAGAAGATCATGACGCTCTTTGATCGGGAAGGTCACGTCATAGCGCAAGCCAACATTGAAAGTGAGACTCGGTCTTACGCGCCACTCGTCCTGAACGAATGCCCCGAAGGATTTCTGGCTCACGAACCGGTGGCTGTCGCCGACCGCCACGTAGCCATAATCGGCGTACCCGGATGCGAAACTTTCGAGGGCGTAACCGGGCCTCCCGCGTTCGAGAACCTCACATATCCTGGGCCGTAAGTATCGCGGAGGTTATCGGTACTGCCGGTGCGAAACTCACCACCGAAGCGGAAATAGTGCTTGCCCACAACATAGCTGGCACTGTCTGTAAACTGCAGCGTCTGATTTGGGGTCGTGTACAGGGGCCAACTCCCATTACCTCCGATGGTATGGCTGCTGAATCCGGAAATACGGATCTCTGGTATTCCGAAATCGATGGGATTTGTGACGCCGGTGTTGATACCGAAGCTGGCAGGGTTCAGGTTATGGTCGGCCACGTACACCTCTTGCCAGAAGCGGTTGTAGCCCACATGAAACTGGTTCGTCAGCCGCGGACTGGGCGCCCATATCCAGCCGCCACCGAGAACTTGCGCTCGGGTTTGAGCCTGGGACAGAAACATGGGATTCAGCACGATTGAATCTTCTTCCGTCTGCAAACTGTCGCCGATGAAATAGGAAGCGAAGAAGCTGTGCTTCTGCGAAAAGTGATAGTCCAGCTTTAGAATTCCGTTGTCCCCGCGATTCAAGTTGTTGAAATCGAGATTTAGCGCATCGGTGGGTCCCGGATTGTACGGAAGAAGCGTTGCCAGCTTAACGCTCATCGGACTGCAGGGCCCGTAGGGTTGAGGTCCCGAGGGCGCGCACTCGGCCAGTGCGTCCGCGATGCTCAACGTTGGGTCGCCAATTGGAACCGAGACAGGCGCGCTTACCTGGACTGGGTTTCCGACCTTATCCCGCACACCCTCGTAATTTCCGAAAATGAAGAGCTTATCCTTCACGATCGGGCCGCCAGCAGACGCCCCGAACTGGTGCAGATTGATGGCAGACACTGGAGCCGGAGCAGGGTTAAACCAATTGCGCGCGTCCACTGCGTTATTCCGGTTGAAATAATATGCCGAGCCGTGAAACTGGTTTGTGCCCGACTTGATCCCGACGTTGATGATCGCTCCCGGCTTCCAGCCATAATCCGCCTCGGGGCTGGATTGAATGTTGAATTCCTGAATGGCGTCAATCGGCAAGATGGTGGCGGGCGTTCCCTGCACTCCCTCGGCGTTGATCACGGTCGTTCCGTAGTACGCGTCGTTGTCGTCGATTCCGTCCACGATAAAGTTGTTCGCTTCCGGTCGATTTCAATTCGCCGTGATCGAGAGGAATCCGCCGCCCGGTTCGCGCTGGATGCCCGGCTGAAGTATCGCCAGATTCTGAAAATCGCGCCCCTGCAAGGGAAGCTCATTAATCGCTTGATTGGAGAATGTTCCCCCCAAAACATTCGAGGTCGTATCGACAATGGGCGCTTCACCCGTTACATCCATGGTGACTGTCGTAGTACCGGGTTTCAGTTTGAAGTCGATGCGCGCGTCCTTGGCGACTTCCAACTGGATTCCAGTGTGTCGTGTGGTCGCGAACCCCTTGGCCTGCACCGTAACCGAATAGGGGCCGGGTTCAAGACTGGGCGCTATGAACTCTCCCGCGCTGGTGGTCGTTACTTCCCTGGACACTCCGGTTGCCGTATTCGTGACAGTAACCGCAGCGCCCGAAACAACGGCCCCGGAAACATCCGCGACCGTCCCCATAATGCGCCCTTGTGAGGTCTGGGCCACCAGGGCTGATACAACCCATGGAAGAACAAAAATAACGATCGCGAACGGACGAATGGCTTTCATGTGCGCTCCATAACTTCTACCTAAAATCTTCGATTGGCATCTTAGGCAGCAAACAAACAGATCGTCGGTGACCTAGATCACAGGAGGGGCATCACAGGCCGGATTCGAGCTTGCCGGCGTCAACAAGAAAACGTGGCAGCTCGAACATGTGAGAAAGCGAACGGATGTCGTAGCGGTGCCTGCTCATGGCGTACCTCAGGCCCAAAATACGAAACGAAGTTTCTCATCGAACAGCTACAAAGTCAAACAGTAACGGCGGGTAATTCCTATTTCGCTCAGGTTACCTAGTAGATGGCGCGATCCGCCTGCGTGCTCTCGATTTTCCCTGTTACCACCGACAGAGTGTAAGTCACTCCACCATCGCCCTTCCACGAAGTAAGATCGAAGTGCCCACCCGCGGGAACTCGATAGACGCTGATATCCCGGAATGTAAGAGGTTGTCCGCCTTTGCAAACCGCGGGCGGACGCGTCGGCCGGAGAAAGTACGCCCCTTTCCCGGTGCCCACCACCGTTCCTTTTCCATCCGACTCGACCAGCACCGCCGATCTTTCGTCGATGGCGACCTCGCGCGGAAGATCAGACCATCCATCTTGCATTATGCGTGCCAGGAACCCCAGCGTGCGCCCCATACGGTCGCGCTTGGCAAAGTGCGAATCGGTCAAAAGATTCTCCAGGCTCGGAATCTTCAGGAATCCTCGAACCAGGGTCACCCGATCAAAATATGGATTGGACAGAACCTGCGCGGAAGCAAGGTCGCTATCGTCCGGCTTGTCGCCGAGAGCCCCGTAGGCGAATTCACCCTGCACGGCAAGTCCGGCGCTGGTCCCGCCGATCGGCTTGCCCGCTGCGAGATGTGCGTTAATCGCTGCATCGACCGGAGTATCTTTCCACCCGCGAATATAGTTGGCTTGATCGCCGCCGGAGATGAATACGACCTCGGCGTGGCGAATGATCTCGGCGACGGCTGGATCCTGCGCGGCCGCCCGGTTGGGAAGAATGAGGGTTGCAACCGAGTTCAGCTTGCACAGTCCGTTGACGTAGGCGTTGTAGTCGTCGTCCCCGGTGGCTCGCAGGATTAGAAAGTCGCCGCCGTCGGCCTTCTGGCACAGCCAGCGAAAAGCTTCGTCAAGATCGTCTCCGCCACCCATCATGGCGATGCCGCCGACGGGCTTGGTTTGAACGTCTCCCGCGTTGCCAATTCGAAAGTATTGGTAGGATGCGGCGTGCATGAGGCTCGCCGTCAGCAAGAACGCCTGCAGTACAGCGAATCGTTGTAGGGCCTTCATTTCCTGAACACTATACCGCAAGCTTGTCGACGTGGCCGGCACACACGACTGCACCTGGAGTGAGCCACCACACTCTGGCGCTGCGTCAGTCGTTCATGTGCAGCACTTTCAAGCAAATGGAGTTTCGTCCGCGCTCCGGCCGTAGATCACCGGCACCGGCACGTCCAGCATCCGCAGATACACAGATAGCTGCCCGCGGTGATGGTACCAGTGGTTCAGCATGATCGACCGGAGTACTGCGACTCGCGGCTTGCGGAATGCCTCTTTGCCGTGGACTGTTAGCCGCCAGTTTCCCAGCGCTTTTTGTTCGCTCATGTCGCTGAGACAGTCCTCAGCGTCGCGAACGCTCTGATCGAGGGCGGCGTGAACCTCTTTCATGTCACTCGGGGCCGGCGGAGTGAAGTTGGCCTGTGTCGCATCGAACTCCTCCAGTTGAGTGAGTTTCGCTAACGAACCCGGGATGCTCGCCACATGCAGGGCAAGTTGTCCCAGAGACATGGATTTGGGGTGCGGCCTCCACGACAGCTTATCCGGCGGCACCCGGTCGAGAACTCGTCTCGTAATCGTCACTTCTTCACGAAACTCATTCAGCATCGGTGCGATCAGCGTATTCATTTCAGTTCTCCTCGGAATTTCGTAATCGCCGATCAATGGGATCTGGTCAACCGGGCGACAAGGTGGCGCCCGCGGATGACGGCAAGATAAAGCAGCGATGCCGCGCAGAACGTTACCAGGGCCATTCGCAGGTAGGTCGCCGCTGACATCGATATTCCGAGTCCGGTTCCAACGGCCAGGTACGCGGCCAGACAAGCAGGACACTTTGGCAACAGCGCCAGGATGCCGCTGGGAACAATCCATGCCGTAAAATCCCGGCATCGCCTCGCCGGCGTTCGCGGGCGCGGATCGCGATTCGCGACCCGCGCTCCCGCAGCGGCGTGGCTGGCGCTCGTTGACGCAACCTTGCAACAATGCCCGGCATTCACGAGCGGTGCCCCTCCGAGCAGCACGAGGAGCCCGTGACCTTGGGGGGCACATACTGCGCCTTCGGGTCGACGGCATAGGCCTGGTCATATTTGTCGTGATGGCGTACCCAGGCCATGCTGAAAACAAGACCGTCTTCATCCCGGCCCTTCGGCACAAGATCAAGAAAGTTGTAGGCTCCGAGCAGTATGTCGAGACCGCGGCCGTAGGTGGAATAAGTATGAAAGACGTCGCCACCCCGGTTCTTGTAGAAGACACTGGCCCCGGGCGCTTCCTCGACGCCGAACCCGCCCATCTCATAGTTGTAGTACACCTTCCCCTTCGCCAATTCGTCTTTCGTGAACGAAACTTGATAGTCGTAGTTGAAGTCGGTGCCGAACGACGACACCCACTTGAAGTTCCATCCCATGCGCTTCTTGAACGCTTCGATCTGCGCGATGGGCGCTCGCGAGACCACCACGAAACTGACGTCGCGATTGGCGAGGTGGACCAGGCTTCCTCCGAAATGATCGCCGAGGAACGAGCAGCTTGGGCAACCTTCTTCCCACCCCGGACCGAACATGAAGTGGTAGATGATCAGCTGGCTTCTTCCGGCGAACAGGTCGGCCAATGTCTCTTTGCCGCTCGGTCCCTCGAACACATATTTCTTTTCCACCTTTTCCCACGGTAGCTCACGGCGCTGGCGGCTGATTTCGTCGCGCAGTTTAGTGAACTCCTTTTCTTTGCGGAGCAGTTCCTTGCGGCTGGTAGTCCATTCTCTTGGGGAAACAACCGCATGATCCTGGATTCCCGGACTGGTGAGAGTTTTCGTCATTGTGATCCTCCTTCTGTGACTGTGTGGCTGGTTTTAGTTACAGACCGCCCGAAGCGGCCTAATGTTTTTTGCGGCTGCGCGGCGCTGCTGGCTTTCCGTTCGAGCCATCGTGTTCCGCTATCTCCTTGATCCCCAGCAGTTCGCCCGCCCACAGCTCCTGAAACGGGCCGACCCACCGCTCATAGATCTGCCGGATGGGCACGACATTCAGCGAATTCACCCTCTGTCTTCCCGCTTCTCGCGTCTGTACCAGGTGAGCCTGGCGCAACACCTCGAGATGCTTCATCACGCCAAAGCGGGTCAGGTGGGGGAACGTCTCTACAATCTCGGTCGTGGTGCGAGGGCGGTCCCGCAGAAAATCCAGAATCGCCCGCCGCGTCGGATCGGAGAGCGCTTTCCACACCGGGTCGAGCTGGTCCCCTTTGCCAGGGCTGATTTCCCGCACGTTTTACTCGCAGTCCTTTTTGACTTCCGTAAGGATGTGATTCCATCCCTGGCCAACTCCCTTGCGGTGGGCCGGATCGATCATGCCAATCGCCCGATGTCGCAGCACAACTCGGCACCCTCCTGTGACTGACTCAATCTTGACTTCAACGTGATTGGTGGCCGGATACGACATGAACATCGGCCCGCTCAACTCCAGCAAGTTGGGCGCTTTGACCACTTGTACGAACCCCCACAAGTGGCCAACACCGTTCCCTCGATCCCGGTACCAGCGGCCACCCGGTTTCACTTCAAGCTCAAGGTTCATGGGCTGGCCGTCGGGCCGGGTGTTGCCCTTTCCGCACCGGTGAAGTACAGCGGCACACGCCTTTTCCGGCGTCGCCTTGATGTCGATGTGTTGCTCAACGTCGAGTGTCAGATCTTCCAATGTCATTGCAATCCTCCGTGTTGCAGCTGGATTTCATTACGTGAGTGCATAGTAACGTGACTTGTTACTCACGTCAAGTAAAAATTTAATCGGCGCTCGCCCCGCTGTATGCTGCTGGAAGCCGTAGAGCTTCGCTTAAGAAATGACAGCGGTTACGACCACGACTGGCGACGCGCCGACCCGGCCGGATCCCGGCCTCTGCCGCGACTGCCAGCACGCGCGCCGGATAGAGTCCGATCGCGGCTCGATCTTCATCCAATGCCACCTGTCGTTTGAGGATTCGCGGTTTGTGAAGTACCCGCGCCTGCCGGTTCTGTCCTGCAGCGGGTACCGCCCGGCTCACAAGGTTGATTGAGCCCGTGGCAGTCTATAATCAGGGGGTTGCCGACCGAACGCCGTACGCTGCTATGCAGCCACGCTTGTGATTCGATTCGGCTCGGAGTTCTGCTTTAACTTCAATCAAGAAGTTCGATCAAGGAGAGTTTTCATGTCCGCACCCAGCCGTCGCCCGGAAATTCGCCGCCGCCGCACCCGCGCCGAGAAAATCGCCAAGTTGCGCAAACGTCTCGCCTCCGCTACTGCCTCCACCGACAAGGACCGCCTCACCGCCAAGCTGCATCGCGCCGCTTTCACTTCTCCCGGCATTTCGCTGATCCCGAACGCCTAGCGGGCCCGTTAGAATTCCACGGTCACGAACCTGGCCGGAGCCTTGCCTGCATTCGTCAGTGTGTGGGTAAAACCACCCGGCACCCACTTCACATCGCCGGACTGCACTCGTGCGGACATCGACCCTTTCCCTTCGACGTCGCTTCGCAGATCGAGATCGGTCAGCGCAACCACCATGTGCGGCCCGTCGTGACGGTGGCTGGGCACGACTCCGCCCGGCTCCAGGTCGACTTCGGACACGCGCACTCCATCTTTTACGAAAAGAATTCTGATACGCCCGCCAGGAAAGGTCTTTTCACCGCTTTCCACGAGCCCCCAGTGAGAAGGAATCTCGCGTAACTTCTCATCCTGCAGCAACTCAGTCGTTACGTTGCGGAAAGGTTGGTCGGAGAGAACTTTCGCAATATGGGCGAAGTTCCCCGGCACAAACCGCGTATCGCCGTCAGCGAGCTTCACGTCCGCCGCCGGCTGGCCTTCGACTTCCTTCGAAACGTGGGCATCACCGAGCGTGACGAAGATGTAATCGTGGCGATGGCGATGCATGAGCGTCGAACTATGCGCCGCGACCTCAACTTTGAACGCGCGAACATATTCATTCTCCAACACAAGGTGATGCGAAGGTTCCGCCGTGGTCTCGACGGTCGTGGTCTGGGCAACCAACAACGGAGTCAGCAGGAGGAGGAGGAATAGCTGCTTCATGGCCGGGGATTGTAGCACCGCAGAAGACGCCCGACATCCGCAATCAAGGGGAATCTATTCGGAATACACGAACTTGCCGCCCACATTGGTCGTCACTGCTTTCCCGGTCAGCTGCCAGCCATCAAAGGGTGTGTTCTTCGATTTCGAGAGCGACTTTGCCGCCTCGAAGGTCCACTTCTTTTTTGCATCGAAGACAGTAACGTCGGCGAACGAGCCGCGCGCCAGCGAGCCTCGGCCGCGAAGATCGAAACACCGCGCCGGCCCGGCGGTAAAAAGTTCCACAATGCGCGTCAGCGGAATGTGTCTTTCGCAATGCAGACGCGTGATGGCAAGCCCCAGCGCGGCTTCCAGTCCGGTAATGCCGAATACGGCGCGTTCGAATTCCATCTGCTTTTCGTGCGCCGCATGCGGAGCATGATCGGTGGCAATGGCGTCCACCGTCCCGTCGGCCAGCGCAGCCAGAATCACTTCGAGATCGGAAGCCGAACGCAGCGGCGGGTTCATTTTGAAATTGCTGTCATAGTCGCGCATGTCCTCGTCGGTCAGCGTGAAGTGGTGCGGAGTAACTTCACAGGTCACGCGCGCCTTGGCGCGCTTCGCGCGGCGCACACTCTTCAGCGCGTCGCCAACCGAGAGATGCGCGACATGCAGGCGGGCGTTCGGAATATTCATCGCGAGTTGCACGTCGCGTTCCACCACCAGCGCCTCGGAAGCCGCGCTCATGCCGCGCAGCCCCAGACGGAACGAATTCGCGCCCGCGTGCATGCAGCAATTCTCCGTGAGGCGGGTATCCTCCGCGTGTTGCACAACCGGAAAATTCAATTCTCCACCCAGCACCAGCGCCTCGCGCATAACGCCGTCATCGAGGATCGGCCTGCCGTCATCCGTGACTGCAACCGCCCCCGCGCTTTGCACCCCCCGGAACTCCGTAAGCGTGGCGCCCTTGAATCCCAGCGTCCCGGCGGCAATGACAAAAACGTTGACGCTTGCGCCCCGCTCCGGTTGCCGCAACCATTCGACCCACTCGACCGAATCGACCACCGGAACCGTGTTCGGCATCGTACAAACCGACGTGAAACCGCCGGCAGCCGCAGCCGCAGTCCCCGTCACGATCGTCTCTTTGTGCACTTGTCCCGGCTCGCGCAGATGCACATGCAGATCAATGAAACCCGGCGCCACGATCAGCCCACGCGCATCGAACTTTTCATCCGCCGCACCTTTGATCTTGCCAGGAGGAGCCACTTCGGCCACGCGGCCATCTTTCAGCAGCACGTCCATCGGCGCGTCGATGCGCGCCGCTGGGTCAATGAGATGGCCACCCTTAATCAGCAGACTGCTTCCGTTCTTCTGTGGCTTCATCGCATTTTCCCCATTGCCCGTGCCAGCATCGCCATGCGCGTGGGCACGCCATTCCGCACTTCTTCCAGAATGCGTGCCTGCGGACCGTCCGCCACTTCGCTGGTCAGTTCCAGGCCACGAATAATCGGGCCGGGATGCATCACGATCGCGTCTTTCTTCGCCAGCTTTAATCTTGCCGTATTCATCTGGTACCGTGCGATGTACTCCGTGAGATCGATCCTGAGGCCGGCGAGCCGCTCTTTCTGCACCCGCAGCAGCATCACCACGTCGGTCCCGCGCAACGCGTCTTCCATGTGGCGAGTCCCGCGGATGCCGGGGGCAAGCGTAATCGCGATGTCCGGTACAAGCTCCGGCGGTCCACAAAGCGTAATTTTAGCCCCGAACTTGCTGAGCAGATGACACGCCGAACGGGCCACGCGGCTGTGAAAGATGTCGCCCACAATCGTGACTTGCAGGCCTTTCAACGTCTTCTTGTTGCGGAGAATCGTGTAAGCATCGAGCAGCGCCTGCGACGGATGCTCATGTAGCCCGTCCCCGGCATTGATGACCGGCACATCGATATGCTGCGCCATCACGTGCGGCGCCCCGGCATTGGGATGGCGGATGACGATGATATCCGCGCCCACGGCGCGCACCGTGTATCCCGTATCGAGCAGCGATTCGCCTTTCTCAATACTCGACCCGACCGCCTGAATGAGCACGGTATGCGCACCCAGGGACTTCGCCGCGATTTCAAAAGAACTTCGGGTCCGGGTGGAAGCTTCATAGAAAAGAAGAAGCACCCGCTTGCCCTTGAGCAGGGGCCGCGCCTTGTCCGGATTCATGCGCCGGGCAAACTTTAAGAGCTTCAAAATCTCGGATGCTTCCAGGTTTTCGATGCCGAGCAGGGAACCGCGAGCTGGATTCATAGTGACTACTGCTTTTCCATCAACAGGACTTTCTCCGCGTCATCCACCTCGCGAAGTTTCACTTCTATAATCTGGTTTTCCGTCGTCTGCACGATTCGTCCGATGAACGCGGCTTCAATTGGCAACTCGCGATGGCCGCGATCGATCAGCACGCAGAGCTGCAGCCGCTTCGGACGACCGGTGCGAAATAGCGCATCCATGGCCGCACGGGTGGTACGGCCGGTATAGAGCACGTCATCCACCAGCACCACCGACTTGCCCTCGATCGGAATTTCCATCTCGGTCTTCTGCACCACGGGTTTCGAATCGAGCGTGGAAAGATCGTCGCGATAGAGCGTGATATCGAGCGTGCCGAGCAGCACCGGCTTCTTCTCGATCCGCTGAATAATTTTCGCCAGCCGCTCCGCTAGCGGTACTCCGCGGCGCCGGATGCCGACCAGAGCCAGATCCTCGACGCCGTTATTCTTCTCCAGAATTTCATGCGCCAACCGGATCAGGGTGCGTTCCACCTCCGATGCCGACATGAGTTGCGCTTTCTGGTGGATCTCGACGGGCCTGGCCGGACGTGAATTCATAAACGCTGCATCATACGCGTGTGGAAAGATCAGAGCAAGGTGCGGCCGAATCCCGCTCCGACTCAAATCATGCACGGGGGCCGCGCGACCGCATCCACAGCGCCCCCAGCGCCCCCCCAACAGAAGACAGGACCAAAGCAAAGATCATTACAAAGAAAAGCGTGAACGCCAGCCCCGCTGGAGTGAAAAGCATCCGGAGACTGGATTGTATGTCGGGAATCGAAGAGTCGGCTCCAAACGAGTGCAGCACGCGCGTCACGGAATCGATGTATTCCTTCTGGCGGTGAAAAACAAAAATCCAGATGATGAAATAAATGGACTGAATAGCAATGGCGACCACTCCCGCCGCACCCCCAAGGCGCGACGCGACCTTGGTGGGAAGCACGAACCCGCTTTCACGACGATAGAAATAGACGGCCAGCGCCCCGGCGAGCACGATCGCGAGAAACGGGAGGAGCATCCCCAGGAAGAAACCAAGCACGCCCGCCTTGATCGCCGCACGAACCGCCATTCCTCGGTCCATCACACCCACCGACAACGCTCCACGCAGTGGAGACGAGGTAAATGATGGTTCGACCGATGTTTCCGGCGAGAGCTGGTCCCGCTCGGAATTCACGAAAGCGGCAGGTTCAACCTCGGTGACTGCGACCCTCACACTGATTTGCGGGGCCCGGCATTGCGGACAGAACGGCCGGCCGTCCTCCACCGTCGCTCCGCATTTTTGGCAGACATGCTCCACTGCTTTGAAGCTAGCGCACTACGCAGCAGAGAGCAAGAGATCGGGTCAGCCAATGATCTGGCCAGCGGGTAATCGAGAAGCAACAGATAGCGAATCGGATCCGATGGCACAACCTTGGTTCAGATCATCCGATCACCCGATGGCCTGATGCCTTTCAGATCGTGTCGTCCTTGCCAGTATGCATCCGGACATAGACCAGGGCGAAGCGGGTCCCTGGACCGTTCGGCTTGATGGCAACCACGTGCTGGTTTCCCTCGGTTCCCACTTTTAGTTCCACCGAATCGCCCGAGCCATCCTTGCCGCAGGAAACCGGCTTCGACGCTTCGTCCTTGCCGGGCGAGGATTCCACGTGACCGCCGCTCCAGGCGCCCCTGCACTAGATGGGCTTGCCATACTTTTGCAGTTCCTTGCCGTAGTAGGCGTTAATCTTTACGGGGGCATCGTCGGAGATGAACTCCGCCGCCACAACTTTCAAAGAGAATCCCGGAAGCGAAAGGTTCACGTTGGCGCTCTTCTTGTCGTCGCTGTCGTCCTTCGGAGCGGGCTTGGCGCCCGGATAAAGGGTCAATCCCGCGTCGCGGATATCGGCTTCTTCACTGACGTGCAAATCCCCCATGGGAGACTTGATGTCCACATGCTTTTCGCCGTCTTTGTTCTTGTCGTTCGTCGTGATGCTGCAAGCGGGAAGCACGCACAGCGCGGCCAACAATACGCCCAGGCAAAGCTGGGCGATGATGCTAGGGCTGAACATTTTCGGGTTGAACATGGAACGAGCCTCCTGGGCTGGTTTGACCTGAGACTGGCCGCGCGAGGCGTTCGAGACCCTCGCCTCGAGCAGCGACGCCTGGAATCGTAACCGGCAAGTGACCGCCGATCGGAATCTCCCCGAAAATTGCTTTCACGGCCGCTGTTTCCGAAACGGTGGTATTGGAGAACGCGCAAACGTAATTTTCAATCGCCGGAAAGTCCTGTATGACATACGGATGCCCCATGGCGAGAACGACCGTACGGCTGCGGGCGCGCTCGAGGATCGTAGTGAGCAAAGACCCCGTCGCTTCGTCCATGGCAACCGTATTCGTCAATCTTCCTCCGGCTGCCCGTACGGCCTTACCCGCCGTCGGAACCACATACACGGCGG
>VFSW01006980.1_pt1 | contig 16497 bp, 14 predicted proteins | sample 5358111 | NCBI WGS metagenome assembly VFSW01 (sample SAMN11554181, study PRJNA540505) | mine drainage metagenome | isolation source: sediment from site ElyBrook_90M | place: USA: Ely Copper Mine, Vershire, VT | collected 2017 | reverse complement strand
GCAGGCGGGGGAGCGGCCTCACTTTGCACGGCCATGGAGGCGGCGAGGCCGGTGAGCATGGGGATGTCGACGATCCCCGAGTCCTCCTGGGGGGGTTCGACGATCGCGACCGCAGGCGGGGGCGGCGTCGCGTTCGCGAGCTTCGCCAACTCTTTCAGGCTGCCACGGTCCCTCTCTCTCGACGACTTCGCCGGCGTGTCCGGCTTCGCGTCCTTTTTGCTCGCCAGAAAGGCCCGCGCGCTCTCCTCTTCCGTTTTCGTCTGCGGCAAGGGCGCGCGAAAAAGCTCATCGTCCGACAGGCCCATCGAAGACCGCGGCTTCGCGCCGGCGGCGATGCGCGCCGACACCTGCTCCGCCGCTTCTTCCCAGCCATGCGGCGGCGGCGTCGACGTCTCTGGCCACTCCGCAAGCGCCCGGAGCATGGCATCGCCGTCGCGCGGCGGGATCCTTCCCTCGGTCATGGGTGTCTACGTCTCCTCGGGGTCGAAGCCCCACTTCGCCATGAATTCTCTAAGCTTGCGACGTGCCTCGTGCACTCGCCACGCGATCGTGCCCTCGGGCGCGCCCAGAATGGCCGAAGCCTCTTCGTGCGATCTGCCATCCATGCACACGAGCACGAGCGTCGTGCGCAGCGTCTCGGAGAGCTCGTCGATGCCCTGGGCGAGTGCCGCGTAGAGCTGGCGTCGCGCCGCCTGCGCCGGAGGATCGGCGTCCGACTGCTTCTCGGCGACGAGCGCCTCGAGGCGCGGGTCATCCCCCTCGCTCGCGGTCCTTTGCGACTTTCGCGACCGGATGACGTTGAGCGAAAGGTTGACCGCGATGCGATAAAACCATGTGTAGGGCTCGCTCCGCCCGTCGAACCGGGTGAGCGCGCGGTAGGCGCGGATGAATGTCTCCTGGGACACGTCCTCCGCCTCGGCGCGGTCGCGGAGGATGTGGAGGGCGAGGCGGTGAATGCGCTGTTGATGGCGCCGCACGAGCTGAGCGAAAGCCTGCTCATCGCCTGCGCGCGCGCGATCGACGAGATCGCGGTCGCTCAAGCTGGACATCTTGCCTGGGTGGCCCTGGCACCGCCGTGTCTCACGCCCACTCCTGCTTGCGCGCTCCACATGTAGGACATGCGTTCGTGCGCTCCCGGCCTCCGGAAAGCCCGTGAAGACCTCGCCGCACACTAGCGCAAGCACGCGAGCTAAGACAGAAACCTACGCCGATAGCTTGGGTCGCGCCCGCAAAGCGGCGCGGGGGGGGGTCTTTCGCTAAAGACCTCGCAGCGCTCGCTGCCGCGCGTTCCCACCCCGCCAGCCATGACCCAGACGACCGCCGTCACCGAGGAGCTGAAGAAGGCGCTGGCCGCCGAGGAGGGCGGGCGGCGCTGGCTGCGGCGGCTGGCGATGGCCGGCAGCCTCGTGGTCGCCATCGGCGCGGGCCTCGCGTACCAGGCCAAGCATCGCCCGCCGGCACCGCCCAAGTACGTGACGGCCGTCGTCGCGACGGGGGATCTCGTCGAGAAGGTGCAGGCGACCGGCACCGTGCAGCCGCTCCTCGAAATCAGCGTCGGCGCCCAGGTGAACGGACGCGTCACGCAGGTCTTCGTCGACTACAACGCGAAGGTCAAGAAGGGGGAGGTCCTCGCGGAGATCGACCCGCTCATCTACGACACGCAGGTCAGCGCCCAGCAGGCCAACCTCGTCGCCGGCCGGGCGCAGCTCGCCCAGGCGAAGGCCTCGATGGCGAGCATGAAAGCGCAGATGGAGACCGCGCGTATCGCGTACGAGCGCACGCAGAAGCTCTTCGCCGGCAACCTGGCGAGCCAGTCGGACCTCGACACCGCCAAGGGGAACTACGACTCCGTCGCCGCGCAGTACCAGGCCGCCGCCGCCGCCGTCGATAGCCAGCAGGCCGCCATCGGCGCGCAGGCTGCGCAGCTCAACCAGTCGAGCGCCAACCTCGGGTACACGAAGATCTACTCGCCCGTCGACGGCGTGGTCGTCACGCGCGGGATCGATCCGGGGGCGACCGTCGTCGCGAGCTTCCAGGCGCCCGTCCTCTTCGTCATCGCGCAGGACCTCCGCAAGATGCGCGTCCTGGCGGACGTGGACGAGGCGGACGTCGGCAAGATCGCGGAGGGGATGGACGCGGACTGCGTGGTCGACGCCTTCCCCGGCGAGACCTTCCACGGGCGTGTCTCGCAGATCCGCTACAGCCCGAACAACGTCTCGGGCGTCGTCACCTACCCGGCCGTCGTCGACGTCGACAACCCCGAGAGCAAGCTCCGCCCCGGGATGACGTCGACGATCACCGTTCGCACGCACGAGGCGCACGGCGTCCCGCGCATCCCGAACGCGGCCCTCCGCTACCGCCCCACTCCGCCGATGGGGCAGAACGGCAAGCCCGTTCCGCAGCCGCCCGACCTGCCGCTCGAGAAGGGGCACGGGCGCGTCTGGGTGCTGACGAGCGACCGAGGCGCCGAGAAGGCCGAGGCGCGCGTCATCTCGATCGGGATCACCGACGGCATCGCGACCGAGGTGCGCGACGTGAGCCTGCCCCCCGGGACGAGGGTCGTCACCGACGAGAACGAACCGCCGAAGAGGAGGATATTTTAGCGTGGCCGCCGCGGTCTCGCCCCCGCTCGCGCTGCCGCCCCGTGCGGGATCGGAGCCCATCGTCGTGCTGTCGAGCGTCTCGAAGGACTACGACACCGGCGGCAGCGCCGTGCATGCGATGCGCGATGTGAGCCTGCGCATCGCGCAGGGCGAGTTCGTGGCGATCGTCGGGTCGAGCGGCTCGGGCAAGTCGACGATGATGAACATCCTCGGCTGCCTCGATCGCCCCACGAGCGGTACCTACACCCTCTGCGGCATCGACGTCGGGTCGCGCGCGAACGACGCGCGCGCCATCGTCCGCAACCGTGTCATCGGGTTCATCTTCCAGGGCTTCAACCTCTTGCCGAGGCCCCCGCCCCGCTCCAAGTGCGCCCCCCCCCGCCTGACCGGGGGGGGGGGGGCGTGGCTGCGGCGCCGATGGGCGCGTGAGGGGCGGGCGGCCGGGGGCCGCGGCGACCGCTTGGACCACACGCCCACCCAGCTCTCGGGCGGGCAGCAGCAGCGCGTCGCCATCGCCCGCGCCCTCGTCACCCACCCGCCGCTCCTCCTCGCCGACGAGCCGACGGGCAACCTCGACACGCGGACGAGCCTCGAGGTGCTCGCGCTTCTCCAGCGCCTGAACCGCGAGCGCGGCATCTCGATCGTGCTCGTCACCCACGAGCGCGACATCGCGGCGTGCGCGTCGCGCGTGGTCACGATGCGCGACGGGCGGATCGTCGGCGATGTGGCACAGGCCGCTCCCCTCGACGCGGCCGCGGAGCTCGCGAGCATGCCTTTGGCGGAGGGCGCGGGAGGCGCCGCGGGCGCGGGCGATGCGGTCGATGGGCAGGCCGCAGCCAGCGCGCGCATCGGCGGTCCGGTGCCGTTCAGCGTCTATCCGATGATGCTCCTCGGCGAGGTCGTCGGCGCCGGATTGGCGGCGGCCTACGTGCACTTCGTGCTCGGGGCGCAAGCGGGCAAGCTGCTTTTCGTGCCCCCCGCCGTAGGCGAGATCGCCAAGGCCTGGACGGGGGCGCGTTGGGCGAAGAGAAGGCTCGGAGCGCCCGCGACGGCGGACCAGAGGGCGCGCATCGCGCTCTCCTACACGCTCGCCGCCCTGTCCGTGCAGGGCGCCCTCGTCTTCGTCCTCGCCATGTACGTCCCCGGGGCGCGGGCGCGGCTTGCGCCCGTGCTCGACCTAGTGCCCTCCGGCGCGGCGGCGGGGGTGGAGGTCGTCGCGGGCGTCGCCGCCCTCACCGCGTTCGTTGCGCTCCTCCGCTACCTCCTCCTCTCCTTCTTCCATCCCGGGCGCTGAGTGGACGACCTCTTCCCGATCCCGGTCTACGCCGCCATGCTGGTCGCCACTCTCGTCGGCCAGTTCGTCGGCATCGCCCTCGAGGCCCTCGCCTTCGGTGGGCACGCCCTATGGGTGCCGCTTGCGTGCAGCCTGCTCCTCGAGGCCTTTGCGGGCGCGCAGTACGGCGCGATCCGCCTCGGCCACCCCCTCACCGTGCGCGAGCGTGGCCGCATCTCGGCCACCTACTCGCTCGGCCTCGTCGTTCTGTCGCTGCCCCTCGCCGTGTGGCTCGCCGCCTCCGGTCACCTCTCGCTGCCGCGCGTGAGCGCGTCCCCTCTCCGCGTCGTCGCGCTCGCCGCCGCGCTCGTCTTGGTCGCTACGGCCCTGCGCTCCGTCTTCATGGGCATCTTCGGGAGGCGGCGGCGGTAGATGGCCGCGCTGCTCGGCGCCTTTCGCCTCGCCCTCGCCGCCATCGCGCGCAACAAGGCGCGGGCCGCTCTCACCGTGCTCGGCATCCTCATCGGGATCACCGCCGTCGTCGTCGTGACGGCGCTCGCCGACAGCACGTCGGCCGCCGTCGCGGAGAAGATCGACAGCATGGCGTCGAACGCCCTCTACGTCTGGCCGCAGCCGGTGCAAGCCTCTGGCGCGAAGGGCAAGTTCATCGGCCGGCTCACCGAGAACGACGGCCGCGCGATCGCCCGCGAGGGGGTCAGCGTCGAGGGCGTGGCGCCGTACCTGCAGACGAGCGGGCAGGTCGTCTACGGGGACAAGAACGTCCAGACGACCCTCATCGGCACGACCCTCGCTTACTACCCGATCCGCCGGTACACGATCGACAAGGGCGAGAACTGGACCGAGACCGACGAGGTCCTCAAGACCAAGGTGTGCGTGGTCGGCCAGACGGTCGCCGCCGCCCTCTTCGGCAGCGAGGACCCGGTCGGCCGCACCGTTCGCATCGGCCGCTCGCCTTACCGGGTCATCGGCCGGCTCACGCCCCGCGGGACCGGCACGTTCGGCGAGGACCAAGACGACCGCATCATGATGCCGATCGGCAGCTTCCGCTCGCGCGTCATGCACACGTCGCCGGGCCGCGCCGACCAGCTCATGATCCGCGCGACGAGCGACCAGACGGTGGACCGCGCGAAGGACCAGGCGGCGGGGATCCTCCGCCAGCGCCACCGTCTCGACGGAGGCCGCGACGACTTCGAGATCCGCTCGCAAGCCGACATGCGCGGGGCCACGGACGCCATCATGGGGACGCTGTCGCTGCTCGGCATCGCGGTGGCCTGCATCAGCCTCCTCGTGGGCGGCGTCGGCGTGATGAACATCATGCTCGTCAGCGTCGCCGAGCGGACGCGCGAGATCGGCATCCGCATGTCCATCGGCGCGCGCGAGCGGGACATCCTCGTGCAGTTTCTCGTCGAAGCCGTCGTCCTCACGCTCATCGGGGGCGTGCTCGGGATCCTCGCCGGCGGCGGGATCTCCTTCGCCGTCGGCCGCGTGCTCGGGCTGCCGATGGCTCCGAGCGGTGCGGCCGTCGCGGTGGCGGTCGGCGTGAGCGTGGCCATCGGGACGGCGTTCGGCTTCCTCCCCGCCCTGCGCGCCGCGAAGCTCGATCCCATCGCCGCGCTGCGCGTGGAGTAGCCATGCGCGCCCTCCTCGAAGGCATTCGTCTCGCGCTGCGCTCGATCGCCCGCAGCCCCCTGCGCGCATCGCTGACGGTGCTCGGCATCCTCATCGGCGTCGCCGCCGTGGTCATCGTCACCGCCCTCGGCGCCGGTGCGCGCGACCGCGTCGCCGCCCAGATCCAGTCGATCGGCGCGAACTTCGTCATCGTCTTCCCGCAAAGGGCGCAGGCGTCGGGCGCGCGGGGCGGGCTCGGCTCCGGCGCGCGGCTCACCGAGGACGACGGCCGCGCGATCCTCCAGGGAGGGGCGAGCATCGTCGCCCTTGCGCCGGTGCTCCGCTCGGCCGGGCAGATCGTCTACGGGGACGAGAACTGGTCGACGAACCTCATCGGAACCACGCTGGCGTACTTCCAGGTGCGAAACTGGGCCGTTTCCCGCGGCTCCGCGTGGGAGCCGGAGGACGAGACGCTGAAGGAGAAGGTCGTCCTCCTCGGGAGCAGCGTCGCGACGAAGATCTTCGGCACCGAGGACCCCATCGGCCATACCGTGCGCATCGGCCGCTACCCGTACCGCGTGCTCGGCGTCCTCGAAGAGAAAGGCGAAGCCCCCTTCGGCGGCGATCAGGACGACTGCGTCGTCATGCCGATCGCCAGCTACCGCGCGCGCGTGCAGAAGACGTCCCCGGGCTTCGCGGGGGTGCTCATGGCCTCGGCGAGCTCGATCGACACGACCGCGCGCGCCGTGCGCCAGATCGACGGCGTGCTGCGCCAGCGCCACCACATCGCCGAGGGCGAGGCCGCAGACTACGAGATTCACACGCAGAAGGAGTTCGCCGAGATGCAGAGCGCCGTCTTCGGCCTGCTCACGCTGCTCCTCGTCGGCGTCGCGGCGGTGAGCCTCGTCGTCGGGGGCATCGGCGTGATGAACATCATGCTGGTCAGCGTCACCGAGCGGACGCGCGAGATCGGGATTCGCATGGCCATCGGCGCGCGGGAAGGGGACATCCGCGCGCAGTTCCTCGTCGAGGCGGTCTCGCTCGCGACGCTCGGAGGGCTCGCGGGGGCGCTCCTCGGCGCCGCTGCCATCGGGTCGCTCTCGCAGGCGCTCCGCTGGTCGATGTCGCTGAGCCCCGCGGCGCTGGTGGTGAGCATCGGCGTGAGCGCCTTCATCGGGGTCGGGTTCGGCTTCTTCCCGGCGAGGCGGGCGGCGAGGCTCGACCCGATCGAGGCGCTGCGGCACGAGTGACCGGGCCGCATTGCGGCACTGCGCACTCGAGGAGAGGTCCGAAGAGGAACGATAGCCGCCCGGTCCTCGATCGCGTAGCCTCTCTCGGGGATGCGGGCGACTTCGAGCGTCGCTCTTGGAGGAGGAGCTTCATCATGGTTCGGTTTCGAGCGGCAGTGGCCGGGGCAATGCTCTCGGCGGCTCTTGGGTGCAATGGGTCGCAAGGGGCGCAGGGGCCTGCGGGCCCGCAGGGGCCCCCAGGTGCGCAAGGGCCGCCGGGCACCCCGGGCGCCGCGGCCTCCACGGGTGACGGCGGGCTTCTCTGCGCGCCGAAGTCCTTCTTCTGCGACGGCAACAACGTGGGCATCTGCTCGACCACGGGGAACGACGCCTTCGACTTTCAGGCTTGCGATCAGACGTCGGCCACCAACAAGCAAAAGTGCGTCACCACCGGGTGCTCCCGCAACCAGGGCGCGGGCGGCACCTGCTGCCAGTACACGAAGCCGATCGTTGCATGGGATCTCACGTCGCCGCTCACGGACATGCAGTCCTACACCGGCATCGAGGAGAACCTCAGCGGGAATGGACCCACCGCCTGCCTCCAGGACCCGATGTTCACTGCGGCAGCCGGCCGCACCGAGTCGGTGTGCCCCGCCAAGAGCTACCATCTCAGCATCTCGTTCCCGCGCGCGACCTTCACCGTCGGGACGGCGCTCACGCTGACGACGAACAATCAGCAGGGCGCGAACATCTATTACAATAACGACGATGGGACGTCGTGTTACCAGTGGACGGGGACCGTGAAGCTCGATTCGGACGTTCCCGACTGGATGGTCGAGGTCAACCTCAAGTGCGCTTCGCAGCAGACGAACGCCTTCAGCGGGACCCTCGCCGGCACGCTCTCGGGGACGACGCCATGAGCGCCCGCCGTACCCCTCTGCGGCACACGGCGGCTCTCTGGGCGGCCTCGGGGCTTCTGGCCAGTGGAGCGGCGTGCACGAGCCTCCTCGGCGACTTCTCGACCAGCGTCAAGGGCGCGGACGGCGGGGTCGGCGGCGGGGACGACGCTTCGGGCGAGGCGACGGCCGCCGAGGGCGCTGCGCCCGACTCGAGCGGGGGGACCGATTCGGGAGAGGCGGGGGCGGCCAACTGCGCGCTCACGAGCTCCTGCCCGCCGGGCACGCCTTGCACGAGCGACACCCAGTGCGCAAGCACGTCGTGCACGCCGGCGGGCAGGTGCGCCGCCCCGCAGTGCGCGGCGAGCGCGAGCTGCGGTCTCGGCGCGGCCTGCCAGAACGGCGGCGCGTGCGCGAGCGGCAACTGCGTCGACGGCGTCTGCTGTGAGACGGCGAGCTGCCCGGCGTGCACGAACTGCGGGTCGACGGGGATGTGCAACGTCGTCGTTTCTGGGCAGGACGACTTGACCGCGAAGACGTGCACCGGCAACTTCACGTGCGCCGGCGACGGCGGCTGCACGCAGCGCTGGGTGCAAGTGGGGACGACCAACGCCATCACGATTCCGCAAGGCGAGTACGCCTACACCGCGACGGCCGGCGACGTCTTCTTCTTCTCCGCGGCCCCGTCGGCCGACGCGATGGAGGGCTTCGACACCAAGACCCTCATGTTCAGTTCGTATCCCAAGGACTCGAGCATGTGCTGGTGCGGCGGGTTCCCGTCGATTGTCGGCGGCGTCGTCTCCGGCACCCCGTACCTCTTCTCGCTCTGGGACGGGCAGCTCGACTACTACGCCGTCGGGGGGTCGGCATGGGGCACCCTGTCGGCTCGCGAGCCCAACGGCAACTCCAACTCCGCCATCGGCCTGCTGGGGTCGACGGTCTACTCGATCTCCGGCAACACGACGCAGTCAAACGCGATCTCGTGGCCTCAGGGGTCCGCGTGGTCGACGATCGCGCCCGTGCCGGGCAGTGGAGGCACCGAAGGCTGCACAGCGAGCGACCCCACGACGGGGAGCATCTACCTCTTCGGCGGTTCCATCGGCGGGATGTACGTCTATTCTCAAAGCGCGAACAGCTGGACATCGATCGCCGCGGCCGGGCAGTCCTGCTACTCCCAGGCGCTGTCGATCTGGAGGGGCAAGATCGCCTACGTGCCCAGCTTCTCGAACACCACCGGCGTCGCGCTCTTCGACATCGCGACCTCGACGTGGGTCAAGCCGCTCCCGCTCCCCGCCGGAACGTGGCAGTTCGCGTCGGCGTTCTCTGCGAACGGGGATCTTTACGTTCTCCTCTACGACGGGATGAACGACACGATCTTCAAGTGGAACTTGCCGTAGCCCGGCCCGCCTAGTGCCGCGAGAAGGCGGAGCTACGCGAAGATCTCCCCCACCTTGCACGCGAATCCCGGCAGCGCCTCGCCGCCCTCCAGCGCGTCTTCTTTCGCGAGCACCGCGACGTGGTCGGGCGGCGTGTAGACCATCACGCTCTCGGCCGCCCCGTCGACGACCCACACCTGCTTGGCGCCCGCGGCGAGGTACTCGAGGGCTTTTCGGGCGAGCTCGGAGGCCGACTGGTCGTCGCCCTTCACTTCCACCGCGACGTCCGGCGCGCCGTCGAGCCATCCGGCGGCGCCCTTGCCCGTCGGCAACCGGTCGGCGCGGACGATGGCGACGTCCGGGCCCCGCAGCGTGTCGGGGTTTCGCCTCAGCCTCGTGCCGGGGTCGCCGGCGGAGACGCTCCAGCCGGGGTGGCTGCGGGCGTAGGCGCGAAGGATCATCCCCACGCCGAGCACGATCTCGCCGTGTCGCCACGTGTTCTTCGTCACGGGTACCCACCTCCCCTCCACGAGCTCTCCCGGGTGGGTGTCCGGGTCCAAGAGGGCGACGTCGTCGAACGTCAGCAGCTTCTCGGCAACGTTGGCCATCGGACCGAGCATAAGCCCGCGCGGAATGCCTCGCCAGGCTCGCTCCGGTTGACGCAACCCCCTGGCTCCGCCAAGCATCCACTCTACCGCCATGGCCGCCGCCGAGTCGACCGCCCTCGCCGTACGCGCTCCGGCACGCCCGTTCGTGGTCAACAAGTGGGGCATCGCCTTCGCCGTGGCCCTCGGGGCGCTCCTCGAGGTCGTCGATACGAGCATCGTCAACGTCGCGCTCACGGACATCCAGGCCGCCCTCGGTGCGACCCTCACGGAAGTGAGCTGGGTCGTCTCGAGCTACGCGGTGGCGAACGTCATCATCCTGCCGATGACCGCCTGGCTCGGCCTTCGCTTCGGCAAGAAGCGGTACTTCATCTTCTCGCTCGTCGCCTTCACGATCTCGTCGGTCATGTGCGGCACCGCGCACTCGCTCTCGATGCTCATCTTCGCGCGGGCCATCCAGGGCCTCGGCGGCGGGGGGCTTCTCGCCAAGGCGCAGTCGATCCTCTTCGAGACGTTCCCCAAGGAAGAGCAGGCGATGGCGCAGGGGTTCTTCGGGATCATCGTCATCGCGGGGCCGGCCATCGGGCCGACGCTCGGCGGCTATCTCACGACGAACGTCGACTGGCGCTGGATCTTCTTCATCAACGTCCCGGTGGGCGCCGCGGCGGTGCTCATGTGCATGACGTTCCTCGTGCCGGACGAGCCGCAGGAAAGGGAGAAGGCGGGGCCGATCGACTGGACGGGGATCGGCCTTCTCACGGTGGGGCTCGGGTCGCTCCAGACGCTCCTCGAGGAGGGGCAGCAAGACGACTGGTTCGAATCGTCGTTCATCCGCCTGTGCCTCGCGCTCTCCGTCGTCGCGCTCGCGACCTTCGTCGTCCGTGAGTTCAACACCGAGCATCCCGTCGTCGACTTGCGCGTGCTTCGCTACCGGTCGCTCTGGTCGGGCAGCATCATGTCCATCGTCATCGGGATGGCGCTCTACGGCGCGCTCTTCGCCATCCCGATCTTCGCCCAGACGGTCATGCACTTCACTGCGCAGGACACCGGGCTCCTCCTTTTGCCGTCGGCGCTCGCCGCGGGCTTCGCCTTCCCGATCGCGGCGCGCCTCCTCGCCGTGCTCGACCCGCGCGTCATGCTGGCCTCGGGCGCGCTCATCCTGACGACCGCCGTGTGGCAGCTCGCCCACCTCAGCCCGCAGACCGGCGCGGCCGATCTTTTCTGGCCGCTCATCATCCGGTCGTTCGGGACGGTCTTCATGTTCCTGCCGTTGACGATGGCGACGCTCGGGCCCATCCCGAAGAAGGACGTCGCCAGCGCGACGGGTTTCTTCAGCCTCACGCGCCAGATGGGGGGCAGCATCGGCGTCGCGATCCTCACCGTCTTCCTGTCGCGTCGCGAGGGCTTCCATCGCACGGTGCTCGTGGAGAAGGTCGTGGCGGGCGCGGCGAACGTGGAGCAGCGGGTCGGCCTGATGTCGGCGGCGTTCATGTCGCACGGGGTCGACGCCCTCACCGCCCACCGGAAGGCGCTCGGCGCGCTCGACGGGCTCGTGAACATCCAGGCCGCCGTGATGGCGTTCGGGGACACGTTCTGGGCGACGGCGGTGCTCGTCCTCTGTACGCTGCCGCTCATCCTGCTCCTCGGGAAGCCCGATCGTGGGGTCAAGGTCGAGGCGGGGCACTGAGGAGTGGGCGAGACCGAGGCGAAGTGCCTCCTTACCGCCGCCTTGTCGTCGAACAAGACGCAAGCAAGGCCCGTGGGCGCGGTGAAGGGCGTCAGCGGAGGGTCCTCGAAGGACGTGGGCGAGCGGAAGAGACACGAGGAGAGGTCGACGAAGGTCGGGCGCGAAGCCTCGCGTCACGAGGGACGGTCGACGTGGCTTCTGGACGGACGGACGAAGCTCGTCGGCGACCCCTCGTAGGACATGGCACGAGCCTCTTGGCACGTCGGGCATTCCACGAGCGACGCCGATGCCCGGAAGAGGCTCGTCCGCGCACCCACGAAGGACGTCGAGCACAGGAAGAGCGACGTGGACGAGGCATTGAAGAACATCGACGCCTCGACGACGGACGTCGATGCCCGGACGAACGGGAAGGATTCGCGCGCGAGCGACGTCGACGCCGGCACGAGCGACGAGGACGTCGGGAAGAGCTCCGTGGATGGCCGGAAGAAGGACGTCGACGAGGGGACGACGGGCGTGGATGCGTGGAAGAAGCACGTCGACGGGCGGAAGAAGGACGTGGATGCGTGGAAGAACGGCGTCGACGAGGGGACGAAGCACGTGGATGCGCGGAAGAAGGACGTCGACGGGCGAAAGAAGGACGTGGACGGCCCGAAGTGAGAGAAGGGCAAGGCCGAGCGTGGCGGAAGAAGCCCCGTCGGTCCCGAGGAGCCGCTGCTGAGCACCCCGTCCGCGTCGACGAGGCGCTTGCCCGCGACGGGGAGAGGCTGTTTTTCTCGCTCGGCCCTCATGCTTCGACGCGTGCTCTGGATCCTGCGAGACGATCGCGCCTTTGCCACCCTCGTCGTGCTCCTCTACCTGCCGGTCGCCGTCTTCGCGACCGTGCACCACGAGATGTGGCGCGACGAGCTTCACTGCTGGCTCGTGGCGCGCGACAGCCGGACGCCGTGGGACGTCGTGCGAAACCGGGCCTACGACGGGCAGCCGCCCCTCTGGTACCTGCTGCTCTGGGTCCTCGAAAAGACGACGCACAGGCCGGCCGTCATGCGCGTCGTGCACGTCGCCATCGCGACGGCGTGCGTGTGGGTCTTCGCGAGGTGGGCGCCCTTCGGCAAGGCCATCCGCGCGCTCTTCCCCTTCGGCTATTTCCTCGCGTACGAGTACGTCGCGCTCAGCCGCTGCTATGGCCTCGCGCTGCTCTTCGCGCTGCTCCTCTGCGTGAACCACGCGCGGCGCCGGGAGCGGCCCTGGACGACGGCGCTCCTTCTCGCGCTCCTCGCGCTGACGACGACCGTCGCGACGTGTGTGGTCGCGGCGTACACGGCGGCGCTCTTCGTCGAATGGGCGATAGGAGCCGAAGGGCGCCGGAGGACGGACCTCGTCCCGATGGCAGGTGCGACGGCGGCATGTCTCGCGGCCGCCCTCTGCACGTGGCCCCCGGCCGACTCGACCGTGACGCACATCCGCTGGCCCGTGGAGCTGCCCTCGGACGACGGGGTGACGCGCGTCATCGCGGGCCTCGTCCCCATCCCGCGGCCGGACTTCTTCTTCTGGAACTCGAACGCGCTGCTCGATTGGGAGCCCTTCCGCCGCGTCGCGCTCCCGGTCTCGGTGCTGCTCGCCGCCTGGATCGTCTTCGTTCTGGCGCGCGAGCGTGCGGCGGCGGTGCTCTTCGGCGTAGGGGTCGTGCTCCTCGTCGCGCTCTTCACGTTCGTGTACGGCGGGGACGTCCGCCATCACGGGTTTCTCTTCGTGCTCTTCTTGATGGGGAGCTGGATCGCGCGCGGCGAGGGGGGCTCTCGGGCGGAGAGTCGAGGGCGCGTCGCTCGCTTCCGGGACGCTGCGCTCGCGCCGACCGTCGCCGCGATCCTCGCGCTCCACGTTCCGGGGGCAGCGATCGCGATCGGCTTCGACGCGAAGTACGTCTTCTCGTCGGGCACGCGCGCAGCCGACGTTCTCGAGGCGCACGGGCTCGAGAACGCGCTCCTCGTCGCGGAGTTCGACTACCCGGCCATCGCGGTCCTCGGCCAGCTCGGGGACGCCGTCGCCTGGAGCCCTCGGACGGGGCAGCCGTTCTCGTACGTGAAGTGGACCGCCTCGCGCCACTGGGAGCCCACCGACGAGCAGACGATCGACTACGCGCGCCGCCTCTCCGCCTCACGCGGGCGCGACGCGATCCTCCTCATGAACCGCCCCCTCCGCCCCGGGCTCGTCGACGGCGCACGCATCGCCCGGATCGCGGAGCTCTACGACTCGATGATCGAGGAGGAGAACTTCTACATCTACCGTGTCGCTTTCTACGAGGAGAAGGGCCGCCCTTCTAATTGAGCATGACGAGCTGCGTCCCGTCCTTGCCGCAGAACGTAATCACACCTTCCGCGCGGTCCCCGCACTGCGGGCAGATCTTGCCTCGCGCGCCCTGCGGGTGCGGCGTCGGTCCCAGCGACGCCGGGGCGACGATCTCGTCGCCGTCTTTCGGGCAGACCTTCGTCCCGGGGTTGTAGCCGCGGCGGCACGTCGGGCAGACGCCGCCTGCGGGGCCGTTCATGAGCTCCGCGTGGCCGCGTACCGTGACGAGGCGGTTCGCGTCGAAGGGGCAGAAGACGACTCCGCCGGGGAGCTCGCGCCTGCACGAAAGGCAGAACATCGGCCCGGTGTCGATCCCGCGCGCGGCGGCCGCCGCCGCTTGCTGCTGAGCGATCGCCACGCTCTCCAGGTACTTCTTCATGTGCGCCGCGTGACGCTCTTCCTGCTCGATCTTCGCGCGCTCGTACTCCTGCATTCTCTCGGCGTGGCGCTGCTCCGCCGCACTCTCTGCCGCGCGCGCCTTGCGAGCTCGCGCGCGCCCGACGAGGGCCACGGCGCCGAGCACGAGCGCGAGCGCCGCGACGATGCCGAGGAAGACGAGGCGCCGGCGCGCCGCCCCGTCCTCCGCGCGCGCGCCCGAAGCGCCGATCGCGCTCGTCGCGATGACGGCGACGGCGGGCTCTTCGCGCGCGCCGCTCGAGTCGAGCCCGGACTGGGCGAGGAGCGCGTCGTAGTTCGCCGTCGACGTCACCTCGACCGAGGCCCGCGCGCTCTTGCCGGCGGCCGTCGCGACGACGTCGAACATGGCGCCGGCGAAGTCGGCGGCGGGCACCGTGAGCTTTCCCGTGGCGTCGATGGACGGCAGGCCGGGCAGCGGCGCGCCCTCACGAGACGAGAGCGTGCCCACCGCCCACTGGATCGGCGTCGGGGTCGCGCAGCCGGCGGCGGCGAGGACGACGGCATGGAAGGCGAAGGCGTCGCCGAGCTTGAGGAGCTTGCGCGACGGGCGCACCTCGAGCCTCACGGGCTCGCCGGGGGTGCTGCAGTCGGTCTTCGCTTCCGCCGTGGGGGTGGTCGAAGGCGGAGTCGCGACCGGCGCGGGCGGCTGCGTCGCGGCGGGGATCGCGGGGGCCGCGGCGACGACGCGTGCGAGAGAGCCCGAGCGGCTGACGTCGGCGATGCAGCGCGCGCCGTTGATCGTAAACTCGTAGCGCCCCGTCTCGGCGATCGACATCGAACCGTCGCCCGGGGCGAGGAAGTACGCCGTGTTCACGACCGCGTGGCGGGGGTCGTTCGCCCCCGTGCTGCACGACGCCCGCCACGAGTGGCCGTCCCCCGAGTGCGACGTCCTCGCGAGCGCGGGCATCGGGTCGAGGCACTGGTCGGTACGCAGCGTGCGCGCGCCACCGGTGATGACGAGCTCTCCGCCCTCGGTCCGGACGGTGACCGGCGCGGCGGGAAAGAGCGTGTCCGACTTCGGCGCAGGGCCACACGACGAGCCCCAGTCCTGCACGGTGAACGTCTCGTGGATCGCCGAGAGCGTCCACGGCCCGTCGGGCGAGTCGTCGGCGCGGACGGCGCAGGGCCAAAAGGCGAGCCCCACGAGAAGTGAAGCGAGGACGAGGACGAGCGGGGCAGCGAGGGGCGACGTTCTCACGGCGTCTTTATAGGTTATCGCGTTTCAGGGAGCGGGCTTCCGTTCGCGCAGGGCGACGAGAAGAGGCCGAGACCCGAATTGGCCATGGCGGGGGGGCGTTGTGATACCGTCTGCGTACGCCGATGCGTTCCATCTTGCGTGACGCCCGCGTCCGTGCGTTGGCTTTCCTCGGCGGCCTCGCGATGGCGGGACCGGGCTGGTTCGAAGGGGAGGCGCGGGCACAGTCGACGCCCAACGTCATCCCGTCGAACAACGGCAATGGGTTCGATACGCACCTCTTCCGGCCTGCGTTCGACTCCAAGGGCCTCTTCACCGTCAACGGGTCCGATATCCTCGGCGCCCACGAGTACAGCGTCGGGCTCGTGCTCGATTACGCGCACACGCTGCTTCGCACGCCGTACGGCGACAAGCTCATCGAGCACAGCTTCCAGGGTACGCTGCAGGCCAACTACGGCATCGCGAACCAGGTCGTCGTCGGCATCGACCTCCCGGTCGACCTCATGTCCGGCACGCAGCAGAACGACGCGGCGGGCAACCCCCAGCCGGCGTACGTCGGTTCGTGGGGCCCCGGAAAGCTCGACTTCCAGGGGCCCGCGTACATCGCCGCGCACGCCAAGTGGCGCATCACGAAGGTCGAGCACGGGCTGGGCCTCGCGCTGGGGCTCCAGATCGGCGACGGCTTCGCGACGGCCGCGGCGAACGCGGGAGCGGACTACGGGTTTTTCTACTGGCCGACGGCGATCGTCGAGAAGCGCTTCGGACCGAAGGGCGTGTTTCGTGTCGCGCTCGAAGGCGGCTATCGCGGGCACGCGGCGCAGTCGACGACGCTGCCCCTGAAGGACGGGACGTTCGCCGACGGGAGCCTGGTGACCTACGGGGGGGGCTTGTCGTGGCGCGTGCTCGACTCGCTCGATTTGGTGGGGGAGACGTACGGGACGTATCTGCTCGCGAGCAACGCCGACAGCAACGTGAAGATGAGCGACGAAGCGGTAGGGGGCCTCAAGATCTTCGTCGAGCGAAACTCCTACCTCATGCTCGGCGGCGGCACGCGCTATACGACGGGCTTCGAGGCGGCCGATGTCCGCGCCTTCGTCGGCTTCGTCTTCGAGCCCTCCATCGGCGACCGCGACGGCGACGGCATCAAAGACGACGTCGACAAGTGCCCCGACGACCCGGAGGACTTCGACGGCTTCCAGGACGAAGACGGCTGCCCCGACCCGGCCAACGTCCTCGTCGGC
>VFSW01006979.1_pt1 | contig 16497 bp, 19 predicted proteins | sample 5358111 | NCBI WGS metagenome assembly VFSW01 (sample SAMN11554181, study PRJNA540505) | mine drainage metagenome | isolation source: sediment from site ElyBrook_90M | place: USA: Ely Copper Mine, Vershire, VT | collected 2017 | reverse complement strand
GACCCACGCGCGTGTAGAGCTTGCGCTCGCGGTACCCGTTGCGGTACCCCGTGCGCTCTTCGGTCCGCTCATACGGCTCTGCGCCCAGGTGCTCGCCGACCTGCGACTCGAGCACCTGCTGCACCACGCTCTCTACGATCTGCGCTAGAGCGTTAGGCCGCTGCAGGAGGTCTGGCATCATTGCCTCGGATAGGGTAACATCGTAGTCAGCCACCGTTTCGTCCTTTCGGTTGAGAAGTTGTTCACGACATGCATCTTCCGAACCGAAACGGTGGCTCCTCGCCACCGGCTTTTACAGCATTCTAAGGGACGTCAGCGGGAGCTATCTATTGACGAGGCCAACCTCATCCTGAGTGACTTAGTCATTTACTTCGATACGCTCGCGAAGATTCATCATAGAGAGTCGCGCAGCGTCGAGACAAAAAATGAAGGGGGCGAGCGTTAGCGTGCCAGCAGCGCTTTGATTACCTTGCTTTATGAGGGCGTTTGTGGATAATAAGGCTTCATCCATCATTTAGGTGTTACCCTATGATAAGCTGTGGTATGAAAAAGACAGGAACAAAGATCTCCAGATCGGATAAACTACTTACGAAGGTGGTCGCCATTGAATCAGCGATCCACAATTTGCCGCCTCTTTCTGAACTCGATAGGGCGCAGCTGGAGAACAGCCGCGCCATAGAGCATCTCTATTACTCCAGTAAACTGGAAGGCTCTCAGCTCACGCAACAGAGGATCGATCGCGCTATCTATGGCAAGGACATTCCGACGACCAAGAGATAAGAATGAGTTGGACGATCGTGAAGTTGCTGGGTTGTGGAAAGCGATTTCACTTGCGAGAACCATCGGGGAAAGCGACGAGCGCATAACGCTCGACGTTATCTTGCGCCTCCACCATACGATCTTTAGAGAGGTCATGCCTGAAATGGCTGGCCGTTTTCGCGTTGCCGGCGAAGATTTCAAGAAGCTTACGTGTATCGAACCGCCTCCCGGCAGACTGGTGAAGGAACGTATCTATGCGTTTTGGCGGGAACTGGATGCCAAGCTATCTGTCATACCCCGTCATCCACGAGCAAGGACGCGTACACAGATGAAAAAGTGGCGCAACGAGGTGTTTGACGTGGCTGCGTGGGCCCAGCATCAAGTGGCAGCGATCCATCCTTTTTGTGAAGGGAATGGCCGCATGGCCCGCCTCATGACAAACGTTATTTTGAGTCGTTACAGACTTCCATCAGGTCAGGTGAAATACGACAAGAAGGAAGACAAGGAGAGATACCTCGCCGCCTTATGTCAGGCTGATACCTATAATGACTATGAACGGCTCAAAGAACTCATTATCAAGAGCGTCTACGAAGCATATGTGAAAGAGCATAGGCTACGGCGAAAAGGGGCGTGACCAAAGGCCTTAGTAATCGCCCCTTCCAGGATGCCTCGTAGCTTGCTTTCGGCATGCCTAGTCTTTTTGTTGAACGATGAACTTCGCCCTTTCGTACAGTTCATCAAATGTCAGGATATCGATACCATGCAGAGACCTTCTGAATCTCTGGAATGTTTCGCGCTTGCTTCTGTTATGGCCGAACTGGCGAAGCATACCGATCACGATTATTCCTTTTGGTTGCACTGTAAATACACCGCGCCCTTCCAGTTGGTCGCGATTGTCAGTTTGTTCAGCCCCTTCTTTCTCCCACGTTGCTATGTTCGCTTCTATCTGAGCTACTGCGTCCGTCAGCTTTCTCGATAAGCTCCACGCCCCGTTTCGTATCTCAGCCTCGCCTTGTAGCAAGGATGTAGCGGGAGTCTTTATCTCTACGAGGACAGTGAAGTTAAAGTCGCCGACGGTCGAATGTAGGTAGTCACCACGCTGACCCCCCGAACCATCGACTCGCACTCCACCATAAGTGGGCTGCGCCTGTTCCTCTCTGTGAATCTCGTAATTGAGTCCATATCCGAAAATCCATTTGTTATTCTCCAAGAAGCCTTGCCACCAGGCTTCATCATTTGGATTTCTCGACAGAGAGTCTTCAAATACACGAAGCTTTTCTTTCCGCTGAAGGAGCTGATTGATATCATCCTCTGAAAGTCTGACGCCTTCCGTGGACAATAGCTGTTTAATGATATTGACAATGCTGCTCTTTTCGCGATCGCTCAATGCAGCTACAATGTCCGCCTCACTATGGGAGATAAGCGAGAAGCTTCCTTCTGGTATCTCTATTTGTTGCAATGTGCGCAGAAAGGTGAGTAGTCTCCAGAAGTTCTCATAGCAGTCTTCTAAACTTACCCGTGCTTTCAAAACGCGTATGTTAGACTCGATTGTGCCGCTGTCTTCGTGGACTTTCTTCGTGCGTTTGTCTCGCACAGAAAAAGCGAGTCGTGGAGTGAACTTGTCGCCCTTCTTGATAAGAGATACGCGAGCAACGTAGCTTACACGCTGTCTATCATCGAGCACGAAGTGGGTTACGAGCCGCCTTTGAGTGGTGTGATAAAAATAGTAGAAGTTATCGACTGCTGGCGCTGAATCGATACGAAGATCGGAAAAGTCATCTGTTCCAACGATGAAGTCTTCGTTCGTGCCCCATGTGATCAAGTCAAGAAAACGCATGTTACGGCCAATACTCAGTCATCAAAAAATGATTCGTCGCTCTTGTGCGACCACGCGAGACTGCGTACTGGTCTCGGCGGGCACACCTCGCGAACGCCTCGGACCGGTCGGACTTTTCTTACGCCTCGGACAGGGCGCACATGGCGCACCGGTCGAACTGGGCCTCCCGTTGCATTCTCCGTAAAGAAAACCCGGTTGCCCTCAACATCGATGACCCAGCCGTCCTGTATCCATCCCAAATACTGTCCGCTAAACGCGTAAACGTATTCGTTATGCAGAAAGGCGGCCGGCGTTCCGTCGTAGAGATAAATGTACTCGCCTTCGAATATGTAGGCGATAGCCTTTCCTTCAAAGTTGTACAGCGTGTCAGTTTCCATTATGTTCTCCCGCGAGCTGCGAGGACTATGCCTCGCCGCAGGACGAGTATAACATCAGAGCCTCACTGATAGACAGTTGCCAACGGTGACCTTGCTACAACAACTCTAGATATTCTCATGCCCCGGTCGACCTGACCTCCGATGGTGGTCTAGCCCTTGGAAGGTGAGGGCTCCTGGGTAGCATCAAATGCTGGCGAGGAGGCAACCCATGCTCAGATGGTCGACCGTGCGTCGTAGCGGCTACATACCGCCGCAGGGCCTCACGCAGAAGTTCCGATCGGGTGCGATGCTCTCTCTTGCGAATGGCTTCGATCTCGGCAGCCATCTGTGGTGGCAGAGAAATCGAGTACGTCACGGTAACACGCGCCATACCAGCATTCTTTCACCTGGAAAGCTAGAATGAAGGGGTGAGAATATGCCTGCGGCACAAGTTTGGTGGGCTAGCCGTGGAGTATCGAATACGTGGTCATACTTAGTGTTACTCTGTCTCACTAACCGCGCTTGGCGACGTGCATTTCGAACCTATGATTGGCCGAAAGCGATAGGTGATCCGGAACTCGCTATGCAAGAAATACGCCACCTACTGAGCTTGATATAATGGATATGCTTCGCCCGCCCCTGACGGGCCACTCCCTTCATTTATCTCCATCCATCGCCGCTACGTCGCGGTGGTGTATCTTTCAACGTGTCAAAGTATGCGACGAGATCGGCCAGGATGCGCGGCATCGTCAATAGATAGCTCCCTGCCGTATTCCTCACGGACTGCATCTATAAACTCTGTTATCATCTCCGCAGTGATGTGTGACGTATAGAGATGCAGATTGGATCATTCTGGCGTACGAGAGGAAGAGTTGCTCATGGTTGTTCTTTCTAGTAGAAACCTCGATCTGTATGAGATCCAAGATGAGCATGTGCCCCAGCTCTTCCTATGGCGGAATGAAGATGATTTCATGACTCTTTGCTCGACGCGGCGGAACCGTGTGTCCTTGCAGGAGTTTGAGGCGGAACTGCGGATGGATTTGTCGCGTGATCGCCATTGCCAGTTCATGGTCGTCAAGAGAGGCAAACGTATTGGTACCGTCTTCTCCTACGGCTTGAATCGTACGGACGGGCACGCCTTTGTAACGATTTATTTCCCGCGAAAGTGGCGCCGCAAGGGATACGGCGCCGAAGCTATGGTCGCGCTTCTCGAATATCTATTTCGAGAGTGCCAGCTTTATAAGGTATACGCCGAGGTCTATGCTTACAACAGCGAGTCACTCGACGCGTTACGGACTGCTGGGTTTATCGAGGAGGGGCGGTTTCACGGGCATCGACTCCACAGCGGAGAGCGATTCGATCTTGTGCGGTTCGCTCTCTTCAGGACCCAGTTCAACGATGCTGCGGCTACCGTGAGGCGATTGATCGCTCGCCCAGTTGGGTACAAAAGGAACCGAGGATCGTATACTTGAGGAAGGAGGTCTGGCACGATGGGTCATGGGGACTCGTATCACACAAACGATGGTGGTTTCGTTGTCGTAAAGGAGTCCGCCGAGCGCGGTGATGTCTATGTCGGCGATCGGGGATCCAATGAGCACTGCCACGGCTACGCAGACGCGCGCACGGGCGCTCAGGGAGTCGTACATCGAGGAGGATGCGACGATTGCCGCGGCTCCGATAGCAGCAGCAAGTAGCATCTGACCGCAAGGGGAGAGTTCTTCAGCGGGCTGTCGCCCTTTTGCGTATGCTATGCTTTCGGCATGGTCTCGTACGTGAGATTTTCCGAATGGGTCGCGGCGCAGCTCGCCGTTCCCAAGCAAGGGCCGATATGGGATACAGACCTTGAGCGAGCAACGATGGAGCAGTGTGCGCGCATAGTTAAAGCAGTTCGCGACTCATACGACTTGTTGCGCGACGCTGCCGATGATGCGATGCGGGCACGAGTAGCAGCGCTGATCAACGCGTTGCTGTTTGACTTTGCGCTTGATGAATATCGCTGCGTCCCTAGGCTCACCAGTGCCCTTGAAGCGAACAACGATCAGAGATCGCTCGCGCTCTTTCGTGCGACCGTCGATCTGGTTGATCGCATGGTGGCTATTTCAGAGTGGGACGATTCAGTCGCTAATGATGAGTTCGTACATTTTGATAGGCGCATCGCCGACGTGGAGTCGTTATGTACGTAAGCACGCGAGAGAATGCGGCATCGTTCGCCTTGGGCAACATGCATTTCGAACCTATGATTGGCCGAAAGCGATAGGTGATCCGGACCTTGCGCTGCGAGAGGTGAAACAACTGCTAAGCGTGTGTGATCGTATTTCTCGCGCAGCCGTCGAGTGGCGGTTGCTAGACCGCGTCGCTTCGCGTCTAGTTGGGCGTCCGATTGTAGATGAGATAAAATAACACGGCGATCAGAAGCGTCCAAGCTATACAAGTTCTTGCGCTCGTGGGGAACGGGCAGAAATAGTGACGGGTGAGACAGGCTTTCACCCCTTCAGCACGGAGAGTGGCTGAGCTACTCTCCGTGATACATGTCTGACGAAAAGAGTGGTAAGCAAAAGAGCGTGATCCCAAGCGCATCGCGACGCTTGCGCGGCGGCGGTCTACTTGAACTGATCTACCAGCACGACACACGCAGCACTGCGTTTGCGATCTTCCGTAACGGACAGGTCTCGATAGAAAGTTCTCTGGAAACGGCTGCGGGCGAACGCATAGTTCCGATCCCAGCCACCAATAACCTCATCAAGCACCGGGCGCTATTGCTCCCCGAGAAGCCTGAACCATACGGCTCGACCAGTGAGCTGATAGAGACAATCAAGGAGTATCTGCATCGTTACGTGGACCTGTCGGAGAGGTTTCAGAGGATCGCCAGTTATTACATCCTTCTCACCTGGGTCTACGATGCTTTCAACGAGCTACCGTACCTTCGCCTACGCGGAGATTTCGGATCGGGAAAGACACGAGCGCTCATGGTCATCGGTTCGGTCTGCTACAAAGCGTTCTTTGCGAGCGGTTCTTCTACGGTGTCACCCATTTTCCATACGCTCGACACGTTCCGCGGAACCCTCATCTTCGACGAAGCAGATTTTCGATTCAGCGATGAGAAGTCGGAACTGGTCAAGATACTCAACAACGGAAACGCGAAAGGCTTTCCCGTCCTGCGCACTGCAATGACGGTGAAACGAGAATTCGATCCCCGGGCATTCAATGTCTTCGGTCCCAAGATCGTGGCTATGCGCCGGTCGTTTGACGATCAAGCTCTTGAGAGTCGCTTTCTAACCGAGGAAATGGGCCAGCGGAGCCTGCGGGACGACATTCCGATCAACCTTCCGGACACGCAGGAAGAAGAAGCGCGGTCGTTGCGCAACCAGCTGCTCATGTATCGCTTCCAGAGCGTGCAGCACATTCGGGTCGATGAGTCCTTAGTCGATCCTGCACTATCACCGCGGCTCAATCAGATTCTCATACCGCTTCTTTCCATTATTGACGATGAGCGACTACAGCAGGAGGTGCGCGAGTCGGTCAAGTCATTCGACCAGGAACTCTATGCGGAGCGCTCAGCATCCGCAGAAGCTGGCGTCCTTGAGGTTCTCGCCGAGAGCCTCTCGAAGGCGGGCCGAGCGAATATTCCCGTTTCCGAACTGACCGCCGCCTTTGTCGGTCGATTTGGAAAAGAATATGAGAGGCCTATCACCAACCGATTTATCGGCGGCATCCTGCGGAAACGACTTCGCCTCCTAACCTACAAGAGCCACGGAGTCTACGTGGTGCCGGTGACCGAAAAGCCCAAAGTAGATCAGCTCTGTATTCGATACGGCGTAGTCGAGCGGAGCATCGAGACCGCAGAATGACGCATGCCGATGGCGATGGTGGGCGCGATGCAGTTACTCATGGCGGCGACGCTGGCGAAGACGGATATATCCTCGGGTAGACGTGGGGACGAGGGGACGTAAGTAGGGGTATCGAGAGACCGCTACCGCTTTGTTTTCTTAGCATGGTGCTCTCTCGCGATTCACATCCTTCTTCCGCATTTTATGTCCCCACGTCCCCACGTCCCCATGTCCGCCCCGACATGACTTCACTGGCACGTTATCCCCACTACTGCAGCCCGCGCGGAGAGGAGAAAATGAACCAGTTCTTCTGCACTTTGAAAGGTCAGTAGAGCGAAAACGCACATGGCACATAAGAGAAAAAGAATGTTGTGCTACCTGCGCACCCATCGGCGCCTGTGGGGGTTGACGCAGCAAGAACTCGCCGTGTTCATGGGGTTTGAGAGCGCAGCGCACGTGTCGAGGATTGAAAACGGGAGACGCATCCCCACGGTCGAGGGCGCGCTCGCCTGCCAAGTGATATTCGGGGTAGCTCCATCAGTGATGTTTCCCGATTCGTACAACGCGGTTGAGGAAAGGATCATACGCGACGTGTACCGGCTGCACGAGGCGCTTAGCGACAAGACCAGCCCTTCGGACCTGCGCAAGCGCGAACTTTTCTCGCAAGTGCTCGATCGTGCGATTAGTAAAGACTAATGTTTCTTGGAGACGTATGACCCATGAAAACCTACAGAATATGGTGCTCTCGATTTACCCGTTCAGCCGCGGGTTCGCTTTCGTGCTGTTTGAGGGTCCGGACAGCCCCTTCGACTGGGGCGTAAAGGAAATCAAACAGAAGTACAAGGACGACAAGACGCTCGCCGAGATCAAGAGAATCGTCGACCGGTATCGCCCCGAGGCCCTGGTTATCGAGGACACGAGCGGCAAGGGCCCGCGCCGCAGCTCGCGCATCCGAAAGCTCTACCGGATGCTCGTTCACTTCGCACAGGCAGAGTACATAGATCTGCACCGTTGTTCGAAGGCAGAGGTCAAGACATGCTTCGCCGGGGTCGGGGCTAGCACGAAATATGAGATCGCCAGGGCAATCGCGACCCAGATACCGGCATTCGCTCACCGAATGCCGCGCCGACGGAAAGTCTGGATGAGCGAGGACCCACGCCAAAGCCTATTTGACGCCGCTGCGCTCGGGCTTACCTACTTTGCGCGAGGCATGCACGGCCGCTGCGCAGACGACATTTTGTCATAAGGAGATGGCTCCTTGCTACTGAGGAGCACCGAATTCCCGGTGTTCCTGGCGTGGCAAGGAGGGACAAGATCACATGCGCGCACGTAATGGCGCCATCGATCATGGCGAACGAGCGAACATACGGCTTCTGAGTCGGAACGAAGCCAGTGAGCTAGCGATGGCTCTGGCATCCGAACTTGATCGTCTGAGACACATCGCACATCGGCAACCTCAGGATGAGGACCGCATCATCGTTGGTCCTCTAAGCGTTGACATCGGAGCTTACGAGGTGGTCGTTGATGATTCGACCATAGCCTTGAGGCCTCGCGAGTTTGCTTTGCTAAAGGCGCTCGCGCAGAACCTGGGTCGCGTGCTGAGCAGAGAGCAGGTGCTCTCTCTCGCGTGGCCTGACCCGCAGCGCGTGAACTCCAACCGCACCGTCGATACCCATATTCACCGGCTCCGCCTGAAGCTAGGCAAAGCGGCGAGTCTCATTCGCACTGTCGGTGGGACTGGTTATAAACTTGTGCGGGTCGGGGTGAGCGTCGATGCGAACCGGAAGTACATTAGCTAGCAGCGCGGCTCCGTGAACGAATTCACGGAGCCGTTACTCTGTATCAGGCGACGGGGTTTTCAGAGGCATCAGAAAAATGAAAGGCACGAAAGAAGCGGTCCGGTATCTTGTGCTGATGAGCCACACCAACAGGAGCAAAGAGCAAGCGAGGGTTCACGGCGTTAGTGAAAAAGACGGCGGAAGATGCGGGGCCAACTTCAGCGCACTCGCTAGATAGCCCCCACAGGCCCTTGGGCGGGGTTACCTCGCTCACTTGCTTTTCACCCTATAGGAGGGTTATACTGTAGGCACATTCGGGATTATCCCGCGGCCCCGCCAGTAATGGCGGGGAATATTTTTATTTTAGGTAGAGGGAACTGAAACCGCTCTTGATGCGAGAGTAGTCCTCGTCGTCCAAAGTGCCGAGCTTCGAGGAGAGGCGGCGGTAATCAATAGCTCGCGCTTGGTGCAGGCACGCGACCATGTCGCGCTCCCGTTGGCGGAACTTCACGTACCACGTGCCCTCGCGGATTTTGGTGGTAGTCGGGATAACAAAGTAGAAACCGTGCGCCAACTTCTTGAAGATGATAACGGGGCGCGAGAAGAGTGTGCTCTTGCCGTTTACCTCCGAGCCGACATTCTCGCCGATGCTCGCCCACCAAATGTCGCCCTGCGACACCAAGGGAGGCTTGTCCGAGATATTGTGTAGCCGCTCCTTGAGCCCTATCCACTCTAAAAATTGTTTCATGCCGATCCATTGTAGCATCGTAGCTAGCACGGCGGCTCCGTGATGCGTTTACGGAGCCGTCAAGTTAAGCGAGAGCATTTCCTATGTCCCTTCCTAGGCTCTCCAAAGTATATGACAGGGCTCTGCCAGCCGATGACGCACCTTCAAGCCATTCGATGTTGATGCATAGGCGGTGAAGTCGGCATCAGGGGCATGATCGTGACAAGCCTGCTTGTAGTCGGGCGAGGTGCGTTCTGAGGACTTTACCGAACACGCCGTCGGCGTATATCCTTGTTTCTTGTAAGCGAGCAGCTCTTCTCGTAATCCGTCCTTTTCGCTCGCAAGCGTCCGTTCTACGGTTGACAGTATCGTCAAGGCCCGCGTGAGGTAATGAAGCGACGAAGTGACAATCCCGGACGATAAAGGAGCACAAATATCACTAAGCTGTGATTCAATCTCAGGAACCTTCTTCGGCGAGACGGTTTCCGAAACGCTCGCTTTTTGATAAGGGCGAAGATCGACGCCAGGAATTAGCGCATCAGCGGCACTCTTCCATGACAGCCGTTCATATGTTTCCCAACGCGCTGCAAAGTGCTTGCAGTACCAACTATCGGGTCCTACAAGAAGAGCGCAGCATTCCATAAGTACCTCATACTGGCGATTGACCGCCCGCAGCGCCGTGCCGACGCGCGATAGTGAGCGATCCACTTCCTCGGCGCTCGCGCGGCTCGCGGTAGCGACGAGTTCATCGCAGAAAGAGAAGATCGCTCTCTCGAAGTCATCTAGTTCAGCGGCGCAAGCGTCTTCTACGATGGCCATCCAAGCGTCATAATCGACGGCCATCTTGGGGAATGCTAGTGACATTAGTCGAATATCGATGGCTGCGCCATGGAGTGCGCGCCCCTCCAAATCTATATTCAGGTGTCCGCACAAAGCATCTAAGTTATGCTTCGGTAGTAACGGGTACACGCTTTGAGCTACCGCAACCGTATCGATAACGGTTGTTTTTAGCTCGGACAATGTCGGCCTTCCTGCGCGCGATAATTCTGCATCTAGCATGCGTATGTCGAATGCGCTGTTGTGCATCGCAATTGTCGCGTCTTTCAAGAATTCAGCTAACTGATCAGCGATGGCTTCGAACGGCGGTTTGTCCTTAACCTTTTCGTTCGTGATGCCATGCACCTCAACGGCGGGTGCCGGGATCGCGCGACGTGGATTTATGAGATGATAACATTCGCGCCCGAGAATGCCAGTCCGAGGTGCAATTTCGGCGGCCGCAACCTCGACAATCCGGTCCCATTCGGGAGAGAACCCTGTCGTTTCGGTATCCAACACTAGGATACGTGCAACCACTTTCGCCTCCTTGGGCAACATGAGCACCTGAGGAGGCGTTTGGCCGCCGCGTAGCCCTAGCCCTTGGTGTCTCCGGCACAGCGCAAAGGGGGTGGTCACGTTACGGTCCGCTATTCGTCGTACAGCGGCGAATACGTCTACGGCCTGAGGAAACTACGAGATTCGTGCGTCGGGCTTTTAGGGCTCTTGGTCGGCAGCGCCGCTGGACCGGGAGACTTCATCGTTCGCTGGCAATGTCGGCGTGCTGGGCGCACGCTTTCCAATTCCACAAGCCAGGCGGTCCACGCCGTTCAGCTATACATCCGCAGGTGTTCCAGTTAACGGCGACTGTGACATACTCTGCTTTGCCAGTTCTCTGGTAACGACTAATTCCGGCAACGCCACCCTTCATCTTTTTCTCGGAAGAGTAATTCTTTCCGATCAAGGCCTCTATGCTTTCAAGCGCTCGCAATCGACGACTCATGGCTACTCTGTTTCGCCGTGTCAGCAGATGACCCCGCGGTTGGACCTTCGCGTTGAAGCGCCCTCCTTAGGACGCACGCCTTGTTGGTTACGAGAAAAGCTCGGGGTCGTCCGCGAGAGGTCGTGGCTCGGGCGTGCCGTGCGGGAAGAGCGCCCGAACTGTTTCGTTCTCATGGACCAGTCCGAACTGCCCATTGATGTACGCGCGCTCGGCCGGTGTGAGAGCGAAGAGGGATGCGACTCGTTCCTCAATCTCAAGATCAATTGGATAGCGCTCGTCAACGCTGCGAGTGTCACGGATCGCGTGAACTCTCTCGGCGATGTCCTTGGCAATGGCGCGCTTCTGCGGTGCGTCCAAGAGCGGCATAGGCATGTCTGCAAGCCGCTCGTGCGTGACCTTGACATGCGCCCGCGCTGAGTCTATCTCCCCAAAACGCTTAAATAGATAGTAGTGCAGAATGCGCGAGGAGAGCACGCCAACCAAAAAAGCGTCGCTGTATCCTTTCTCCGCCCACGCCGGGCTCGTGCGATAGACATACACCGACTGTGGACAGTACGCGTCCGTCGGATCAAGCACGACATTAATTCCAACGCCTGCCTGCCTAAGCAACATCTTGGGGCCGCGGTAAAGTCCCGCATCTTTGTAGGCGATGCCGGCAACCCCGAGTTCCAACGCCTCGTAGTGGAGAGGCTCGTATCGATGGATGGAGTCCCCGTCCACGTATAGCATCTCGCCGCTCGACTGTAGTGGTCTATCATGCACGATGATTCGCTGGGCTGCGGACTCGAATCTGAATGTGTGCTGACAGTTTGGGCATTCCTTCGTTTCGTAGCGCTCTTCGCGAGCATTCCAAAGCGGCGGCGGCAGAAACATTCCACACGAAGGGCATTGTATAATCAGCCCATCTTTGTTTAGCTCGATACCACGCCCGCGCTCAGTCAGTGGTCCGTCACCCTCCTGGTTGCGATGTAGCGGCACCGCCTGAGTGGCGATCTTCGCCATCAACCCATCGTCCGCAGCATACTGGAATAGCCTAATCTCGTAACCTTGCGGACCATCTTGGCGACATCGGTCCTGGCTGATCTCCTCGGCATACTTCGCCTCAGCCTGAAAGAGGGAGAACTCCTCGGCAATAGCAGCCTTTCGATCCTTATCGACGAGCGTAAAGCTTCGCAACATCGTGCCATCAGCGGGTCTATTGTATTCCGCACACAGCACCAGCGTGGACATGCGGTTCTCCGCTGTGAACCACTCAGGTCCTAGCTGATGCAGTTCACGAATGGTGAACGCGTTAAGCAAGATTTTTCGCGTTTCAAGCTTCTCGGGGTAGAGAATTGTATCGGGCAGTACATAAGCCAGGATGCCGCCTGGCTTGAGATACGAAAATGCTAGCCGAACGAAGGCTTCCTCCGAGCGGAAGTCTTCGCGCTCGAACCCGAACCTTTCTCGGTACTCCTTTCTTTCGTCTTCAGTCCACTCCGCACCCCAGGGTGGGTTGCCGATCACGATGTTGAACTCTACGCCTTCAAACTGACGATGATCGTCGAGCGAGTTAGCAGCGACTATTCGGTCTGAGAGATCAACGTTTGTTTCTTGCTTGTAAGCCGTCTTGAGCCACAGTGCGAGTTTCGTTATGGCGACCGCCTCCGGGTTGAGGTCGATGCCGTAAAGACACTCGTGCATTAGGCGGTTATCAGCGCTTTCAAGCAGTTCGGGGTGGGGAATATCAGAGAGGCGCTCAATGGCAACGCGCGCACCGCGACATGCTGCGGCAAGAATGTCAAAGCAACTGACGAGGAACGCGCCCGACCCACAAGCTGGGTCGAGAATCCTGAGCTGGAGTATCGCGTTGTAGTAGGCTTCGTAGGCAGCCCGGTGCGCTGTGCGATCAGCGCTGGCTGGCAGCGAAGACACTGCCTCTTTGTAGAAGGCTTCGAGAACGGGCGTGAGCGCAACGGAAGCCAGATAGTTTGTTAGTGTCTCAGGCGTGTACCATATTCCGTAACGCGCGCGGATCGCTGACGCCGAGGTCCGCGTTCTAATATCGGACGGTAGGTCGCCGCGCTCCAGGTCTGCAAGGGAGCGCTCGTAGATGTGGCCGAGCAAATGCTCATTCAGCTCAGCTGAGAAGTTGTATTCCCAAAAGCCAAAGGGCCCCACAATGCCACGCTCGCGATCGCCAACTCGTGTTCGATAACGGCGTCGAAATAGCTCGTCGTCCAAGTCGATGTGATCAAGTACGGGGTCATCGTCGAAAAGCTCGCCATCGTAGGCGAAGACCCTGTACGTGGCCCCGTGCACGTTCCCAAGCCGAATCTCGTCGAAGTAACCTTTACACGCTTGGTAAATCTTCTTCGTATTTCGCCCCGGTATTTCGGGAGCGGTCTGAACCACTCGTTGCAACCGTCCGCGCGGCAGTAGTTCAAACGGGTGATCTTCGCAGAAACGAATGAAAATGATGCGATCGAGCAGCTTCTGCGCCTTAGCGAGTGCCAGGCGTTTGATGCTATCGCCCTGTGTACTTAACTCTTTTAGTATTGCCTCGTAGAGGTCCGCTCGCGCCTGCGTAAAGAGATCGTAGAAACCTCCTGTTATCGCCGCGTTCGCCAGCTCTGTGCTCTCAAGTAGCCTGTCAACATTGCTCGGGCTCAGTATATCCGTGCCTATTAGCTGACTCTTATGCAATAGGGAAAGTGCTGCGGCGAAATCATCGTGGAGCTGGACGTTCATCGGATCGACGGCGTGCGAGAGGTACGTACGGTAAAATCGCGACGGCTGCGAAATGTGATACAAGCGTATTTCATCGAGATTGGAAACAATAATCCAGCGAACCGTCGGAATTGAGCGCGCGGCGCGAAATGCCTGTTCTACTGGAGTTTCTTTACTCTCACGATTCTGCGGCGCATCAAGATCGGTGAAAGGAGGCTTCAGTTCTATGGTTCCGAGCGGCGTGAAGGCTCCGTCGCTGAATAGGCCTATCGTCGCGTCGGGGGTGCCTGTATCGCTCGATTGTTTTGGAAGGATTGTGAAGCCGCCGTCTGCGGTGCCTGGCAACACGTAGCCGAAGATGCCGCACATTATTAGGCTGTTAAAGCTCTGTTCCAGGTTCAACTCACCCAGAGGCTTCAGGGCACGTCTTCTGCTCCTACCAGGCTTCGGAACAGATGCACTGAGCGTGCGTACCCAATTCAATATTTGCTGTGGTGCAGCATTAGTGTCCACAAGAGGGCGCGTACGCAGGGCTCTGACGTGAAGCTGAAGAGCTGCCTTGTCGAAAAGGGTAGCAGTTGCACGACCTACAGTGAAGAGAGCCGTCTGGACAACGGCACGACCGGAGCTAGAAATCCGTGCCACGACGGGCTACGTTCTGCTTTGGGTCATATCTACCCTCATGCGCCCGGGACCTTTACTCGGAGAGTCTTACGACAGTAGCTTGGAGTTTCGCGATTGTCGAACAATGCGGCATCTTCCGCTGATTGACGAATGCTTTGATCTGCGACCGGCTGACTCCTAAAGTTCGGGCGACTGTGCCGCTGCTGTACAGCCCCTGGATAGGCGGATTCTGAAATGTCGGGGCTGGATACGGCAGTAAGAAGTCGCACTATGCTATAAGAAGCATCGAAGGCATTCGGTGTTGCAGCGGAGGTGGTTATGTCCCAAGGTGAACAAGCAAAGTGCGTTGGCATCTGGCTTCGCGTCTCTACTGAGGACCAAGTACGGGGCGAAAGCCCGGAACACCACGAGCGCCGCGCCCGCGCGTACGCCGAAGCGAAGGGCTGGACGGTGGCCGAGGTGTACCGCCTGGACGCCGTCTCCGGTAAGACCGTCAAAGAGCACCCGGAAGCTCAGCGGATGTCGGAGGACATTGCCTCAGGCCATATCTCAGGCATCATTTTCTCGAAGCTTGCGCGGCTCGCACGAAACACCAAAGAGCTCCTTGAGTTTGCCGAGTTCTTCCGCAAGCACAGCGCCGACCTAATCTCGCTCGCGGAGTCGATCGACACGTCGACGCCCGCCGGCCGCCTTTTCTATACCATGATCGCGGCGATGGCCCAGTGGGAGCGCGAAGAGATCGCCGAGCGCGTCGCAGCCTCGGTTCCGATCCGGGCAAAGATGGGCAAGCCACTCGGCGGTCAAGCCCCCTACGGCTACCGATGGAAAGATAAGAAGCTCATCCCGGATGAGCAAGAGGCACCCGTTCGCCGGCTCATGTACGAGCTGTTCCGGGAGCACAAGCGCAAAAAGACCGTCGCCGGCATCCTGAACGCGAAGGGCTACCGGACGCGCAACGGCTCGAAGTTCACCGACACGACAGTAGACCGCCTCCTGCGCGACCCCATCGCCAAGGGCACCCGTCGGGCAAACTACACGCGCACCAGCGACAACGGGAAGGCGTGGACGCTAAAACCCGAGAGCGAGTGGGTGCATCAGGAAGTCGAAGCGATCGTTTCGGACGATCTCTGGAGCGAGTGCAACGCCTTCTTGGATGCGCAGCGCGAGAAGCTGAAGCACACGACCAAGCCTACCGCGCACCTCTTTGCGGGGCTGACGTTCTGCGCGTGTGGGCCGAAGATGTACGTCCTCTCAAGCAGTCCCAAGTACACCTGTCAAAAGTGCCGCAACAAAATCCCCAAAGACGATCTTGAGGCGGTCTTCATCGAGCAAATCAGGAACTTTTCAATCTCGCCGCAGGAAATCAGCGCGCACTTAGAGCGAGCAAACGAGGCAATCGGCTCCAAAGCCGAGCTGCTCAAAGTTCTTGAAGCCGAACACCAGAAACTCGACGCAGAGATCGATAGGCTGCACGAGCTGTATCAGTCAGGGGCGATCGATAAGGAGGGATTCGGAGCCAAGTACCACCCCTGGGCCGCCCGCCTCCGCCAGCTCGACGAAGAGATTCCGAGGGTGCAGGCCGAGCTTGACGTCATGAAGATCAGCCACCTCTCCGAAGAAGAGGTCTTCTTGGGGGCCCAGGACCTCTGCCAGCGCTGGCCGGACCTCCCCGCCGAAGAGAAGCGCCGCATCATAGAGGCCACCACGGAGAAGATCATCATCGGGAAAGACGAGGTGGACATCCACCTCTACTACGCTCCTCAAGATCATGCCCCTCAGGCTCCGCCTTCGGGGCATGGTACGAACCATTCTTCAAACGGAAACCGCAGCAAAAGCGCAACGAAACTTCAAGGATTCATCGATGCGACGAGCTGAAAGCGCGCCGGGTAGGTGAACGTTCCGGCGGCGCGCGCAATCGTCACGGTTCCTTCCTCCAGCGGCTGCCTCATGACTTCGATCGCGCTGCGCGAGAACTCCGGAAGCTCGTCAAGAAACAAGACCCCGTGGTAGGCGAGGCTGATCTCGCCGGGTTTCGCGAGCGCGCCGCCGCCGACGAGCGCGGGT
>VFSW01006978.1_pt1 | contig 16497 bp, 27 predicted proteins | sample 5358111 | NCBI WGS metagenome assembly VFSW01 (sample SAMN11554181, study PRJNA540505) | mine drainage metagenome | isolation source: sediment from site ElyBrook_90M | place: USA: Ely Copper Mine, Vershire, VT | collected 2017 | reverse complement strand
CGAGCTTGAGGACGCCGCCATTGAGACGGATGCCCTCGGAGGAGAAGAAATCTGGTGGATCGGCTCGCCGAACTGCTGGTGGTCACCGTGACCCTCGTGCCACCGAACCCACACACCACCTTCCTTGGTCACCCAACACTTGGCGCCCGATGGAATGAGATTCTCACACACATTACAGCCGGTCGGGTACTTCGTCTCTCTTAGGAAAGCTGGCATCAGTCCTCCGAGGTGCATGTGCACTTGGAATGCACCCAATTTAAGCTCTCCTTTAGGCTCGCCTTACAACCACAAAAACATGGTTGCAAGCTCAGGGCTCTCACTGCACACGTTTGGTGATTGCACCATTCGCATTTCGGCATTGGCGTCCTCGACCTCACAATGAGTGTCTCGGTATATATACTCCACGCCGCTGTAAGTATGTAGATTGATGCCTGTCTATATAGTTCTATATAGACTACATAGAAAGCGTTTAAGTAGAACCACAGTCGTGGGGGAACCTACGGAGGGGGAAGCCCGTACTTGGGATAGGTCTATGATGTCTGTTTCCAATTGGGAATGTCCTTGGTGCCACTGGTCTAGTGGATGTGGAGAGACATGTATGCTAGGTCCTGATCCGGGCGGTTATTGTGGCCCTCTTCTATGGCATGGTGAGTGCTTGTTCGAATACAATACATGGAAGTCCAAAAATCGGAACGAACGAGGTGAGTGACGCTTGAGCAAACCTAGGAACAGTTCCGGGCACCGGTGGTATGGAATCATGACCCGGTGCTTTCTACCATGTGGTCAAAGGGACAGTTACATCAAAGGGCGGCTAAGGATCAATCACTTCTGCATCAAACTTCCGAACCACTCTGGAAAATGCGAGTTCATCAAGAAGTGTAGGTTGGAACGATAGTATGTCATGTTCGATCTGCGGTGCGAGCGATGGTATCTACTTCACCCCTGTGTATCGGAGTGTGTTGCCGGTGATCCTATGTCGGGAGTGCCTAAAGCGGTGGCTCAATGAAGCTAACGATCCAGAAGCATCCGGACGCATTTCAACCTCTGACCGATGAGGAGTTCGAGGCCGTGTGTGACGCCGCCTCCCGCGTCACGCTCTATCTCGGCCGGGGATGGTCCGCCAAACCCGACCCTTTTTTTGCCGTCCAACTGGTACGATTCTGGGGCCGTACGGGTATACATCCTTCCAAATTGTCTACGCTCACTCCAGCGAACCTCCGAGACGACACGCTGACATGGATACGGACCAAGGGAGCTCAGATGGGAAGTGCCCGGGTCGAGATACCGGTCCATCGGGAAATGCTGCCATGGATCAACGACTTTCTTCGCAAGCCGAAACCCGGCCGACGGCAGCTTCATCGGATGCTCCAACGGATCAGCCGTCAGGTCGAGGAGGACGAGGGAGTGATGATACATCTGAATGGCATGAGGTTCCGTCACTTCTGCGCCCGGTCGTTGCTCGACCTCGGCATGGACCCGGCGGCGGTCTGTAAGATGCTCCGCATCTCCCTGGTCACGCTGCAGTACCATTACGGAGACCTGTCTGCTGAGGCGATCAAGGAACGAGCCCGGGCAATGGGCTGGTAGATAGAGGAGCATCTTCCTTGACCCCTCTCTTGAGCGCTGATAAGTCACAGGCCTACCGACTGTCCCTCGTCTTTGTCTCGTTCGGAGTCGCAAAGTACTTAAGGAAAAATGTCTTCCCCCGATATGAATACCGGGGCTAACCTTTCGGAGAAGTTCAACTTGACCGAAGACCGCATCTAAAGACCGTGGGCTTGAGGTCGTTGAGAGAGGGCATGACCGTTCACGATGGCGGCAAATGAGTTGGTATCCTGCGGGCATCGGCTGGAACGTGGAGACGCTGACATGGGTTCAGATCACGTTCATGGAGGCGGCTTTGATCTGGATGATGTCGTGGATGATCCGTCAGTTCAAGCCACTCATGGACCGACTTCCGAAGATTCTTGTAGCCATCGATGAATGGGTAAACCGAGACATGAGCGAAGCCGACAAGGAACTGGCAAAGAAGAAACGCGCGCCTGTGTTCAAGCCTCCGTGGGGCTGAATGACCGTCTATCGTTGTCAGAAGGGTTGTACCCGTAGGACTCGCGGCGGGGAAACCCGTCCTCTGTGGCACAAGTCCAAACGGGAATGCCCATACGAAACGGACTACACAGGACCACCGGTTGCCTCACCAGCGGGAATCGTGGCGGAGACGAAGACGCCGGATACGGTCGTTTCCTCAGAGCCCTCGCCAGTTGTTCCCAAGGCCGAGGTCAAGAAGGGCCCCGGGATCCTATCGTTCGGCAGCCGTCCTGCAACGACAACAACTCGGACCGGGCCGGCAACGACTCCTGTTCAACCCGAGTGGGAAGTAGATTCCGACCACTCGTTGTCGTTCTTTGAGCTCATCGATAACATCCTGATCCGGGTCATTCATTTCATCGACCATGCGCTGGATGTGAAGGAGTTCCAGGGCCATGTTTTGCTGAATTCGTCTGCCGATGAGGAGCTGGTCAAGAAGAAGATGGGCCGGCGCATCGTCTCGAACATTGCGAAGGGCCTTGGCGCAACGACTCAAGAAGAAGCGCATGGCATCATTGATTCGGGCGGTGTGCTGGTCATCATTGGTGGGGGCATCATGGCCGTGGGTAGCCATATGCTCGTGGAATGGCGCAAGTCTCCGAAGCTGAAGGAATGGAACGAGAAGCGCAAGAAGAAGAAGGAGCCTGTCCTGCCAGAGGGCTTGCCGTTGAATCGAACGGAGGGCACTTAGAAATGATCGCCGATGCAATGAAACAGCGGGAGATTGCCGACAAGTGGCTATTGGCCAAACGGATGCTTCCCGTTCTCAAGGAGACGCTAACTACCATACGTGACATCGAGTTCGACCAGTCCCGTTGGGACTACCTGCTGGATGTCATTGAGAATTACTTGCCCAAGGCGATCACGAGTTCGGACGACCTATCCGACCAGGCGCAGACGGAGCTCTTGTCGTATCTGTCGGCGTTGTCCCGGTCGCGGAACGTGTTGATGAACCGTGCGCGTCAGAAGCAGTTGATCGGGCTTACGGTCAGTCTGTTCGAGTTCCAGACAAAGGTCTTTGATTTCTTGGGAGTTACGTCTCATGGAGTTCCTGTCACTCAGTCACATAAGACGAACACGGAGGTAATCGTTGTCTCCACCGATGGAACCGGATACCCTAACTGAGACGGAGGAGCCGAAGCCTGATGAGGAACGTAACGATGGCAACGGACCAAGTAACTCCCTGGACATCCCTTACACTGATTCGGGGGTTGCGACCATCCTCGTTGCTCTTGTCGGCCCAAGAGAGTCTGGGAAGACCGTTACAGCTTCGATCCTCATTCAGATGCTATCTCCGAAAGAGCGTCTCATCTGTGCTGGACCGGTCCCTACGATGGCTGAGCGACTCGGCGTTCCTTGGTATAAGGTCTCTCGATTGGACCGAAAGGGAGCAGATGCTTTCTTCACCGGTTTGGAACGATCCGACGCTCATTTCTTCTTGGCTCTTGACGAAGCAGATTCGTTTCTGGGGGCGAGTCAGTATTACAGTCAGCCTCTACAGGAATGGGTCCGTGATAATCGTAATTTCGGGCAGGGCGGTCTGTTCATCGGCCACAGCATTGGGGAAGTGGCCAAGTCCTATCTTAATAATTGTGACCTCATCTTCTTCTTTCGACAGTCCACTCCCGGTACGCGTGAGTGGTTGAAGAAATATGCCTCGGACGAAATGGAGGACATCGATGAGGTTGTTGCCACGTTACCGAAGTATACGGCTTTGGTTTGGGCTCCGAACTCGAATCCCAAGTGCCTTGGAATCGCCAAAGCCGACCTTGAGTCTAAGACCATTCGTATCGTGCCCATAGAGGAGTTGAGAGAACGTCCGAAAGAGGAGCCCGATCCAGAGACAAGCATTCCGCGAACTGCCCCGGAGTCGGCCGTTGTCGATACTGTGGGGCCTTCATCAGCTGCCGTCGGCGGGACGACTGGGGCGAGCCGACCTATTGCGACCAGCATAAGTGGAACTACATCAACGAAATGAGCCGGCTCCGTGGCGCGCGTTGGCGAGACAAGAAGAAGCGGGAAGAATCGGAACGGCTGGCCGTCAGGGTAACGGAATAGCGTAAGACGGATAGGTTGAGGTAAACCCTCAACCATGCCCGAAGACGCAACCGCTGGAGCAGCTCATGCGACTATGTCAGGGATCGGGGAGATCGTGGACGTTCTCCTCGATGTTGTCCTTCCCCTCGTTCTCGTCCTTGCGGGTATCTTCACATACTCGTGGCTCGGCGGGGCTACATCCGTAGCTTCGTTGCTGACTACGGCTAAGGTGTCGTCCTCGTTGGCGAATCACATTGCGCCTCTCGTCCCGGCGGCAGTGGCTTTCAGCATTGGAGGCGGGTTTTGGGGCGCTCTCGGCCATCAGAAGCACATCGTTACCCGGGCCATCGGGAAGCTGGTCGGTAGCTATTTCCTTGGTGTCGGCGGGGGCTACGTTCTCAATGCGGCGTTCGGCAACCCTGTGCCGGGTGTTTTGGACGGACTGATTAGCGGGGCTGAAAGCGCCGTTCATCCGGGGGCCTAACCATGTCGACAACGATCCAGGCTTACCGAGACGAGTTCAAGCAACAGGCGGCTAAGCCGGTCTTCAAGTCTCAGCAGACGACTGGTCTCTCGTTCGGTCAGTACACCCAGTGGTTCGACCTGACCCCTACGACCCAACCGTACACCCTGGCGGGGTACTTCAAGTTCAATTGGTCCGACACGGGAACGATGACGCCCGTGAGCGGAGCGGATCAGTTGGATGCGGTCATTGCTCAGGTCGAGGTTGCTCCGAGTTCCGGTGTCGGGCCTCGGTCCAAAGCGATCACGCGGAAGGGCATGGAAGACATTGAGCAGGTTACGTTCGATGTCAACTTTTCGTATCCGCGAGCGGCGGTTTCGGCCACGACCGGAACGTTCACTCCGTTCTTGTATGTCCCCATTGGCGGACAGGCGGCGGCGGTCCGGTTCCTGCTGGCTTCGTCTACGGCGGCCTTTTCGGCGGGAACGGTTAGTATCAACTCCGTCACGGCCTATGCGGTCGAGGGAGCGAACGACACGGTGGTTTCGTTCAACGAACAGAACACTCCGTCTTTGGGCAGCGGTCTTCAGGACATGAATGCCTATGTCTCGAAGAACATCGCGCCGGACCTGATCCTGCTCGAAGGCGAGACGACCAGCACGGTGACTCAGGTCATCATCACCGGTCAGGACAACAGCGTTGTTGTCGCGGCTACGGACATTGATGCGGTCTCGAACGGTGCCATCGCTTTCAGTCCGATTACCGGTGCGGCGAAGAACGGTCTCAGCCTTGCGACCCAACAGGTCGTTCCGAATATCTTCCAGGTGAACTTCACCTCGGCCACGACCCACGACATCTTGGAGATCCAATACAAGGGCGGAACCGTGAACAGTCCGCAGGTCAGTCAGACGACCCCGGCGCCTCCGGCAAGCTCGATGACGGGTGTTGTGAACCCGGCGGGCAAGCCGGTCCCGGCGGGATCGACTCGGGGCTATGCGGCTCCGATGCGCCGGAGGTTCTGAGGGTAAAGCCCCTCTGGGGTGATACCCAATGGTCGGCATCTGTTTCACGACTTCCGGAACAGCAGGAGTCCACTACCTCTCCGAGAAGCTGGGCTTTCAATCGAGCGGGGACCGGTTCCGGGTGGTCATCCGGAGCCTCCCGTTCGCATTGGACGGTTCAAGCGTGACGGGTGGCAAGCTCGGTGTAGGAACGGACGGTGCAATCACGACGGTTCTATTGGCTCCGAGTACGTCTCTGGTCGATTCAGTGACGGTCCACAACACGGACATTGCGCGGATCTGCTGGAACGACTATGGAGCGGCTTGCTCGTTGAGCATCACGTGGAACCCGGAAGTCGTTGGGGGAGCGCCTACGGTCGTTAGTGGGTGATGTAGATGCCGACACCGGACACCAAGGTTCACGGAGTAGGTCCGTGGAACGAAGGACTGCCGTATATTCTTGTCACACCGACTACGGGCGGCGCGGCGGGGGACGGGACAGTAAATGGAATCCTGACTGCCAACGGGTATCACGACAATGTAGCTGGTACGGGCGCGGATAATGAGGCGTTCGGGACGAACGCACTGATAAGCAACACCACTGGCGACTACAACACCGCCATGGGTCAGAGTGCGCTCTATACAAACACCACTGGCGACTACAACACCGCCATGGGTCAGAGTGCGCTCTATACAAACACCATTGGCGGCTACAACTCCGCCATGGGTCAGGGTGCGCTCGAGCTAAACACCACTGGCAGCCAAAACTCGGCCATGGGTCAGAATGCGCTCCAGCTAAACACCACTGGCAGCCTAAACTCGGCCACGGGTCAGGGTGCGCTCTATGCAAACACCACTGGCGGCCAAAACTCGGCCATGGGTCAGGGTGCGCTCGAGCTAAACACCACTGGTAACCAAAACTCGGCCATGGGTCAGAATGCGCTCTATGCAAACACCACTGGCGGCCGCAACTCCGCCGTGGGTCAGGGTGCGCTCCAAAACTACAACAACACCACTTCCGCCAACGGAAATCTCGTGGCCGTGGGCTATCAGGCTGGCGACAACTACACGGGCACCGAAATCGGCAACATCGTCATCGGGGCTGGGGTTCTCGGGACGGTTGGGGAGTCGAATGTCTTGCGGATTGGTCCAAACATCTACGTGCCGCTTCTCGATTCCATGGCCGCTGGGGGGCTTACCCCGAAACGCGGCATTGACGACCGGACCTCGGTAACAGCGGTTGACTCGGCGGCAATCACGGTCTATGCGGTTCCCACGACGACAGGCAAGTTCCGCATCTCGGCGACCATTGTAGGCCGCTCGGGAACGATCACCTCCGGCATCTACACCATCAAGTACACGGTTGGCGGCGTGGTCGTGACGCATACTGTCTCGATTACGGCGGTGGATACGGATGCGTCGTACTCCGCAATTGTCCAACCGGACGCTTCGACCAATGTGACGGGCCAACTCACGACTCTTACCGGAACGTCCCCGAACGTGGATGTGACGTGTTTGGTTGAAGGGATTGGGAGCGGAACGTAACAGGCCCCTATGGACGTTCGGGCGTTCGTAGGGTTTTTCGTTCCCTTCTCCATCATGGTCTTGATGGGAGGCATCTCGGCGGAGTTGTTGCTATGGATCGGAGCTCCTCCGCTGATGGCCCTATCGCTATTATGCGTAATGTTGGTCGGGGGTCTGTACGCCGGATGGAGGGATGGGCTTGACCACCGATTCTAAGACCTACAGTCTCAACGATGCGGCTTCGGCTCGGACGTGGGCTGGGTTGTCCGGCAAGTCGTCCGTAACGTGGAGTCCGCTGGGTATCAAGCAGGGAGTTGGTATCAATGGAGGAGCCGACTATGGACCGGACACTCCGGGAACGTCTTCTAACGGCCTCAAAGAGGCGTATGAAGCGTCTTTGTCGTCCGGTTTACCCGTTGTCTACCTGGGAGCGACTACGGATCCCTACTCGTCTCTGAGCATCCCGGCGGGCGCATTGGCCCTTCCGAACAAGACGAACAATCTGTTGGTGCTTCAATCGGGAACGTCCGGTGCGGCCGTGCTGCCTACGGGCGGTTCCCCGTCTACGTCCGTTGTAGGCCCGGATAACTATGGAGGCCCGGCCGTTGTTGGGACGGCCACCACGTATTCTCGTGGGGACCACGACCACGGTTTGAATCGGCCGCGTTTGGGAAACCCCACGTCCGACATGGAGGATGTTGTCATTACGAGCCTGGCTACGAACAACGTTCTATCGTGGAACGGAACGGACTGGGTGAATGTGGCTCCTACCGGGGGAACCCCGGCGACTTCTGTAACGGGTCCAGATGCCTATGGCGCGGCGGCGGTTGTGGGAACCTCGGCAGCTTACGCTCGGGGGGACCACGACCATGGGTTACCGACTTCGGCGGCCTTCGTTCAGTACGGTGAGAACATCTACTATCTCTACTACAACGGGACGGACTATTTCCTCCGCAAGTTGGCGGATGGAACGGCTACGAGCGGGACCAGCGGGTCGTCCCTCCTTAACACCCTCTTGTCCTCAGCCGGCACGACACCGAAGGCCGTCATCTTGGACCCGGCTGTATCGATCACGGATGCGGCGGTGACCATCGGTCAGAGCAATGTCTATCTCGGTAATCAGGTCCGGGGATACATTGGAACTAATGGGGCGTTCATCGGTCAGATCAAGTTGACCAACGCCCAGCCCAAGCAGCAGAATATCACGATTGACCGGCTGACGTTCAACGAGTTGGACATGCTCCCGACCACAGCGGGAACGAACATCGACACGGTAGACATCATTGACCCCACGATCATTTCTAATGGAACGTCCGGTGGGGCGGGGCTTGTCATTGACGGTTCCAGTGGAGGCTACGTTCAGTATTGCCACGTTCGAGGCCACACGTTCGTTCAGGACTCGAACTGGGAGGGATCTACCAGTTCGTATCCAGGAGGCTGGTTTACGATGACGGGAACGGGCAACGGCAATGCCCATATCACGTTCGATGACGTAGAGGTGTTGCACACCGGAACGACTCAGGTCCAGAGCTCGATTCATTTCATCGGGGGTAGTTCGGCAACTCAGTTCCCGACTATTGTTTTTACGAAGCTCGATGCGAACATGGCCAACGCAACGAGCGGCTACTACTCGTTCGTTCGAGCGGATGTATCGAGTGCGGCTATCAACACGGACATTTCGATTTTGATGGGTCGAGCAGAAATTCATGCGACCAGTGGCATTGGAGGAGCCTTCGTCAATGTCGTGGGCTCGTCTACAGTCGCCAACGTCCTCAGCATGGACGTTTTCAAGTTCTATCAGACCGGGACGCCATTCCAAATGTCTCAGAGTTCGCTGCCTACATTCGCCGGCCATTCGTTGGCCGGATTGAATCTTCATAACTGGGCTCCAAAGACGTCCTCGGACGTGATCACTTGGGGAACTCAGGAGACGGCCACGTTCCCGATTTACCTCGGTATGACTGGGGCGGTGGGCGCCCCCACGGGAACGGGAGCGATCATTGCCAACCCAGTCACGGCTACGGGCAGTATCCTATCGGTCGGTGGCACGGGAGCGTGGGCTGCCGGGACGACATACACCTGTGGGGGAACTCCGTTAATCGCCCTGGTTACGGGCACAACGACTCTAAAAACGAGTGACGGAACGACTCTCCTTAGCGCCGCCTCGCTGACCAATTCGTTCATTCGGCTTGAGGTCGGAATGACATTGCTCGTAGCTACCGGTGGCACGACCGTATTCTACAAGGGTGTCTGATGACGAATTACGGCCAGCAGACGAATTACACCCTCGGTTCCACAGCCTACATCGTCAATATCGGCCAGTCGGCTACGAAGGGCACCCTGTGGGTGAACATCGCCAACAACTCGATTGCGGGCAGCAACTCAGGAACGACCGTTCAGGTGCTACCGAACGGCAGTCTACCGGGCTACTCGGTGGCGTATGGTAGCCAGGAGAACTTCGAGTTCGATGCGAACGGGCTGGCTTTCATTTCCATTGCGGGTAGTGGGGCCAACGTCTCGTTCTCGGTCGATACGTCCGAGATCCCTATCCGATCCGTTGTCATCACGGCCACGACCTTACCCAATGTATCGAATACTCAGATTGCGATCACGTCCAACAGTCGAGCTACGGGAACGGCAGGGACGGGCGATACGGCCGTAGGCATCGGTTCTTCGGACACCCTGCTCTACAGTCTGGCCAACTCGTCCTCCTCGGGCCGTGTCTACGTTCTCCCATCATTCGTAGGCAGTTACTCGGGAGCCACCGGTACGGGAACAGCTCAGGTCACGGCAAAGAAGCTGATGAGTACGGGCACGACCAAGTGGCCCGTATGGTCTGTGGAGTTCGCTGTGGCTGCCTCCACGACTTACTACTTCTCCGTTACCTCGGAGGGGGGTTTATTGGGAACGTCTACCGACCTCAATTTCAGTCTGTCGATGTCTCAGCCGTTCACGTTGTTTCCCGGCGAGACGCTGTATGTTTATGGGCAATCGTCAGGGACGACCGCCGGTAGTGTCGCGTGCAACTCGGATTATGTCTCGGAGGTCGAATGACGGAGCCAAGTCTTCACGAACGGATGGCTACGGTCGAATCCGACATCAAGTGGATCCTCCGGTTGATGGGCCTCGTCCTCAGCATGACGGCCATGAATGTCATTGGTATTCACATCGTAGACCCTATCTATATGACGCACCTATTGGGGTTAGGACCGTAGATGCCAAACTGGTGGGAATCCTCGGACAAGGCTCCGAACGGACCTATGGGGGAGGAGAATCGCGCCGGCGAGCTCGGTCAAGGTTGGCGGGACGGGTTGGGCATCGGATTCACGACCATTGCCGAGGGAGGCTTGTTTCCCTTCTTCTTGAGTTCCGTTTATACGGCTCGGAACTACGGCTGGCAGGACCAGCAAGAAGTCGAGTTCGACATCCTCTGGTCGTTCGTATTGTCCGTCATTGTGTCGGTCATTCTGGCCTACTATCTACGGTCTACGATCACGTTCTTGTGGGGTGTTGCATTCGGGGCGGTCCTGAGCGCGCTCTACATGGTCCGAGGCGGTTTCTGGAAGCTGCCGTTCCACGTCCCTATGCTGACTCCGAAGCCCAATACCCAATAGATGCCCGTTAATCTGAGGCTGCCCGGCGGCGCTGGCATTGCCCCTCCCCAACAGTCTCCGCAACTCACGGCCGAACTCTCGGCCATGAAAGCGCCAGCAACGAGTGCTGTCATTGCGTCAGAAGCAGCTTCCCAAGCCTCAGCGGCGTCCGGAGGCACCGGAGGCGGGGGAAGCGGTGGAAACGGCTCCGGGGGGCCTCCGGGGTCGTTTTGGAGCAATCTATCGGGATACTTCAAAGTCCAACCGCCGTGGGCTACAGGGTTGGGGCCATTCCCGAGCGTCTTTCAGTCGGCGAATTGGGTCCGATCCAAGTTCCAACTGATGATGGGAGACCTCTCCGGGTGGGCCTACAATGCGCTGATTGTGAAGGGAGGTGTTGTCGATGTTACGTTCGAGCCCTCCCCGGGCCAGACGTTGCCATACATTCTTCAAGTGGCCGTAACAATGACCGACCCTAACGGCAACGTCATCTTACAGCAGATCGCCTCTAACGCATTGGCTACAGCAGTCAATGGAATCGCTGTCGATGAGCTGACCACGACCATGAATACGAGCTACCAGTATCAGGTCGAGGTAGTGGGCTACGGGCCGCCGACTCCCTACTCGGCCACCGGGCCTTCATGGGTCATTGACAATGGGACGTATACAGGAGCCCAAATCTATGCCGGCTTGAACCTGACCGCGACCGTTCCCGACCTTGCCTATGAGGGCCGAGTTACTGTAAGCGTCCGGAGCTCGTCCGGGCCCGTCACGAATGCACCCGTTACGATTGCCGTCATCGATGTTACAACGGGAGGAGGCATCGGCCTCGGAGCTACGATGGGAGGCTCTACACTGACGGATACGACCGGGCAGGCCACGTTCGCGCAATCGACGTCGTTCGTAGCCGGAGACCTGTTCAACGTGAACTGGACCATAGGCCCTCTTTACGCCCCGATCAAGTCCGGAACGAATGAGGTAACGGGTTCGGAACTGGCCTCGGGAGTCCTCGTCCCGGTCGTTCTTGAAGCGCCGGGTGGTCCTCCCGTAGGGTCGGCGGACTCGGTTCTCGTAACCGTATCGGTCCCAGACGACCCAGGTCTCGACCTCACTGGTATCACGGTTGGATTGTCCGTTGTAGACCCGTCTACGAATGGAGTCATCTACTCGACCAACGGAGCTACGAACTCAGCAGGTAAGGTCGTCCTGCCGATCACGACCTCCGAGAACTGGCCGCAAACGATCACTCTGGCTGTCTCTGCCTCTAAGCCACTATCTACGGGCAAGGGACCCCAACCGCATATCCAGGGAAGCGCATCATCGTCTACCACTCTCCCCGAGCTCGCCTCCGGCGTACCGACCATTGATATTGCGGCTCAGGTGGTCAAGTAATGGCCGCCGTCCTTGCCCCGGGAGCCGATTACCTGGCTACGGCCATAGAACGACAGGCTCGTATAGCCTCCGATGATCCCCTGGGATACTTCATCCAGACGAGTCGCAAGGTCGGTATCGGCCTCATCGTAGCGGGCGTTGCTATGGGGGCATTCGGCTGGTATCTCAAGGCTGCATCGACTACAGCAGCCAATAACGAGCTCAATGTTGTGGGCAACATCGGAACCATCTTCTCGAACATCAAGGCGCCTACGTTCACGCCCGCACCAACCGGTACGGCTCCCGTCCTCGGCCCCAACCCGATCCAGGACATCCAGAATTTCTTCGGAGATGCATGGCACGATGTCCAATCCGCCGGGTCCGACATCGCTCAGATCGGGGCAGCAATGGGAACCCTCGGCGAGGATTTGGCCGAGGGCATCATTGACGTGGCTAAGGCCATCGTAGCCTTCGTTACCCACTTCCCGGACATCCTGTGGAACGGTATGCTCTGGGGCGTAGGAGGGGCTATTGCCGATGTCATCAATTGGGTGTTCCCCTACTTCATCGTCTTTGGAGCCATCCTGATCGCTCTATCCCTGACAGCAAGCGGAGCCCGATGGGTGTGGGGTGTTACTGTAGCCGATGGGCTATCGGCGGCCTCGTCTAAGTTACGGACTCGGATTACGGCCCGTTCGGAGCGATTCTGGGATTCGGTCTTCGGTAATTTCCAACACACGGAGACCGTAGCCGTAGCCCCGGAACCCGTGGAACCCGTATCTGTAGCCGATCCTACCCCTTCCGAAAGGCCATCAGAATTAAGAACAATTAGTACATCACCCCCTGATGATGCCGGGAACGAGTATGAACCCGTCCGTGGCCCAGAAACTGAGAGCATTGAGAGGCCGACCGAGCCAGTGGATCAGCTTCAGCGGGAGGCCAATAAGCCCGGGGAACTGGTCATGGCAGTACCGGACGTTGGAGGATTACGAAATGGCGAAAACCCTGGAACTGACGGAACCGGAGTTCGAGACAATGTTGGCGTTCCGGAACCCGAAGTCACCGGACGAGACGGACGAGCCGACGAACCTCTAACTAACGGGACGACCGAACAGACGGAACAATTGCTCGGCGGAGTTCCACCGCCGGGCTGGACGGATGAGGACGTGAACCGTTATCTATCCGCACCTGATACACCGAAGGACCCGATCCCGGAACGGCTCAGGGGGCGTGAAGTCTCCGAACGCGCGGCCGAACTGCTGGCCTGACGATGAACAACAATCAAAGTAAAAGGAGGTGATTAGAATGGCGATTCCGACTCCAACTTCGAGCCTGAAGTACTCCGACTACCTACAGATGGGAGCTATCGCAGCGGGTCTGCTCGGAGGGTCCACGTTCGTAGGACTCATTTCGAGCAAGTACGCAGCGGCAGCGGCGGGTTTGGCGGGTATCTTTGCGGCTCTGAGCCAGTACCTCCAGTCCAAAGGCGATTAGACTGGATCCCGGCTAACCCCTTCCCTACTCTACGGGTAGGCTGCTTTCCACTTCAGGGTCGGAATCCACGGTAGATCGGTGGGGGCAGCTGACATAGCCCATTGGACTGTGCCTCCATCCATAGTATCCGGGGGCCACCCGGTGCCCAAACGCACAGTGTACTAGGGGTGTTGCTTGCCCCCTCGCCTTGCGGGACGCCCGGGCTTGTTCGATAGGGTTCAAATGTAGTCCTCGACCCATAGAGCAGCCATGAAGCCCAGATACGCAGATCCATAGTTTAGCAGGACTACAGGGGTTCCGAATAACAAGGGAAACAGATTCATGGGGCCCCCTCCTCGGTTTGGCTCGGTTGCTCCCCCCAATGAAGTTCATGTATCTCTCCAGCGTTCGTCAGAACGTCCGAGGGATGCCAATGATTCCGAGGGTCGCCGCCGCCATTGGTTCCCGCATCACCGGCGCAATAAACACTTCCCTTCCCCATGGCGCGAATCTCATCGAGGTTGAATGCGACCCTGCCGCTGCAAACCGGGCAGACGACAAAGTGACTTGGCGCCGCGTGTTTATTGGTGATGATCGCGGTGATGCGGCCGGTCACGTTCTCCCCTCGGTTCGGCTCGGTTTCTCCTTGGGGGTCCACTTCGTACAGAGAAGGGTATCACCACCGAAACAATCGAACTCGAAATTGAACAGGTCGTTAGGTGCGTTGATGGCGCATCCGCCCTTCTCTGGCGGGTAGTGTTGGCAGGTCTCGCAAGCGTTCCAGTTGACGTACGCCACGACCCCATTCAGTCGGTAATCTTTCGCCGCCTCTTTCGGTTTCATTGGCTCCCTTCTGGCAGGCCGAGTGCCCGGCGAGCCCCAGGAGTCAGCTCCGGGTCAGCAGGACAACCAGGAAAGAAAGACAGGTGATGGCTCAGCCCGCGGCTCGAAACCGCGACGAACTGGCAGCCCGAACAGACCCACAGTGGCTTTGGCCCCGTGAGGGTCAACCGCGTTTGCGGAACCCGTTTATTGCCCCCCTTCATCGGGCCTCCTACGTTCGGGTCGGTTCCGTCACGAGATGTTCCTTCTGCTTGCGCTCGCGCCACTCCCGGATTCGGCGCTCAAAGTCAACCGCCAGTTGCCCCGCGTCGGTGTTCGACACGGCGCCGGTGATTCGCAGGCTGCCTCGCTCTTTCGTCCGTATGGTGAGGGTCACGGTTGCGCTCACGTCCCCTCCGTTCGGCTCCCTTCCGCCGGTATGGGTTCCCCACCACTCGGTCCTTGCTTCCCGAGGTCAGCGTCCGAGCGGGCGGACATTGATTCTCCTAACTCCCACCACCGTTCGATCCGTTCCTTGACCGCTCGCGAGTCAGTGTAAACAAATAGCCGCTCCTCCCGAGCCTTCTTCCCGGCCCCCTTCAGGACACGTAGAACGACCAAGGCATAGTCGGCCTGGTAGTTCTTGACCTTCTCACGGAACTCAAGCTGAGGGCCATCTAAGGCTATCCGATTACGCTCCTGAGTGGTCGTCTTGACCTCGACTAAGAGCGGTTTACTAATAACGGTTGTAATCAGCAATCCCAAAACATCAGTTTCTAAGCGTGCGATGAACCCACGGTCGAAAGGAGACTTGGTATTCGTGTCGAACGCCAACCAACCGTCCTTTTCAGCACCGATCATCAGTCGGGCACACACACGGTCGTGCTGATTGAGATACGTTCTACTCATCCCAGCCCTCCCGGTCCTCGTTGAACTGCTCCCATGCCTCGTTGTACTGTTGGAGCTTGTATTCCAAAGCGTCCTCATACCAACAGTCATTACACAGATAGCCATCGGATCCAGCAGGCCAATTGGTGTGATACTCCCGCGTCTCCTTGTTACACCGCCGGCAGACCTTGGGAGGAGGGACGTCCTTAGCCAGGATAGGCGTAAAGGCCATCACGGAAAGATCGTCCTCCCGTCCCAAGGACAGTTGGGACACTCCTTGGCATGGAGCTTTAGAACGGATGGGAGGAAGCAAACCTTGTCACACTCGGCGTCGGCTTTGTCCCACTCGACGCGGGCCTTGTCCCACTCGGTGTAGGTCTTGTACCACTCGGCGTTAGCCTTGTCCCACGCGGCGCGGGCCTTGGCTAACTCGGCATCGGCTTTGTCCCGCTCGGCGACGGCTTTGGCCCACTCGGCGTCGGCTTTGTCCCGCTTGGCGCGGGCCTTGGCTACCTCGGGAAGACTCCCACGAACGGGCTTCATCAGCCGTAAGCGTGTCGCCCTTTCATGTTCGGGCTTGTGGGCCCTGATGTATTCAGCGCGTGCCTCGATGGGTTCCGTGAGCGGCTCGACTAACACGTCATGGTGGATGTGCCAGACGAGGTCGCCGATCTTGGCGGGCCGAGGAATCATTCACTCCTCCCATGCAATCAAGTAGGCAGGCCATGCTGTCTCATCGTGTGGGTCTAGGATCGCTTCCCGAAGATGCTCGGCGTCGTGATCTGAAACGGCGTCGTATCCTGCAGGGGCCTCAAAATTAACTCCCTGCCAGAACTCAAACCCCTTGGAAGGCTCGACCTCAATTTTCCGTCCGTCGGAGCCGTAAAGAAACAGCTTAGACGGCTCGCACAGATCGCAACTCGGTTTGTGTATGGGGCGGGTCATTTAGCCAGCTCCCCCCACTGGTTACGCTTCTTGACAGTGGTCGAGATCAAGTTGTCGATGTTCTCCTGCTCCAGCAGAGAGATAGTCCTGCCCCTTGTTGAAACACCCCACTCCGCCCAGTCGTTAGCTCCCGGGCCGGTAGTCACCCTCCGATGGTAGGTGTAGATCGGTTCGTCACGGGGGGCCGCGGCCGGAAGGGTGGGGCTGGAACCCACTTTTGCCATGGTTACTTCCGACTTTGGCCCCTCCGAGCTTGAGGACGCCGCCATTGAGACGGATGCCCTCGGAGGAG
>VFSW01006977.1_pt1 | contig 16498 bp, 13 predicted proteins | sample 5358111 | NCBI WGS metagenome assembly VFSW01 (sample SAMN11554181, study PRJNA540505) | mine drainage metagenome | isolation source: sediment from site ElyBrook_90M | place: USA: Ely Copper Mine, Vershire, VT | collected 2017 | reverse complement strand
CCGGACGCCGACGAGACTTTCGATCCGCCAGAGGGATATAACGACCATTTCCACCATCATCGAAACTTCATCGCCTCCGTGCGGAGCCGCAAGCCGGTGGTGGAGGACGCGGTGTTCGGCTATCGCGCGGCCAGCCCGGCGCTGTTGTCGAACGTGCGTTATTTCGAGACGCGGATTTGCGAGTGGAATCCGGAAAGCATGCGCGTCTAGGTGGCGGCGATGGCGAACGATAACATTCAGATCGCCTTGATTGGCGCGGGCGGGATGGGGATGGGCGACACGGCGCTGGCGCTGAAGGTGGAGGGCGTCAAGCTGGTGGCCGTGAGCGATATCTACGACGGGCGACTGGAGCGGTCCAAGGAAAAGTGGGGCAACGATCTTTTTGTGAGCCGCGATTACCGCGAGGTGCTGGCGCGCAAGGACGTGGACGCGGTGATTATCGCCACGCCGGATCACTGGCACAGCCGGATCACGATCGACGCACTGCGGGCGGGCAAGGATGTCTATTGCGAGAAGCCGATGGTGCATGCGCTGGGCGAAGGGCCGGAGGTGATCGAGGCGCAGCGCTCGACCGGCCGCATTCTCCAGATTGGCAGCCAGTACGCCAGCTCGATCGTCTATCAAAAGGCGCGCGAGCTTTTGAAGGCGGGGGCGATCGGCGAGTTGAATTCGGTGGAAGCGTGGCTGGACCGGAACACGGCGATCGGCGCGTGGGAGTATTCGATTCCGCCCGATGCGACGCCGCAGCGCATCGACTGGGACCAGTTCCTGGGCAGCGCGCCGAAGCGGCCGTTCGAGCCGGTGCGTTTGTTCCGCTGGCGCAATTACCGCGATTACGGAACGGGCGTGGCGGGCGATCTGTTCGTGCATTTATTGACCGGCATGCATTACGTGACGGGGTCGCTTGGGCCGTCGCGGGTTTATGCAACCGGCGGGTTGCGTTTCTGGAAGGACGGGCGGGACGTGCCGGACGCGATGCTGGCGCTGCTGGACTACCATGCCACGGCGGAGCATCCGGCGTTCAACACGCGGCTGAGGGTGAACTTCGAGAGCGGCGGGGAGGCGGAGGCGTTCGGGGTGCAGTTTGTCGGCAGCGAAGGGAAAATGACGACCAGCTTTAACAGTCTGGTGTTGACGCGGCACCCGAGGGAGGCGGAGCCGGGATATACGATCGGCACGTTTCCGGAGAAAATCCAGAAGGAGTTTCTGGCCGATTATCACAAGAAATATCCTCCGCAGACGCCGGCGGCGGACGCCATGCGCCCGGACAAGAAGGAAGTGTTCGCGCCCGAAGGCTTCGACATGCATCTGGAGCATCACCGGAATTTCTATACGGCGGTGCGGACGCGGAAGCCGTTTTTTGAAGATGCCGTGTTCGGGTATCGCGCGGCGGGGCCTGCGCTGTTGACGAACGTGAGCTATTTCGAGCGGCGGGTTTGTCTTTGGGATCCGGAGAAAATGGAGACGGCGGCGTAGAAGGGCTGCGGGCCGCGCAGGGACGATTCCAGCGCGTGGTAGCCCAGATAGAGGAACGTGCCGCCGGCGATGCCGAGCATGCCGCAGAGCCAGCGCGGACCGGCGACGGGCGCGAGGCGAAGGGCGAGGCTGGAGCCGGCGAGCGCCATGGATTGCGCGAAAACGGCGGCCAGCAACGCTTTTCGCGGCGAGGCCATGGCGGCGCGAAGGATGCCGCCCAGGGCGAGGCCCTCGGGCAGTTTGTGCAGTGCGATGCCGGTGAGGAAGACGGCCTGCAGGTCCTCGAAGCCGGGCTGATGGGAAGCGGTGAGGCTCCAGCCGTCCATGAAACTGTGGAAGCTGGAGGCGGCGAGAAGTGGGATCGCGAAGCCATGCAGAGGCGTGGCGCAGCCCGCATGGTCGTGATCGTGAGAGCACGTGGGGCAGACCGGGTGGACGAAGCGGTTGACCGTCCACATGAGCAGGAAGCCGGCGAGCACCCAAGAAAGGCCGCCGGCCCAGCCGAAGTGTTGGGCGATCTCCGGCATCACCCAAAAGAAGGACATCCCCACGAGGACCACGCCGCTGAGCAGGACGATGGCGCGGGAAGCGCGCGGAACGCTCTCGAGCCAAACGCCCGCAACGGCGCCCGTAATGCCGATAAGAACGATGAAATACACCGGATTCAGAGGCACAAAAGGCGGGGGGACGCTCCTGTTTCTCACTGTAGCATCGGGGCGGCGCGCGGATTTCGCGGAGGCTCTACTTCGTTGCGGAGGCGGCGCGTGAACGGCGCGGGGGCTTACTCTCCATCGCGGCGCGCAAAATGCGATGGATGCGCGTCTGATAGCCTCTGCCATTGGACTTCAGCCAAGTCAGCACGTCCTCATCGAGGCGAATGGTCAATTGGTGTTTCACCGGGGGCCATTCCACTGTTGCTCTCGCAAAGAACTCGTCGTCCAGCGGTGGAATGTCGGAGTAGTCGACGGGCGCCGCATTCAAGCACCGCGCCTCCGCCGGCGTCAGACTCCTGGGTTTCTTCGGGTCAAGCCGATAGCGTTTCATCGTACCTCCTCCGCTCGCGTTCGTTCGCCTTCCGCGCGGAAATCAGCCGGACGACCTTGCCGCGCGGAGTGCAGGCGGCGGATGGAGTTGCTTCGCAGCCCGCCGCGGGTCGAGAGAACAAGAGTTTACGTTAGACGCCAATGCCGGCGCAACTGCGGTAAATTGAAAACACTCACGTGGCTCGCTGCCTGGTTTTGCTTCACCGTTTCGCGACGGCCGGCGCAGACGTAATCCAGGATGGTGACCGGATCTTGGCTCGAACATGACGATGAGTACTCAGTTCCGAAACCTGCTTTGCGGCATTGCGGTCTCCGGGTCGTTCGTCTTTGCGCAGAGCCCCATTTCGGTAAATGAGTCCGAAGTTCCGAATGGCCCGACCTGGAAGAAGGTTTCGATCAAGGTCACGAACCAGTCGGCCTCGCCAATTACCGCCATCGCAGTGCGGTCGCTGTGCGCGCTTAAGTCGGGCGAGGGGATCCCGAACAGGGCCGGAAGGCGCGACGATCCTTTTGTGCGGATACGCCCCGGCATCGATGCCGCGATCGCGCCTGGAGCGACGACGGAGTATCAAATCGGAGGCGCACCGGCGCCGTTCGGCGATTGGGCGTGTACGGGATCGGTGGAAGCGGCTCTCTTCCTGGATGGCATGGCGATCGGCGACGCGACGATGGTAGACCGTCTGCGGCGGTCAAGGGTTCTGACGGCGCGGGAGATCGCCTGGCACATCACGGCACTGAACTCGTTTAGGGGAACCGAAAATCGGAGCGATGCCGTCCTGAATGCTTTGGAAGATCACCGGAGCTCGGCAGAATCGACGGCTCGCAATTCGGACGAAATCGTCGCCGTCAAAAGCGTGTCGGATGTGGTCACTCACAACTTATTCGACATGGAATCGCTGGACCGTCGTGCGCCGATGGATGCATCGCGCTTCGAGAGGCTGCTATCCGCCCTCGAGCAATGGCAGCATCGGCTGGCGTCGCAGATTTCGCAAGATCCGCCGCAGTGAGGTGGCGCGGATTCGGGCGCGGTGATAGGATCGTCGATGGCGAAGTTGCCACCACGTAAAAGGGGTGCTCCATGTTAGAGACCGCAATGGGAACGGAAAGGACGGCATTGCCCGCGCCGTACATCGAGGAGATGTTGTCGTTCGATCTGGTGCGGGTGGTGGAGGCGGCCGCGATCGCCTCGGCGCGCACGATGGGGAAGGGCGACCGCGATGGGTCGGACCAGGCGGCGGTGCAGGCCATGCGCGAGGCCTTCGAGGAAGTGCCCATCGCCGGGACCATCGTCATCGGAGAGGGCGAACGCGACGAAGCGCCGATGTTGTATATCGGCGAACGCGTGGGAGTCCGCGCCGACGCCGCCGGCGCGTACCCGGAGATCGATATCGCCGTCGATCCGCTGGAGGGCACGAATCTTTGCGCGCCGGGGGCGGCGAATTCGATCGCCGTGCTGGCGGCTTCCGAGCGGGACGGGCTGCTGCACGCGCCGGATTGTTATATGGAGAAGATCGTGTCCGGGCCCGCGTGCCGGGGAGTTTTGGATCTGGATGCGCCTCCGGAGCGGAACTTGCAAGCGATCGCGAAGGCGCTGGACCGGCGGGTGGAGGATTTGGTGGTGATGGTGCTCGACCGGCCGCGGCACGAGGCGCTGATCGCGGCGATCCGTGCAGCGGGAGCGCGGATTCGATTGATCGGCGATGGAGATCTGTCGGCGGGCATCGCGGCGGCCGTGCGCGGCGCCGGCGTCCATGCCGTGATGGGCACCGGAGGCGCGCCGGAGGGCGTGATTACGGCCGCCGCGATGCGCTGCCTGCAAGGGGAGATGGTGGCAAGACTGGTGGTCGACACGCCGGAGCTGGAGGCGCGCGTGGAGCGGATGGGGATTCGCGACCGGCGGAGGGTGTACCGCGCGGAAGATCTGGCGCCGGGCACCCACATTATTTTCGCGGCGTGTGGGGTGACGGAGGGGGCGCTGTTGCATGGGGTGCGGTTCTTCGGCGACGGTTGCCGCACGCACTCGATCGTGATGACGCTGGCGTCGAATAAGGTGCGCTTCGTCGACAGCATTCATATGGGCAAGGGGCCGGGGCCGCGGGGCGTCCGGCTGTATTAAAGAACGCGCGCCTCCGGCAACCGATCGAAGGCGGTCCTAAAGCTCCCTGGGCGTTCCGCCGATGGGAGGTTGTGGCGCGATTGATTGCATTTGTCCTTCTCATTGGGCTTGGCGTTCCGCTGGGGGCGCAGACACAGCCGGCGGCTCCCACGCCTCCCGTACCGCCCGATGCCGTTCCCACCGCTTCCGCGCTGCAGGAACAACTCGCTTCGGTTCGCCGTCAAGCGGCAGTGCCGTCTACTGGCGATTCTTCAGGCGATGGCGGGTTTTTTACGGTTCCTTGGCCCACGCCGCCTCCGCTCGGGGATGTGGCGAGCGCCGATTGCGACCCTATGCCCAAGAAGGACCTGGATCCGCTTGTGGAGGAGGCGGCGCAAAAGGGAGGAGTGAAGGTGGAGTTGGTGCAAGCCGTGATTCAACAGGAGTCGGGAGGAAAGCCCTGCGCCGTATCGCCCAAGGGGGCGATGGGATTGATGCAGTTGATGCCGGCGACAGTGAGTCAGATGAATGTGAGCGATGCCTTCGATCCGGGAGAGAACGTAACGGCCGGGGTGAAATTGCTTAAACAGCTATTAGATAAATACCATGGCGATACCTCGCTGGCGCTCAGTGCATATAACGCCGGAGAGAAGCGGGTGGATGAAGTGCAAGGGGTTCCTCCGATCGCGGAGACGAAAAATTACGTAAATTCGATCGGCAATCAACTCTCCAAAGGAGCGCCGGGAGAAGGAACGCCGAGCCCGCCGCAAGCGGCCCAGCCGTAATTCCACATCTACGCTCAAGACATTCGCTCCTCCGGCCGATAAAAGGATATCAGGACGGAGCCGAGGAAACAGGTGTTTTCAAAGCTCCGCAGACATTGGAGACCGATGCGTACGCAAGATCCCCCCATCATCGAACGCTTGAAACCGGGCCCGATGCTAAGAGTTACTCCCATAGCTCGCCCTCAACCGGCGATTCTATTGCTAGAGCCGGCCGAGGCGAGCCGCACCGCGGTGAAAGCGGTGCTCCAGCACGCTCCGTACCGGGTATTAGAGTGTCACCATGCCACCGAAGCAATGGAGATCTTAGCGGACGAGCCCGTCGATTTGGTCATCGCCGCGACCGCTTTGCCTGGAATCACGGGGTTGGAATTCTGCCGGTGGATCAAAGCCAATCCGGATACCCAGCTAATTCCCGTGCTGGTGCTGACGACGGCGCGCGGCGTCAATCATGAGATCGAAGCGATCGAATCCGGCGCGGACGACTTCGTGGCGAAACCGATCCACGCCGACCTACTGCGGGTTCGCGTCTCGGCGATGCTGAGGAATAAAAGCGTGACCGATTCGCTGGAGAAAGCCGAGGCGATTCTCTTCACTCTCGCGCAAGCCGTCGAACAACGGGATCATTTCACGGGAGAACACTGCCACCGGCTGGCCGTTTACGGCGTCGCGCTGGGCAAGGCGATGGGGGTTTCGGCGGCGGAGAGGCTGGCGATCTACCGGGGCGGTTATCTGCACGACATCGGGAAGATCGCGATTCCCGATAGCGTGTTGTTCAAGCCGGGCGCCTTGAGCTCCAAGGAATGGGAGATCATGCGGCTGCATCCCATCAAGGGAGAGGAAATCTGCCGTCCGATGAAGAGTCTCGGCGACGTGCTGCCCATCATTCGAAATCACCATGAACGTTGGGACGGCCGGGGCTACCCGGACGGCCTTCGCGGCGACGAGACTCCGCTGGGCGCGCGAATTCTTCAGGTCTGCGATATTTACGACGCCTTGACGAGCGCCCGATGCTACAAGCCCGCGATGAACCACGAAGACGCTGTTGAAATCCTGCGCGAAGAGGTCCGGCAGGGATGGCGCGATCCGGATGTGGTGTCGGCGTTCCTGAACATCGCGCACCAATCGCTTCCGGGCATCATGATTCCGGCGATGAACGATTTTTCCGGCATGTTGTCGATGCATCATTCGATCGCCGATTCCTGTCTGGGCTTGGCCGGTTAGGTTCCCGGCGTGGGAGAATGAAGCCCATACGTGGGCCGCGATTCTTTTCCGCTCCTGAACGGCGAAATCATAACGTGCGCCCGGTGTCCGAGACTGGTTGAATATCGCGCCCGGATCTCACGCGAGAAGCGCCACGCGTATCGAGGCTGGGAATATTGGGGACGGCCGGTGCCCGGATTCGGAGACCCCAATGGCAAGTTGCTGATTGTCGGCCTCGCACCGGGAGCGCATGGAGCGAACCGGACGGGACGGATGTTCACGGGAGACCGCTCCGGAGAATTCCTGTTCCGGGCGCTCTTTGAAACCGGTTTCGCGTCGCAGCCTGCCAGCGTCTCCGCGGACGACGGGCTGACGTTGATGGGCGCGTATGTCAGCGCGGCGGTCCGCTGCGCTCCTCCGGATAATAAGCCTTCGAGGCAAGAAACCGCGGCATGCCGGCCTTTTCTTGAACGGGAACTCGATCTGCTTCCCAACACCCGAGTGACCGTGGCGCTCGGGCGGTTCGCTTTCGACGTGTACCTGTCGATTCTCCTTGAAAGGGGCGAGATCGAACGCCGATCCGCCTTTGCCTTCGGCCATGGAAAGAGCTACCGGACGGGACTTGACCGGCGCACTCTTATCGCGTCCTACCATCCGAGCCAGCAGAACACGTCTACCGGGAAACTTACGGCGGCGATGCTGGCCGAGGTTTTCCGCGCCGCTAAGAGCGCGATCGGAGAATAGACCGCGCCCGTGTCATCTGGCCATTGCCTGGAGCAGCGCGGCCTCGTTCGGCATGTAGCCGCTGTAGCTTTCGTCGTCGGTGGAATTGTCGTTGAACCCCAACACGGACGCCCGCACCGTGGTGCTGAAATGCGTCGGCATCCAAACTCCACCCGCCACCGGCGCTTGTTCCAATTCGAATTTCGTGCCCGGCCCCACCTTGGCGATGAACATTCCATAGGTTACGGGTTTAAACACTTCGGCCTCTACCTTCACCCACTGATACTGCGCTTTGTCGATCCACAGCTTGCCACGCATGGACGTCAGGACTTTCGTTTCGCGCGACTTCGGTTGGTAACCGGGGCGAGGCGAGGCCTCCAGCACCCAGACGTCGTGCCCGCCTAGCTTGCCTTCGCCAACCAATTTGAATTCGAAGCCGGCGGTCATTTCGACGAGCATCGACTGATCCTGTTTGCGCTCCCGGGCGTACTTGGCGATACGGCGCTTCGCGGCGGCGGGCGACTGGCGGCGGCACCTCTCTACCGCGTTCTTGAGCTTGGTTTGTTCCCGCGCGTCCTGCGGGTTGGAAAGAGGCCGGCCGCCGATGGAAATTAATCTTTGGTAGGGCGAGCCGGCGATCATGAGGACGCGATAAACTTTCACGGTTTTCGCGCCGCCGCGATGGCTTTCGACGTCCCGCTCGGTAAACGAGTAAGCTGGCGCGGCCTTCCAGCCGGCTTGGTTCGCGGCGACGGAGCGGCGGATGATCTCGTCCACCGTAGGGGCGCTGACCGCCGCCTGTGCGAAAGGATAATTGGCGAGGCCAAGCGCGAGACCGGCAAGGAGTACCGTACGGATCGTCATCACGGTCTTTCCACCTGCACGTCCCATGCCACCGGCGATTGCGCTTCAAACGAATGACTTGCGGGGGCGGAGAATGGGAACGGGCGGCAGATATTTCCGGGGCTAGGAAATGAGGACCGCTTTGCCGAGGACTCGACGCCCGGCGAGGGCGGCCAGCGCCCGCGGCGCTTCGTCCAGCGAATGGCGCGATGTTACTCGCGGGTGCAGTTTGCCTTCGGCGTAAAGCGCCTCCAACGCCTGCTGTGTTTCGCCGATATAGGTGGGCTTCGCCTGGACGTAGCCGCCCCACACGGCTCCGACGACCGAAATATTCTTAAGTAACACGCGATTGGCTTGGATCATGGGAATGCGCCCGGAGGCGAATCCGATCACCAGGAGGCGGCCTTCCACGGCAAGGCACTTACTCGACAGATCGAAGACATCGCCACCCACAGGATCGTAGATCACATCGGCGCCCCGGCCGCCGGTGATGTCCTTGATGGCGTCTACCCACGCGGGGGAGTTGTAGTCCAAGGCGTGCTGGGCGCCCTGTTGTTGGCAAAATTCCCGCTTGGCGGGGTTCCCGGCGGTGGCGATCACGTGGGCGCCAAACGCCCGGCCAAGCTGAATCGCCGACATGCCCACGCCGCTGGCGCCGGCGTGAACCAGCAGCCACTCCCCCGGACGGAGCGCGGCGCGCCGCCGCAGCGCGAAGTATGACGTGTGGTAAACGACGGGCATGGCCGCGGCGTCGGCGAAGTCCATGCCGGCGGGCAGGACGAACGTACGGTCCGTGGCGGCAAGGGCGTATTCGGCATAGCCACCTTCTTTGACGATCGCCATCACGCGATCGCCGGGAGCGAACGCCGCCCCTTCTCCGCATTGGTCGACTTCGCCCGCCACCTCCGCGCCCGGCGTGAAGGGAAACGGCGGCTTGTTCTGATATTTGCCTTGAATCTGTAGGATGTCGAAGAAATTTAAACCGGCCGCGCGGACGCGAATTCGCACTTCTCCCGGTCCGGGCACGGGAAGCGGCGATTCCTCGAACCGCATTTCACCGGGTTCGCCCCATTCGTGGACACGCCAGGCTTTCATGCTCTTCTTGATATCAGATTTCGCGGAAGCGGGCGGCGAGATCGCGGCGGCCGTACGCGCCGCTTCGCCGCAGTGTATCATCACTAGCGGACATGGATCGACAATTCCTCCGAGCGCGCCCGCCGCTGGCGTTCCTGTTTTGCGGCATCGCTTTGTTTTCCGCGGTTCTGCACGCCGACACTTACTCGCTCGGCCCCGACTCGCTTCCGCAACCGGGCGTGCCCCACGGCGCGCTGACTCACCATACCTGGACCAGTAAAATCTTCCCAGGGACGACGCGCGACTATTGGGTTTACGTTCCCGCTCAGTACGACGGGTCTAAGCCGGCGTGCGTGATGGTGTTTCAGGACGGCGGCGGGTTCGTCTCCGAAAAGGGCGCGTGGCGCGCGCCGGTGGTGTTCGACAACCTGATTCAACAGGGCGCGATTCCGGTGACTATCGGCATATTTATCAATCCCGGCGTGTTGCCCGCGCTGTCGCCGGCGCAGCAGGATCGATTCAACCGTAGCTATGAGTACGACGGCCTGGGCGGCCGCTACGCCCGGTTTCTCATCGACGAGATTCTTCCCGAGGTGGCGAAAGAGTACAAGCTGTCGAGCGATCCCAACGACCGGGCGATCGCCGGATCGAGCTCCGGAGGCATCGCCGCCTTCACCGCGGCGTGGGAGCGCCCCGACGCCTTCCGTCGCGTGATGAGCTTCATCGGCAGCTTCACCGACCTTCGTGGTGGGGAGATTTATCCTTCGCTGATCCGAAAGACCGAAGCGCTGCCGCTGCGCGTGTTTCTTCAGGACGGATACAACGATCTGAACATCTACGCGGGGAACTGGTATCTGGGCGCCCAGGAAATGGCTTCGGCCTTGCAGTTCTCCGGCTATGAGGTCAATCTGGTCACTGGCTCCGAAGGCCACAACGGAAAACAGGGCGGTGCGATCTTTCCCGACGCGATGCGCTGGCTGTGGAAGGATTATCCGAAGCCCATCGCCAAGCCGGCGCCCGTTCCCGGAAGGCGCAATTTCGTCAGCGATATTCTCGATCCGTCGTCGGGCTGGGAAGTGGCGAGCGAGGGCCATACGTTCACCGAGGGACCGGCGGTGGACCGCGACGGCAGCGTCTTCTTCGTCGACGTGCCCAATAGCCGCATTCATAAAATCGACCCAAGCGGTAAGGTGACCGTATTCAAGGAAGACGCTGGGAAAACCAGCGGTTTGATGTTCGGCCCCGACGGCCGATTGTACGCGGCGCAGAACGGACGCGAGCGGATCGTCGCCTATTCGCGCGACGGCAAGGAGACGGTGATCGCCGATGGAGTGCATTCCAACGACATCGCCGTTTCGAGCCGCGGCGGGATTTATTTCAGCGACCCGCCCGACAAGCGCGTCTGGTTCATCGACGCCAAGGGCAACAAACGCGTCGTCCACGAAGGCATCAACTTTCCCAATGGCGTCCGCTTCTCGCCCGACGAATCGCTGCTGCTGGTGGCCGACACTTGGAGCAAATGGGTGTGGTCGTTCCAGGTGCAGCCCGATGGATCGCTCGCCAATGGCGAACCGTTCTACCATCTGGAGATTCCCGACGACGTGACCTCGGGCCCGTTGCGTAGCGGGGCCGACGGTATGACGCTCGACACGGAAGGGTACTTATACGTCGCCACCAAGCTGGGCATACAGATCTGCGACCAGCCGGGACGCGTAGTCGGAATCATCGGTAAGCCTTCTCCTACCGATCCTTCCAACGTCGTTTTTGGCGGCTCCGATTTTCGTACTCTCTATGTTACGGCGGGCGACAAAGTATTCCGGCGCCGCTTGCGGCGACAGGGATTTTATCCCGGCGCGCCGCTGAAACCGCCTAAGCCGGGCTTGTAAATTCACTCGAGGAGCGAACTAACACATGAGCGATCCCACCATCACTCGAAGGGCGTTCTCCGCCGCGCTGGCCGCGGTTCCATTCATGGGCAAAGCGAGGGCAAGCTCGCGGGCCGCACGCGTCAAGATCGACAGCGAGCGTGTCATCGGACAGATCGACCCGAAGATTTACGGGAACTTCGCCGAGCATCTTGGGCGCTGCATTCAAGGTGGCATTTTCGACGAAGGATCGCCGTTATCGGACACCAATGGCTATCGCAAGGACGTGATGGAGGCGATCCGGAATCTCGATGTTACGCTGTTGCGCTGGCCGGGAGGAAATTTTTCGTCGAACTATCACTGGATGGACGGCATCGGGCCGCGCGATCAGCGTCCGGAGCGGCTGGAAATGGCGTGGGGGGCGATCGAGAACAATCGTTTCGGCACGCACGAGTTTTTGAACTACGTCGAGATGCTGGGGATCGACCCGTACGTTTGCGCGAACCTTGGCACGGGCACATGGCTCGAAGCGCAGCAGTGGGTGGAGTATTGCAATCTCGACGGCGGCACGGCGATGGCGAAACTGCGTCAGAAGAACGGCCGCCAGAACCCGTGGAAGGTGAAGTATTGGGGCTTGGGAAACGAGATGGACGGCCCGTGGCAGATGGGACACCGGAGCGCGGAAGACTACGGGAAGTTCGCGCTGGAGGCGGCGAAGTTAATGAAATGGACCGATCCCGGCGTGAAGCTGATCGCCGCCGGATCGTCCAATTACGGCGCCAGCGCGGACTGGGTGGGTTGGAATCGCACCGTGCTGACCTATCTGAAGAGCCACGCCGATTATCTTTCCATGCATTTGTACGTGGGAAACGCCAAGGATGACTATCCCCAGTTCCTGGCGAGCTCGCTCGGGCTGGCCGACAAGATCGAAACGGCGGAGGGCACCATCCGCGGCGTTCTTGCCGGAGAGCCGGCGGGCCGCAAGATTTACATCGCCTGGGATGAGTGGAACGTATGGTATCGCGCCCGAGGCGACGGAAAAGAGAAAGGGCGCCGCATTCTGGAGGAGCGGTACAACCTGGAGGACGCCTTGGTCGTGGCGACGATGTTGAACACGTTCGTCAACCACTGCCATATCGTGAAAATCGCGAATCTGGCGCAAATCGTCAACGTGATCGCGCCGATCTTCACGAGCGAAACCGGACTGTTCTTACAGACGACTTACTTCCCGCTCCAGTTGTTTTCGAAGAATTCGCGCGGCGAGGCGCTGGAGTTGTTTGTCGATAGTCCCACGTATTCGATTCCCGGGCGCGACAAGGTTCCGTATCTGGATGTGTCCGCGGTCCACGACAACGGGAAACTTGTGTTGAATGTCGTGAACCGGAACAAAGACGAAGCGCTGGACGCCGATTTCGAGGCGGAGGACAAGCAATTCGGCGGGGACTTCGAAGTGTGGGAAGTGAATGGCCCGGATATCAAGGCGGAAAACGACTTCGGCAAAACGCCGGTGAAGGCGGAAAGAAAATCGGCGGCGGCGTCCGGCAAGCGTTTTCATTACTCGTTCCCGCCGCATTCCTACACGATGCTTAAAGGAAAACTCGTTTAGACTTTGGCTCGGGTTTTCCCGAGTGAGTTTTGCGTTTTCCCCGGCTACAATACCGGATGGGTGATAGTTCGCGGCAAAAATGGCCGGATCGGTCCGCCGCCCGATCCGGAGTGGTACAAAGACGCGATCATTTATGAGACGCACGTACGGGCGTTCGCCGACAGTTCTGGGGACGGCACGGGCGATTTCAAGGGGCTGACCGGAAAACTGGATTACCTCCAGGACCTCGGCGTCACGGCGATTTGGCTTTTGCCTTTTTTCCCGTCTCCGTGGAAAGACGACGGATACGACATCTCCAGCTATACCGAAGTCCATCCGGCATACGGAACGCTTCGCGATTTCGAAATATTCCTGCGGGAGGCGCACGCCGCTGGCATTCGCGTGATCACGGAGATGGTGATGAACCACACTTCCGACCAGCACGCATGGTTTCAAAAGTCCCGCCGCGCGGCTCCGGGGTCGCGGTGGCGGAACTACTACGTTTGGAGCGATACGGCGGAGCGCTACCAGGAAGCGCGGATCATCTTCAAAGACACCGAGACGTCGAACTGGGCCTGGGATCCGGTGGCCAAGGCTTATTACTGGCACCGTTTCTATTCGCACCAGCCCGATTTGAATTTCGACAATCCGGAAGTTCGCGGCGCGATCGCCAACGCGGTGGATTTCTGGCTCGATCGCGGCGTGGATGGATTGCGCTTGGACGCGGTGCCGTATCTTTACGAGCGCGACGGCACCAATTGCGAAAACCTTCCCGAAACGCACGCCTACCTTCGCGAACTGCGGGCGCACATCGATTCCAAGTATAAAGACCGGCTGCTGTTGGCCGAGGCCAATCAGTGGCCCGAGGACGCGATCGCCTACTTCGGCGCCGGGGACGAATGCCAAATGGCGTTCCACTTTCCGCTGATGCCGCGCATGTTCATGGCGATGCGCATGGAGGACCGCTATCCGGTGACGGAGATTCTGGGCATCACGCCGCCGATCCCGGACTCCTGCCAGTGGGCGTTGTTCCTGCGCAACCACGACGAACTGACGCTCGAGATGGTGACGGACGAGGAGCGCGACTATATGTACCGCGTCTACGCCAACGACCGCACCGCCCGCATCAATCTGGGGATTCGCCGGCGATTGGCGCCGCTGCTTGAGAACGACCGGCGGCGGATCGAACTGATGTTCGCGCTTCTGTTCTCGCTGCCCGGCACTCCGGTGATCTATTATGGCGACGAGATCGGGATGGGCGATAATTTCTACCTGGGCGATCGCAACGGCGTGCGGACGCCGATGCAATGGAGCGACGGACGCAACGCGGGATTTTCCACGGCGAATCCGCAGCGGCTCTATTTACCCGTGGTCATCGATCCCGAGTACCATTACGAGGCGGTGAACGTGGAAAATCAGCGGAACAATTCCCACTCGCTGCTTTGGTGGGTCAAGCGTCTGATCGCGCTGCGCAAACAGTCGGACGCATTCGGGCACGGTGGGCTGGCGTTCCTGAATCCGTCCAACCGGCGCGTTCTCGCCTTCACGCGGACTTACGGCGCGCAGCGGATTCTGGTGGTGGCGAATTTGTCCCGCTTTGTGCAGTCCGTTGGGCTTTCCTTGGGCGAATTCGAAGGGCTTGTGCCGGTAGAGATGTTCGGCGAATCGGAGTTTCCCCCGATTTCCACCGGCCCTTATCCGCTCTCGCTCGGCGCGCACGCGTTTTATTGGTTCTCGCTTCGCGCAAAGCCGGCCGCGTCCGAGGACCTGGAAGGCGCGGCCGGCGCAAAACCTCTGACGATTCGCGCTTCCACCTGGGCGGAGGCGCTGGCGCCGGCGATGCGAGCCTCGATCGAGCAGTATCTTCCCGGTTTCCTTCCGGCGCGGCGTTGGTTTCTGGGAAGGTCGCGAACGATCTCCAGGGCGAAAATCGCCGACGTCATCGTTTTCCCGAACTCCGGCGCGCGCCTGATGATCGTTCGAGCGGAGTATAGCGAAGGCGACCCGGACATATACCTGATTGCCTTGTCGCTCGCCCTTGAAGGCGTGGAGGAGATCGAACGAACCATGCCGGAGGCGATCTTCCTCCGTCTGGAGGGGGAAACGCCAGGAGTGATTTATAGCGCGGTTCGCGGCGCCGGCTTTCCCACCGAACTCCTGGGCTTGATCACTCGGCGCAAACGCCTGGCCGGCGAGCGCGGCGAGCTGGCCGGCGTGCATACGCGCGCGTTGCGAAAGATATGGGGCGCGGGAGGCGAGGCGATGATTCCGGCCTTGGCCGCGGGGGAACAACGGAACACGTCGATCCTATTCGGCGCCAAGTTCGTTCTCAAGATGATCCGGAAGATCGACGCGGGCCCACATCCGGAGGTGGAGCTCGGCGAAGCGCTGGCCGGTTTGCGTGAGCCGCCCCGGGTCCCACAGCTCGCCGGTTGGCTCGAATATCGTACGGCTTCGGGCGAAACGATGACCGCGGGAGTCCTACACGCTTACGAGCAAAACGAAGCGGGCGGCTGGCGATTCACCATCGACACTTTGGGTCTTTATTTCGATCACGCGATGGCGCTCCCGCCGGAGGATGCGGCGAAAGTCGATTTGCGGGAGACGACATTAGAAGCGTTGCTGAACGAGGACACGCCGGACTTGGCGCGTACCTTGATCGGGTCCTACCTCGACATGATTCAACTTCTCGGGCGCCGCACGGCGGAATTTCATCTGGCGATGGCGCGCGTGGCGGGACCGGCGTTCGAACCGGAGCCGTTCACCGATCATTACCGTTTGAACCTGTATCACGGACTATTCGCGCATTGCGGCCGGGTGTTCGACGGATTGCGCGAGAGCATGGCTCGGCTGCCCGAGGAGTCCCGCGCCGATTGTGAGCGATTGCTGGGCATGCAATCGCTGGTGCAGTCGAAGTTCCAGTATCTTCGCGATCGCCGTCTCCACTCGTCCCGCATCCGCATTCATGGGAACTACGACCTGAATCAGGTTCTTTACACCGGCAAGGATTTCGTCATTATCGACGTGGAGGGCGAGCCGGAAAGGCCACTCAGCGAGCGGCGGATTAAGCGCTCGCCGCTGCGCGATGTGGCCGGCATGTTGCAGTCGTTCTATTACGCCTCGCACGGAGCGTTGTATGGACAAGTTCCGGGCGTGATTCCGCGCGAAGCCGCGGCGCCGGCTCTGGAGCGCTGGGCCGGATTGTGGAGGCGCTGGGTAAGCGTCGGCTTTCTTCGCGGCTATCTCAATACCGCGGGAATCGGCGCGCTGCTGCCCAGGGATGTGGGGGAGACGGCGTCCCTACTGGAAGTGTTCATCATCGAGAAGGCGCTGCAGGAAACCGATTATGAACGAATCAACCGGCCGGATTGGATCCGGATTCCCGTGCGGGCCATCCTTGGCTTTCTGCGCGCCAACCGATGAAGACGCCGATCGCCACGTACCGCTTGCAATTGCACGCGGGATTCGGATTCGACAAAGCCGCGGGGGTGGCCGGATATTTGCGGGACCTTGGAGTGTCGCACGTCTATTGCTCGCCGTACCTTCAGGCCGTGCCGGGAAGCATGCACGGCTACGATGTAGTGGACTATCGCCGCATCAACGAGGAACTGGGCGGGGAGGAAGGGCACCGGCGATTTTGCCAGGCGCTCGAAGAGGCGGGCCTGGGGCAGATTCTCGACATCGTCCCCAACCACATGGCGATCGCGGGAAGCCTGAACGCGTGGTGGTGGGATATTTTGGAGAATGGCCCGGTGAGCCGGTACGCGCCGTACTTCGACGTGGAATGGAATCCGCCGGAGGAGAAACTG
>VFSW01006976.1_pt1 | contig 16500 bp, 14 predicted proteins | sample 5358111 | NCBI WGS metagenome assembly VFSW01 (sample SAMN11554181, study PRJNA540505) | mine drainage metagenome | isolation source: sediment from site ElyBrook_90M | place: USA: Ely Copper Mine, Vershire, VT | collected 2017 | reverse complement strand
GCCACCATCGGCTAATCCTAAGCCGCGCGACCACTTACACCACGGGCTGCTAAGGTTCTCGTTAATCACCAATCGCAGTTTCTTCAACGCTTCTGAGGTCATCGCATAGAGGTTAGCAGCAGGAGAGAGGTCCGTCACGTCCTCCGGTCGTAGTTTCGTCCACTCATGCGAACCCGCGAAGCAGTTTGTGGAATCCGAAAAGACCGTCGGAGTGGGATCCCGGTGTGGGCAAACGCGCCCGGCAAGAAATTATCGACGTGCTTGACGAGAGCGCTCTGTCGCGGCGACGAAAACTCGCCGAAACTGATCAATTCCTGCTTTGCCTGACCGTCACGGCTCGGTCTTGTCACATCCGTCTCCTTGAGCGCGGCACCGTGAGAACGAGATCGGTGACATCGGGCACCGAACCCACCGCGGTCAATCACGCCGGGACGCGATCGTGAATCCTATCAAGCATCCACTTGAGGACAGGAACCGGCGCGATGGAGCCGAGGCGCGGGGCACGCTAAACTCGCAGGACATCACCCTCGCAGGCGGCACATGGAAGAACGTTACGACCCGAAAACGATCGAGCCGAAATGGCAGGCGGAATGGGAGCGCGCGCAGCTCTACCTGACGCGCGAGGATCCCGCGCAGCCGAAATTCTACGTCCTCGAAATGTTCCCCTATCCGTCCGGCGCCGGGCTCTCGGTCGGCCATCTGCACAACTACGTTCCGTGCGACGTCATCGGGCGCTACAAGCGAATGGCGGGATTCAACGTCCTGCATGCGATGGGATGGGACGCGTTCGGGCTGCCCGCCGAAAACGAGGCGCTGCTGCGCCAGTCGCATCCGAGCGAGACGGTGCCGCGCTACGCCGCCAACTTCAAGCGCCAGCTCATCATCTCGGGCTGCGCGTACGACTGGACCCGCGAGATCAATTCGTCGTCGCCCGAGTACTACAAATGGACGCAATGGTTCTTCCTTTTGTTATACAAGCGGGGGCTGGCGTACCGCGCGACGGGCTCGCAATGGTGGTGCGACCTGTGCCGCACCATCCTGGCCAACGAGCAGGTGGTCAACGGATGCTGCTGGCGGCACACTGACAATCCGGTTTCGAAGAAAGACCTGGAGCAGTGGTACATCAAGATCACCGCGTTCGCCGACGCGCTGCTCGACGATTTGGAAAAAATTGATTGGCCCGAACCCATCAAGCTGATGCAGCGCAACTGGATCGGGCGGTCGGAGGGCGCGGAACTCGCGTTTCCGGTCACGAGGCATCCGGGCAAGGAAGTCCGCTTCTTCACCACCCGGCCCGATACGGTCTTCGGAGTGTCGTTCATGGTAGTCGCGCCGGAGCATCCGCTGGTCGCGGAAATCACCAGCGCCGAGCAGACTGCGGCGGTAGCAAAATACGTCTCGCAGGCGCGGGTGCAGAGCGAAATCGAGCGGCTCTCGACGGCCAAGGAAAAAACCGGCGTGTTCACCGGGGCATACGCGCGCAACGTCTTCACCGGCAAGGACATCCCGATCTGGATCGCCGACTACGTGCTGATGGGGTACGGCACCGGCGCGATCATGGCGGCGCCGGGCGAGGACCAGCGCGACTTCGAATTCGCGAAAAAGTACGGCCTCGAGATCCCGGTGGTGACGGCGCCGGCCGATGGGAGCACGGCGCCGAAGGATCGCGCCTACAGCGAGCGCGGCATCACGGTGAATTCGGGGTTCCTCGAGGGGATGCCTACCAATGAGGCAATCCAGGCGGTGGGGAAGTACGCCATCGAGCATGAGATCGGCAAGCCTACCATCAGCTATCGGATGCGGGATTGGCTTATATCGCGCCAACGTTACTGGGGCGCGCCGATCCCGATGGTATATTGTAAGACGGACGGCATCGTTGCGGTGCCGGACGAGCAACTGCCGGTCTTGTTGCCCGAGATGACGGAGTATCAGCCCTCGGGGACGGGACGATCACCCCTCGCCAATGTTCCGGAGTTCGTCAACACGACTTGCCCCAAGTGCGGAGGCCCGGCTGAGCGCGAGACCGACACGCTCGACGGATTCGCATGCTCATCGTGGTACTTCTTGCGTTTCGCCTCCCCTCATGAGACGGCGGCGCCGTTCGATCGCAGGGCTGCGGACTATTGGCTGCCGGTCGACCTCTACGTCGGCGGCGCCGAGCACGCGGTCATGCATCTTCTATATGCCCGCATGTGGACCAAGGTGATGTGCGACGCCGGCATGATCAACTTCAAAGAGCCGTTCTCGGTGCTGCGCAACCAGGGGATGGTCTGGGCGAGCGACGGCCAGAAGATGTCGAAGAGCAAGGGCAACGTCGTCACGCCGGACGAAATGATCGGGAAGTACGGCGCCGATCCGCTGCGGTTGTGGGAGCTTTTCATGAGCCCCTTCGATGAGCCGACCAACTGGAACGAGGACGGCGTCTCCGGAACCGAGCGCTATCTCATGCGGGTGTGGACGATGGTCCGCCGCTACGTCGAGGCGGGCGCACCAGCCGGAAATCCCGGCGAGGAAACCCTCAAGCGCGCGCATAAGACGATCCAGACGGTGACGGATCACATCGAAAGGCTGCGCTTCAATACCGGCCTCGCAGCGATGATGGATCAGCTCAACTACCTAACGAAGCTGAAGCCGGAAGAGCTCGGGAGATTTGCGCTGGAATCTTACATCGTGATGCTCGCGCCGATGGCGCCGCACATCACCGAGGAAGTCTGGCGCGCGCTCGGGCACGACAAGTCCATCCACTTAGAGTCATGGCCGAAGTTCGATCCCGCGCTGACCAAGGAAGAAACCGTCACCGTGGTCGTCCAGATCAACGGCAAGGTGCGCGATCGATTACAGGTCGCTGCCGATGCTTCCGAGGCCGATGTTATCGCCATGGCCCTCGCGAGCGAGACGGTGCAGCGACATCTCGACGGCAAGGAGCCGAAGAAGGTCATCTACGTTCCAGGCAAGCTGATCAGCATCGTCGTGTAGCACCTCGCTCGCTTGAAGAGTCGGCGCGCCTCGTGCGATGCTCGCCTCGAATTGACCTTATTCAAGGAGTCTCCTTCGATGCCCGACGTAGTCAGTCTCAAGCGCAACCAGAACTGGGCCACCCTCTCGCTCAATCGTCCCGACAAGCGCAACGCGCTCAACGTCGAAGTGCTTCAGGGCATGGACAAGGCGCTGCGCGAGGTCGAAAACGACAAGGAGATTCGCGCGTTGGTCGTTCGCGGCGAGGGTCGCCATTTCTGTGCGGGCATCGATCTCGCCGAAGTCGAACAGGCTGAGTCGGGTCACAACCCAGCGAGCCTCGAGGGCGTTTTCCATCGCCTGGAACAGCTTCCCGCGATCACGATTGCCGCCGTGCAAGGCGCCGCCATCGCCGGTGGCCTCGAGCTTGCCCTGCACTGCGATCTTCGTATCGCGGCCGACGACGCGAAGTGCGGCATGACGTTGGGCAAGGTCGGCCTGATGGTGCCGTACGATTTCACCCGCAAGCTCATCGAGGTGTGCGGCGCCGCCAATACGTCGATGATTCTCTACACCGCCGATCTCTTCGACGCGAAGCGCGTTTACGAAATGGGCATGATGTCGCAAGTGGTGCCTGCAGCCGAGCTGGATAAGACGGTCAGTGCGCTCGCGGAGAAGATTGCCGGCAACGCGCCGCTCTCATTGCGCGCGATGAAGGCCACTGTCCGCCGATGCATGAGCGAAACCTTCGACGCATGGCATCAGGACATGCTCGATCTCGCTACCGCGGTGCGCCGCAGCAGCGACGCCAAGGAAGGTCCGCGAGCGTTCCTCGAAAAGCGCAAGCCGAATTGGCGCGGAGAGTGATCGGCCCTCCTAGCGGAGCGCCTTGCTGATCGCGATCGCACTGTGCAGCAGAGTGCTCGGGATGTTCAGCGTCCCCGCCACATTCGAGTAGGGGTACAGACGCGCGTTGATGTGCGCGTGCAGCGGCAGTCCTTCGCCCTGATGAATCTCGTAGTCGAGAGGGAGCGGGCCTAGCACCCGGAGAATTCGATAGAGGGCGCGCGCAAACAAACTCAGTTCCTGCTCATCGAGGTCGGTCAGCAATCCGAAATGCTTCGGCATCACGACGTCGTAGCTGCGCGGGAACAGACCGATCGGGCTCGCATAGGTGACGATGCCGTGCTGATTCTCGATGATCAACTGGAGTCGCTCGAACAGCTCGATCATTTCGTTGAATAGGCCCGGAGTTTCTCGATCAGCGGAGGCCTCTTGCGCGACGGCGGGAAGCGGGCGCGGCGATCCGATGATCTGCTGATGGACGTGCGGCTGCGACGCGCCCGATTCGCGGCCCTGATTCTTCCTGACCGCGATGGCCTTGACCTCGCGGTTTTGGAATGCATGCACCATCACGCGCGCGTCGGTCTCGATGAGTTTTACGAAATGCTCCTCGCCCAAAACCCCGGTGTAGGCGAGATCGGTGTGCGAGCGCGGCGCTTCGATGAAATGCCGAGGATCTTCGATGACAACGTACGATTCGTTGCGATCGCCGGTGAGCTCGGACGGAATTCGCGGAAACAGATTATTGATGACGCGAATGATCCATCGTGAGTCGGTCGCTGCAGGACTACCGTTCCAATGCGGCATTTCATCGCCGGTCAGCCGAAAGATTTCCGGAGTGGTCTGATGTTCATTGCCCGGACAGAACGGGCAAGTCGCGATCGCATGTCGAATCGTGGCGTCATCCAGACTGCCGGCATCGGGCGGATGATGCTCGCGGCCACTCAACGTGAACGCGAAGCTTTTGCCGCGCAGGTCAACGACATAGGAAATGACGCCGGTGACGGGGTTTTTGATCCAGAGCAGCTTGTCGCCGCGAATTTCGTACTCCAGCGCCATCTATATGATCTCGCTCACGCGCGATCATCTTTAACAACTGCGGCGTCGGGAAAAAAGGAAAGGGCGGCTTGCGAGCCGCCCTCAAATGTGACGATGCGGAGCTGACGCGCTCGAACGCCTACCGCTCTACGCGTTCGCAGGCGCCGGCTCGCGCGCTTCTTTGTAAGCGAAGCTGAGCTTGTCGTCCTCGAGGTCAACCATCGCCGTGCCGCCCTTCTTGAGGCGTCCGAACAGCAACTCGTCGGCGAGCGACCGCGCGATTTCGTTCTCGATGAGACGCCCGAGCGGCCGCGCGCCGAACTTCGGATCGTAGCCGTGCTCGGCCAGCCACTTGCGCGCTTTTTCGGTCACCTCGAGTTTCACCTTCTGCGCCTTGAGGCGATCCGAAAGCTCGGTAATGAACTTGTCGACCACCCGCTCCACGACCACGCTGCTAAGCGGCGCGAAATCGATGATCGCCGAAAGCCGGTTGCGAAATTCCGGACTGAACATCCGCTCGATGATGTTCTTCGGACTGCCGCTGGTCCCGCCATGAAAGCCGATCATCGAGCGCGCCAGTTCCTGGGCGCCGGCATTGGTCGTCATCACCAGTACGACATTGCGGAAATCGGCTTTGCGCCCGTTGTTGTCCGTCAACGTCGCATGATCCATCACCTGGAGCAGGATGTTGAACAGATCCGGATGCGCCTTTTCGATTTCGTCGAGCAGCAACACACAGTGCGGCGTCTTGTTGATGGCGTCGGTGAGCAGCCCGCCCTGATCGAAGCCCACGTAGCCGGGAGGCGCTCCGATGAGTCGCGAAACCGTGTGGCGCTCCATGTACTCACTCATGTCGAAGCGCAGAAACTCAATGCCCATCACCTTTGCGAGTTGACGCGCGACCTCGGTCTTGCCGACTCCCGTCGGTCCCGCGAAGAGAAAAGCGCCGACCGGCTTATCCGGATGGGAGAGCCCCGACCTCGCAAGTTTGATCGCGCGCGCGACTGCTTGTAGCGCGGGGTCCTGACCGTACACGACCTGCTTCAATTCGTCTTCGAGATTCTGCAGCCGCTCGCGATCGTTCGCCGAGACGGTGCGCTCGGGAATCTTCGCCATCCGCGCGATAGTGCGTTCGACGTCGCGCAGCCCGACCGTCTCGGGCTCCTTTTTTCCTTTGCCGCGCAAATGCGCCGCGACCCCGGCTTCATCGACGACATCGATCGCCTTGTCGGGAAGGTAGCGGTCATTGATATATCGCGCCGACATCTCGACCGACGCCCTCAAAGCCGCCGACGTATACTTCACGTTGTGATGTTTTTCGTAATACGACTTGAGCCCGTTGAGGATCTGGATGGTCTCTTCCTGCGTGGGTTCGTTCACGTCGATACGCTGGAAGCGTCGTGCGAGTGCCTTATCGCGATCGAACGATCGCTTGTACTCCTGATACGTCGTCGATCCGATGCAGCGCAGATCACCTGATGCGAGCGCCGGCTTGAGTAGATTCGAGGCATCCATGGTGCTGCCCGAGGCCGACCCGGCGCCGACGATGGTGTGGATTTCATCGATGAAGAGGATCCGCTTGGTATTGCCGACGACCGCTTTTATGACGGCCTTGAGGCGCTGTTCGAAGTCGCCGCGAAAGCGCGTGCCGGCGAGCAGCGCGCCCATGTCGAGGGCATAGATCTCCACGCCCTTGAGCGCATCGGGAACTTTGCCATCGTGGACCGCGAGCGCGAGGCCCTCCGCGAGTGCGGTTTTTCCTACGCCGGCTTCGCCGACGAAAATCGGATTGTTCTTGCGCCGCCGCAGCAGCACATGAATCGCGCGCTCGAGTTCCTTCTCGCGACCGACTAGCGGATCGATTTTTCCTTGCGCGGCACGCTCGGTCAGGTTGACGGCGTAGGTCTTGAGCGCCTTCGAAGGCGAGACTTTGCGATCGCCGTCTTCGTCACCGCCGCCGCCTTCGGCTTCGTTTTCGCCGTCAGCTTCTTCGGTGCCTCCGGCGTCTTCTTTCGGTTCGGCGGCGACCTTCGAAACGCCGTGAGAAATGAAGTTGATCACATCGAAGCGCGAGACGTTTTGTTCCTGGAGGAAAAAGTAGGCCGGCGATTCCGTTTCATGGAACATCGCCACTAACACATTGCCGCCGTTGATTTCGTTGCGACCCGAGGACTGCACGTGAAGCGCGGCGCGCTGCAGCGCCCGCTGCACGCCGATCGCATAGCGAGGCATAACAGTCTCGCCCTTCGGCATCCGCTCGACCTGCTCGTCGAGGTAGCGCGCAAGCTTCTTCTTCAACTCCTCGAGGTCCGCGCCTGAGTTGTGCAGGATGTTGCTGGTGGTGACGTCGTGCAGCATCGCATACAGCAGATGCTCCAGGCAGACGTACTCGTGACGTCTATTCACGGCCTCGGTCACAGCAAGCTGCAGCGTCACCTGCAACTCGCGGCTGAGCATAATATTTCCTGATGCCATCTAGTTCGCGTCACCGCGGGGCGGCGCTTTCACTCCTTTTCCATTACGCACTTGAGCGGATACTGCGCCTCGCGCGCGAGTTCCTCCACGGTGTGCACCTTGGTTTCGGCGATCTCGAATGGGTAAACTCCCGCTACGCCCATGCCGTTCTGATGCACCCAGAGCATAATCTTGGTCGCTTCGGCATGCGGCTTATGAAAAACCGTTTTGAGCAATTCAACTACGAACTCCATTGGAGTGTAGTCATCGTTGAGGAGGATGACCTTGAACATCGGCGGACGCTTGGTCTTGGATTGCGTCTTGGTGCGCCGCTCGATAACGGTTCCGTTGTTGCCGCCGTCATCGCCGCCACTTTCGTCGCCGTCAGTGGACTTTGCGGTAGATTTGGCGCTGAACCTCGCGCTGGTCAGGGCTCGAATCGCGAGCCGTCTGATTTCATCTGAACTCATACGGTCACAGTTCCGCTTCTCACATGTATAAGGATAGCAGACTGAGGCGGCGTCTAGGGAGCATCCAAAGCAAATTTCCTGAACGACCGGTTTGGTCAAATCAGTTTTGAGAAGCGTCAAGTGTTGTTAAGCTCCATGCCGAGGCGAGGATGACGCAAAGTAGAAATGGCGTGATCGAGGTCGCGGTAGTCGACGGCATCGGGAAGATTCCCCGTGAGGATTGGAATGCCCTGGTCAGCGACGACGATTCTCCTTTTGTCGATTGGGACTGGCTGCATGCGATGGAGGCCTCCAGGAGCGCGATTCGCAACACCGGATGGGCTCCCTATCACCTCGTCATTCGCGACAGCGGCAAAAAAATCCTCGCGGCGTGTCCGCTCTATCTCAAGACTCATAGCATGGGCGAGTTCGTCTTCGACCACGGATGGGCCGAGGCCGCGCAGCGCGCCAACATCAAGTATTACCCGAAGCTGCTGGTCGGGGTTCCGTTCACGCCGCATACCGGGAGGCGATTCCTGACGGCGGCCGGCGTCGATCGCCCAGCGATGATCGCCGCGCTCGGACGCGCTCTTATAAATGTATGCGCGGAAAACAAACTTTCATCGGCGCATGTAACTTTCTGCGATCCCGATGAAGTCGCGCCGCTGGCGGAGCTCGGATTCCTCGAGCGCCTCGGCTACCAGTACCACTGGCGCAATCAGGGCTTTCAAACTTTCGACGATTACCTCGCGCGCCTCAAACATAAGCGTCGCACCGCCGTACGGCATGAACGCGGCGCACTCGTCGAGCAGGGCATCGAGGTGAAGGTTCTGGCGGGCGAGGAGATCCCAGACTCGCTGTTTGCGCCGATGTATCGCATCTACCTGTCGACCATCGAGAAGCTTTACTGGGGCAGGCAATATATCACCCCGGAATTTTTCGAGCTGATGCGCACCGACTTCAAGCGCAACGTCGCGTTCGAATTGGCATACAAGGGTAACGAACTGGTCGCGGGAAGTTTCTGCCTCGAAAAAGCCGGCGTGCTCTACGGCCGCTATTGGGGATGTTTCGAGGATTTCAAGTTCCTGCACTTCAACGTCTGCTACTACGCAGGCATCGAGCATTGCATCGAGCGCGGGCTGAGCCGTTTCGAGCCCGGCGCGGGCGGCGAGTACAAATGGCTGCGCGGCTTCGATCCCGCGCTCACTCGCAGTATGCATTTCCTCGCGCATCCCGGGTTCGCGAAAGCGGTCGGCGATTTCCTCAAGCGCGAGAGCCGCGAGGTCCAGCATTGGATCGAGGAAGGCCGCGAGCGCAGCCAGCTCAAACCACCTCCGCCCTCGGACGCGGAAGTGCAGTAGACCTAACCCCTAACCCCTTCCCTTTAGGGAAGGGGAATCAGAAAAAAGAACTGCGTCCTTTGTTTTGTGTCTTCTCCCCTTCCCTAAAGGGAAGGGGCCAGGGGTTAGGTCTGCGAGCTAGCGCTCGGCGGTGTCGCCGTTTCCTACCAGCACGAGCTTGCGCGGCGCGATCTCGATGAATGGAAGTTCCTCGACTTCCTTCTTGCTCGCGACGCCCAACTCCTTGAAGCGTCGAGTGCTCACCAGCACGCGCGACTCCATCGAGCGCGCGGTGTTGTTGAACTCCTCGACCGCCTTGCCAAGCGCGCCGCCAAGCCTCGCCAGATACGACGCCATGGTGGCGACGCGTTCATGCAGCTCCTGCCCCAGTTCGCTGATATGCTCCGCGTTTTCGGCGAGCTGCTCCTGACGCCATCCGTAGGAAACCGCCTTGAGCAGCGCGATGAGCGTGGTAGGCGTCGCGAGGATCACCTTTCGCGCCGCGGCGTCTTCGATCAGCGCCGCATCGCTTTGGAGCGCCGCGCTGAAAAACATCTCGCCGGGGAGAAACAGCACCACGAATTCTGGCGTCGGTTTGCAGGCATCCCAATAACTCTTCGAGCTGAGCTGCGTGACATGGGTGCGGATTTGATTCGCATGCTCACCCAGCTTGAGCGCGCGGGTCGCCTCGTCGGGACATTCCATCGCTTCGAGGTAGGCCTTTAGCGGAACCTTTGAATCGACCACGACGTTCTTATTGCCAGGTAACTGGATGCGGAGGTCGGGTCGTTGACGGCCACTCTCGGTGGTCTGCATTTCCTGTTCGAAGAAGTCGCAATGCTCGACCATCCCGGCGATCTCGACCACCCGCTTGAGCTGGATTTCACCCCATCGCCCACGCACTGAGGGCGTCCGGAGCGCATCGAAGAGTTTGCCGGTCTGCGCGCCCAGGTTGCGCAGTTGCTCGGTCAGCTGCCCTTCGACGCCGCGCCGATCGTTTTCCATCTTGCGCAGCTCCTCATCGAGCTTGGCCAGGGAGTCGCGCGCGGGCTTCACGAGGTCGTCGATCTTTTTCTCGCGTGCCTCAAAATCCTTCGAGGCGATATCCTGCGCGGCCTTGAGCTTCTCCTCGGCCAGCTTCAGGAAGTCGCCGCTGCTCTGCCGCAGCGTGTCGGACGCGAGCGATTTGAAGGTATCGGTGAGGGTGCGCTCGGCCTGCGCGAGGAGCCCCCGCTCCTCTTCGAAGCGCTTCTGCGTCTCCTCGACGCGAGCGCGGGCCTCGGCGAAGCCGGTCTCCGCGATGCGCAATCGCTCGTGCAGATCGTCGCATTGCGACTGCAGATGCAGCCGCTGAGCCTCCAGCGACTCACCTCGAATGCGTTCTGTTTGTGCGATTGATTCGGCTTCGCGGGTTTTGATTGCCGCGTCGGACTGCGCACGCGCGCGCGCAACGAACCATCCGAAGGCCATTCCGAGAAACGCCGCGACCACTGCAATTGGGGCAATTGGGGCAACCGCCATCCACTCCATCACGCCACCTCCGACTCAACACCGCTTCGAACCGCATTCGAAGTTGCGAAATTCTACCGCGATGACCGCCTGCAATGCGAATGCGTGCGCGACGCGGGACTGCTATCTTTCTTTCCACATCAGCAAGATTCGCCAGCCCTCCGGTTCATGAGAAATCTCCTCAAGAAAGGCTCCATCCTCATCCTGCTCGGCACCGGCGGCGTCGGTAAGACCACCGTGGCCGCGGCGCTGGGGCTAGCGGCGGCGGAAGTCGAGCTCGACACCGCACTGATCACCGTCGATCCGGCGCGGCGGCTCCGCGAGGCGTTGGGGTTGAACCGCCTTGGCGGAACTCCGACGAGGATATCTGAGCGTGCGCTGCGCTCGGCTGGTGTCGATCCCGCGTTGAAGCTCTCGGCGATGCAACTCGACGTCAAGGGCGCATGGGATGCGATGGTCGAGCGGTTCGCCAAATCGCCCGCGACTCGTAAGAAAATTCTCGACAATCCCTTCTACAAAAATCTGACCGAGGAATACGCGGGTTCCGAAGCATACGCGGCGCTGCAACAGCTCTATGATCTGCATCAGTCGGAAGCGTTCGATATCGAGATCGTCGATACTCCACCAGCCGCGCACGCATTCGAGTTCTTACAGGCGCCCGCCCGCCTCGCGCGGCTGCTCGATTCCCGCGCCGCGCGATGGCTCTTCACTCCTTCTCTTTCAGCCGGCCGTTTCGCGATGCGTATCGCCAACACCGCGGCGCGTTTCGTTATTCACGAGTTGGAGCGCTTCGCGGGCGGCACCGTGCTTTCGACAATTTCAGATTTCTTCGAGGCCGCTGCCGAAGCGGTCGACGCGATGGTTGATCGCCTCCATAAAACCGAGACGCTGCTTCATTCGCCCGAGGTGCGGTTCATCCTGGTGACGACCGCCGAGGAGGATCGCCTGCGCCGCGCGCGCGAGTTGATCGCGGAGATGGAAGCGGAAGGCCTTACGCTCAGCGCCATCGTCATCAATCGCTTCCTCGATGAGGAAACCTGGGCGGAGGCCATGAAGCATCCGGGGTTCGAGCCCTCGCGAATGAAAGGCATCAGCAAGCTGCGTCAGGCAATGCAGGACGGGCTCGGCGCCAATGCGGTTGTCGACTTCCTCGAGGAGTATCGCACCCGCGCGATCGACGACATCGGGCGGGTCGAGCAATTCGTGCGCGAGTTGTCATCGAAGGTGACGGTCGCCATCGCGCCTGAAATCGAGGTGGGCGTGCGCGATCTCGCGGCGCTGGCGCGCGTAGCGCAATGTCTCCTCACGCCGATATCGCTGAAGAAATCCAGGCAAAACCACAGAGGCACAGAGACACAGAGTTAGGATTGGAGTTTTGCTTCTCCTCTGTGTCTCCGTGCCTCTGCGGTTGACTCTTGGTCTGAAATGCCGGAGTGCGCCTGTAAGCCGGGTTCTGTTCCCCGTGAGGGGCGACGATCATTCCTCTAGGCCGGCGATTGCTCGCCGGCTCGTGCGGCCGAACCCGAGGGATCGTGAGCGGGCCGCTCACCCTCCTATTTGGCCTTGCACCGGATGGGGTTTGGCATGCGCGCACGGTCACCCGCGCGCCGGTGGGCTCTTACCCCACCATTTCACCCTTGCCCTTTCGGGCGGTCTGTTTTCTGTGCCACTTTCCGCGGATCGCTCCGCGCCGTCGTTAACGGCCATCCTGCCCTATGGAGCCCGGACTTTCCTCTCCGCGATGCGAAGCGATCGTCCGGCGCACTCGCGGCGATACAAACAGTAGCAGGTACTTAGGCGCCAGCGCAGGCTCGATTATGAGAGCGTTGCGCGACGCCGCTCGGAGATTGCCTTGGTCAACCTGGGCAGAACATTCGCCGATCCGCCCCGCAAGCTGATGTTGCAGTAGCCGGTGATCTCCGATTCGTAGAGATTGACCTCGACCAAGACTCCGCCGCGTTGTTTGACTTCGAGTGCGAAGCCGGCCGCTGGATAAACGGTCGCCGAGGTTCCCGCAACGATCACCAAATCCGATCGCGAGGAATGCGTCTGGCACTGCATCAAAACATCGGTCGGAATCGGCTCGCCGAATGACACCGTATCGGCCTTCACCATGCCACCGCACTTGGGGCACACCGGCGGCAGCACCTTGAGGCTGATTTCCTCGGCGCTGAAGCGCGCCACACAGTCGAGGCATCGCATCAGCTTCCAATTACCGTGAATCTCCGCCAGCGCTTTCTGCCCGGCCTGGCGATGGAGGTCGTCGACATTCTGGGTGATGACGAATTTCAGCACGCCCATCGCTTCGAGCTCGGCGAACGCATGATGCCCGGGATTTGGCTCCGCGACCTTCAGCGGCTTGAACAGCTCGTCGTTCTGGCGATTGATGCGCTCCTCCCACGCCTTCCTGGGATTTTCCATGAAGCGCTGAAACTGATTCATCGGCGGCTCGCCATACTTCGTCCACAACTCGCCGGGGCCGCGAAACGGCGGGATGCCACTTTCAACCGACATGCCCGCGCCGGTCAGCGCGATCGGATACTTCGCGCGCAGGATGACATCCGCCGCGGCGGCAACTTCCTCATTAGTGGCGATTTTCGCTTCTTCTTTTGCCATGCGGCGTCCTCACTCAGGCGACGGGGCACGAGGTGAAAGTGAATGCGTACACCGCGAGTCCGGGGTCGAGCGCTTTCAATTCCATCGCCCCTTGATTGACGGTTTCGTTGTCGATGAGGTTGTACATCCGCGGCCGCTCAACGTTTACGATCGCGCGTCCACTGTCAGTCTTGACGTCGGTGCCGGGGTGCTCGCCGTTCGAGAGCGTAATTTCAACTTTCACCGGACCATTCGCGCCCGGCGCCATCACGAGGTTCACCTCGCGCGCGGTGTAGCGCAGCCGTAGCGAGGAGCCGGCAGTTTCAGCACGCGCGGATTCCTGCTCGACCTGCCAACGCCCATCGAGGTACGCGGTGCTCTCCATATGCCGGCCCGGGTCGCGATAGTCATGCGGTTTGTCGCGCACGATGCCCTCCGGATTGCCGAAGTTGCCGCGTGCGTGACCGAGGTACAGTTCCGGCGTGACGCGATAACATACGGCGCCGGGCAGATCGCTGTCGCGCACCGGTTCCATCGGCGGAGGAAAATCAGGCAGCGCGGGATTCAGTTCCTTCAGCGCTTTCTGAATTTGCACCTCGCTCTCGGGATAAGAGCCCTCGCCGAAATGGTAGTAGCGGATTTTCCCCTTGCCATCGATGAGATACTTGGCGGGCCAATACTTGTTCGAGTACGCGCGCCAGATCGCATAGTCGCTGTCGGACACGATGGGATATTCGAGGCCGAAGCGCTGAGCGGCTTCTTTAACGTGCGAGCCCTCGCGGGCGAAGGAGAATTCCGGTGCATGCACGCCGACAATCACCAGGCCGTCTTTCTGATAACGACGATACCATCCCTCGACATACGGCAGCGTGCGGATGCAGTTGACGCAGGTGTAATCCCAGAAATCGATCAGCACGACGGCCTTGTTGCGCAGCTCCTTCAGATGAATCGGGCCGCCCTGAATCCAAGTGCCGCCTTCAAGTTCGGGAGCGTAAATCGTTTCGGTAATAGTCGGCATCGATGTCTCCGCTGCGAACGAAACCTAGCATAGTTCGCCTCGGATGCTGCCGCCAACAACTGCTAGGCGGGATCGCCGGCGAAATGCTAGGAATCCGCCATGGAGTCCATCGCGGGTTTGCGTATCGTTCCCATCGAAAGCGCCGAGCAGATGAAGCACGCGCATGACATCCGGCGGCGCGTGTTCATCGAGGAGCAGCACGTCCCCGAGGAAATCGAAATGGACGAGGACGACACGCACGCGATTCACGCGCTGGCGCTTCTCGACGGAAAGCCGGTCGGATGCGGCCGCTTCGTCGCGCATGATGACGAAGTAAAGATCGGCAGAATGGCGGTACTGCCGGATCTTCGAACCCACGGCATCGGGCGCGAGATCCTTCTGTTCCTAATGCGCATCGCACGCGAGCGCGGATATCGCCACGCGGTGCTGCATGCGCAGATGACGGCGGAAGGCTTCTATCTGAAAAACGGATACACGCCGATTGGCGAGGTCTTCGAGGAAGCCGGCATCGCGCATCGGAGGATGGAGCGGGAGTTGTGACCTCTCCCCTAACCCCTCTCCCTTCAGGAGAGGGGATTATCCGATAGTTGACACCACATTCCATAAATCATATTGTTCCTTATGAGAACGTTCAATCAGTTGCTCGACCAGTTCAAGACCGAGGACGATTGCAAGCGCTTTTTGGTTCAGCGCCGCTGGCCTGACGGCATAGTCAAATGCCCACGCTGCCAGAATGAAAAGGTGTTTCACGTCACGCATCGCCCGTTCCACTGGGTTTGCAAAGGCAAGGAATGTGGTGGGCGTAACGGCTACCGATTCAGCGTCATTACCAAGACGATCTTCGAGAACACTAAATACTCGCTCCGAACGTGGTTCCAAGTGATGTTCATCATGGGCCATGCGAAGAAAGGGATTTCCTCGCACCAGATCCATCGCATGATGGGAACCGGCTCGTACGAGACTGCGTGGTATATGTGCACGCGCATTCGTGCCGCGATGCAGGAAAAGGGTGCGCTGCCATTGGGCGGAGAAATCGAAGTCGATGAAACTTTCGTCGGCGGAAAGCGCACAACATGCACGCAGACAAGCGCAAGGCGCTGAATCTGTCGGGCACTAAGGGCAAGATGCCTGTCATCGGTGCGATCTCGCGCAAGGGCAACGTGGTTTGCCAAGTGATTGAGAACACCGATACGCCGACGCTGGACCGCTTTGTGCGCCGTGTTACGGACAAGACAGGGGTCAAGTTGCTTGCGACCGATGAACATAGCGGCTATCGCTTGCTCGATCGCGATTACAATCATCGCGTGGTTCGTCACGGCCAAGGCGAATATGTAGTGGGCACCACCCACACGAATTCGATAGAATCTTTCTAGTCGCTGCTTAAACGTGGAATTATGGGGAGTTACCACAAAGTGAGCAACACCTATCTGCCCTTGTGCCTGAATGAATTCCAGTTCAGATTTAACAACCGAAAGAATCCCGATATCTTCGATCTGATCGTAGCAGGATGCTGAGGTCGCCACGCTGGGTTCGGCCTCAGCTTGTCGAAACACCAGTGCAGTTCCGACTTCCGCTAGGGAGGTCCGCATGGTTAAGAAAAAGAGACGTCCACCGCCACCGCGAAATGATGCGGAATTAGTAGAACGCCTGCGCAAACAAGAGCCAGACCTATTGGCTGCCGAAGTAGACTTTGACGACCTGGTTGATCGCATCCTTCTACAACCAGCAGAAAAGATTGGCGAGAAGCCAAAGTAGGGCATCAAGCGAGATTGCTATCGCAGCTACAATATAACCGACCGAGGCCATAGTAACTGCTATCGCGAGGACGAGACTTAAGCCCGATAGGGACAATCGGTGTGTATCATATTGCCACGTAGAAACGAAGCAAAGAATCGCGATAGCACTCAGCGCAATAATACCGGTGCCGAACTCACGCGTTTTGAGCGAAGCCAAAGATTCTTCAATGCAGCCATTGTTTTCCTGACGGTGGTATCCACGATAACCGCCATATCTGCGTTCTGGGTCACCCAACGCGCGTATATTGTTGTTAGACCAAGTTCTAAGATCGTTACGAATTTCGAGGTGGGCCAACCTCTGAACTTCCAAGTTCTTGTCGAGAATGAAGGTAACAGTCCGGCCTACTTTCTCGCTAATACGATAAGCGGAAAGGCCATACCCTATCCAGGTGACTATAGCGTGCCCGATTCTTCGATTGATAAAGATGCCCCCACGAACACGATCTATCCTAACAGCCCGTGGTGAAAGTCGGTGATGATTGGATGGATCGCCGCAATGGCGT
>VFSW01006975.1_pt1 | contig 16501 bp, 15 predicted proteins | sample 5358111 | NCBI WGS metagenome assembly VFSW01 (sample SAMN11554181, study PRJNA540505) | mine drainage metagenome | isolation source: sediment from site ElyBrook_90M | place: USA: Ely Copper Mine, Vershire, VT | collected 2017 | reverse complement strand
GTGAGCGCAGCACTCGCGGGGGCAGTGGTGCTGCGCACGGACCGGGGCGGCCGCCTGCTGGTGGCGAGCGACGGCCGTTCGATCGCCTTCGAGACTCAGAGGTGATGCTCCGCGTGCCTCGCTTTGCACCCCGCCGTGGCAGCGCTTACGGTGACGTAGCACCGCGGCAAGTTGGCCGCGCCTAACGCCTATCGGAGAACCCCTGCGTGACATCTCGAATCGACGGCCGCCACCCCGGCGACCTGAGGCCTGTACACATCGCCCCCAATGTCCTCGACTTTGCGGAGGGCAGCTGCATCATTGAGTTCGGGCGCACGCGCGTACTCTGCGCCGCCAGCGTCGAAGACCGCCAGCCGCCGTTCCTGCGTAACACCCAGAGCGGCTGGGTCACCGGCGAATATTCCATGCTCCCTCGGGCGACGCACACGCGCAGCCAGCGCGAGGTGGAGCGGGGAAAGCCCGGCGGCCGCACGCAGGAGATCCAGCGGTTAATCGGCCGTGCCTTGCGTGGCGTCGTCAACGTCGAACTGCTCGGGCCGCGCACCATCACGATCGATTGCGACGTCCTCCAGGCCGACGGCGGGACCCGCACCGCGTCGATCACCGGCGGCTACGTGGCGCTCTCCATCGCCATCGCGAAGCTGGTCAAGGCGGGCACCATCTCACCAGCAGTGCTCCTATCGCCGGTGGCGGCTGTGAGCGTCGGGATCGTGAAGGGCGCGCCGCTGCTCGACCTCTGCTATGAAGAGGATTCGACGGCTGAGGTCGATTTCAACGTCGTCATGACCGGGGACGATGCGTTCGTGGAGGTGCAGGGCACGGCCGAAGGCAAGCCGTTTTCGCGGGGTTCCATGGACCAGTTGCTGGACCTCGCCCGCGATGGCATCCAACAACTCTTCGCGGCGCAGAAGGCTGCGCTCGAAGCGGCCGCGAGCTGACCGCGTGGTGTCCAATCCGGCCATTCGTGCCGCGAGACACTCAGCCGACGTAGTGCCCGAGGAATGTGCCGCCGATGATGTGCAGGTGGCCATGCTCCTGGCTTTGCATGGCGTCGTACCCGAAATTGGAAAGCAGGCGGAAACCGCCGGGGCAATACTGGCGGCCGAGTTCGGCGGCAACCTTCCCAACCTTGCCAATGTCGTCCCAGAGTTCCGATTGGGTCCGGTGCTCCTTCGTCATCGCGAGCAGCATGACGGGCACCCAGCGCAGGACGTTCTGGATGACAATCACGTCGTCGTCCTGGTAGATGACGTTGGCCGGCTCGCGGCCGGCGACAATGCTGCAAAACACACAATAGGGATGCATTCGGGTTTGTCGATTCTAGGTTCGCCAACCTGCTCGGACAAACCGGCCGCCGTGGAGGTCCCCTGATGCCCCAGCTCCTGCCATTTCGCGGCCTCCGCTATACGGCGGCCGCCGGACCCATTTCAACGCTGCTTGCGCCGCCCTACGACGTCATAACCGCCACCCAGCAACGCGCCCTCGAAGAGCGGAGCCCCTATAACGCCGTACGCCTCGAGCTGGCTGACGGTGGCGACGAGCGCTATGGCCGCGTGGCGGGCCTCATCCAGCGCTGGGAGGCCGCCGGAGTCATCGCGCGCGATGCCGCACCAATGCTCTACGTCTACGAACAGCTATTTAGTGAAGGCGGACGAGCCTATCAGCGCCGGGCCCTCCTGACCGCCGTGGAATCTCAACCGTGGGAAGAAGGCGCCATTAAGCCACATGAATTCACGATGTCCGGCCCCAAGGAGGACCGGCTGAAACTGCTGGAAGCCACCAAGATCCAGTTCAGCCCCGTATTCATGATCGCGCGCGACCGCGCCGGCCAGCTCAGTCAATTTCTCGACTCAACCATCGCTGCGCGGCCACCCGACGTCGAAGGATCGAGTATCGAAGGCGACATCCACCGCCTGTGGCTGGTCGAGGCCGGGCGCTACGAAATGCGCCAGCTCGCTCCGCTCCTTTCCGAGAGCTTCTACATTTCGGACGGCCACCACCGCTACGAGACCTCTGTGACCTACAAGGAACGGCGCTTGCTGGAGGGACCGCTTGAGCGCGATCATCCCGCCCGGTTCGCGATGACCGCGGTCGTCGCAGCCAGCGACCCGGGCCTCGTGGTCCGCCCTATCCACCGCATCGTCCCGCGCCCGGCACCAAAGGACTGGCGGGCGAAAGCCGGCGGTATCTTCGACATAGGCTCGGTGGAGGGCCTGCCTCCCGCGGACGGGCGAGCTGAAGCCCTCGAAGCCTTCTTAGAGGCAGCACCCGGAGTGATCGTGGCGACTGGATTGGACGCACCCGATTCCGTGCACACCCTGCGGCTAAACGATGCCGCCGCCCTGGCCGCGCGCACGCCACACGGCCGGAGTGAGCGCTGGGCATCGATCCCGCCGAATGTGCTCCGCTTTGGCGTCCTCGAGCCATTGTGGGGGATCGATGATGACGCGCTGCGGGCTGGCGCCGTGCTCTACACGCACGATGCGGGCGAGGTGCTGGACCTGGTCGCCGGAAACCCCGGCGCTGTCAGTTTCCTGCTGCACCCGGTCGGCATCGACGAAGTGATGTCGCTGGCGGACCAGGGCGAGCGGATGCCCCAGAAGTCCACATTCTTCCACCCCAAGCTCGGGACGGGGCTGGTCTTCCACCCGCTGGAGCCATAGCGCCCGGCGGACGAGAGCGCCTCATCGGCGGCTGTTGCTCAGACCCCAACTGGACGACATGGCGGCCCCGGCAGGCCCCGGTTAGAAGCGCACCATGCGCACGTTGTGGATGCCGTCTATCGCCTCAATTTCGCGCTGCTGGGCATCGCTTGGGCACTCGTCGACGGCGATGAGCATCAATGCCCTTTCGCGCCGGCCGCGGCGGCCCACCTGCATGGAGCGAATGTTGATGTCGTACTTGCCAAGCAGCGTCCCAACCTTGCCGATCATGCCTGGCCGGTCTTCGTTGTCGCAGGCCAACAGGAAGGAGCCAGCGTCGGGCATGAGGTCGACGTCGAGCCCGTTGAGGATGACGATGTGCGGCTGCCCGTGCTCCACCGTGCCGCCAACGGTCACTTCGGCATCGCTGGTGCCCACTTTCACATGCACCATGTTGTGAAACACCTCGTGCGAGCCGCGCTGGTGTTCTTCGATGTCCCAGCCGCGCGCCTGAGCGATGAGCCGCGCATTGACCATGTTGACCGTCTCTTCGCTGATCGGCTTCAGGAGGCCCCGGATGACGGACGCCTTGAGGGGTGTGACATCGTGCTCTGCGATCTCGCCGTAATAGTCGATCTCTATTGACGTCAGCTTCCCGGTCACGAGCTGCGTCGCGATCTTGCCGACCATCTCGGCGACGGGCATATACGGCTGGATAACCTGCAGGGCCTCGGGTGCCAGCATCGGCGCGTTGACGGCATAGCGCGCCGGCCTGCCAGAAAGGACGTCCACAATCTGCTCGGCAACGTCGAGCGCCACGCGCTCCTGGGCTTCCGTGGTGGAAGCGCCGAGGTGCGGGGTCGTGATGACGCGCGGGTCGCCGAGCAGCGGGTTTTCGCCCGGTGGTTCGCTCGTGAAGACGTCGACGGCCGCGCCGGCCACCTTGCCGGACTTCACTGCCTCTGCGAGCGCTGCCTCATCGATGATGCCACCGCGCGCGACGTTGAGGACTCGCACACCGTCCTTCATCCGGGCGAATTGCGCGCGGCCAATCATGCCGCGCGTCGTCGCCGTCATCGGGACGTGGACCGTGATGAAATCCGACGTCGCAATCAACACGTCCAAGGCCACAGGCTCGACTCCGAGCGACCGCGCGCGCTCCTCGGTGACGAATGGGTCGTTCGACACCACCCGCATCTCGAGGCCGAGGGCACGGCGGGCGACCTCCGAGCCGATCGGCCCGAGGCCGATCACGCCCAGCGTTTTGCCGCGCACTTCGGTGCCGACGTACTTCTTACGATCCCATTTCCCGGCGAGCATCGAGGCAACCGCCTGGGGGACGTGCCGGGCGAGTGCCATGAGCAGGGCGATCGTGTGTTCGGCGGCCGCCACCGTGTTGCCCTGGGGCGCGTTCACCACGATCACACCCCGCTCGGTTGCAGCATCGAGGTCGATATTGTCGACTCCGACGCCCGCGCGCCACACCACCACCAGCTTCTTCGCGCGTTCGATGACCAGCCGCGTGACCTTCGTTTCGCTGCGGACAACGAGCGCCTCGTAATCGCCGATGATTTCGAGGAGCGCTTCCGGAGCAAGGCCGGTCTTGACATCGACTTCGCCGACCGCCCGCAACATTTCGATCCCCTCTGGTGCAACAGGATCAGCGATAAGGATGCGCGGACGGTCGATCTCGGGCATGAGTGATTCCTTTTCTTTGAGCGTGGGGAGCGCGAGTTCAACGGCCGCCGGGATGCGGACTTTGCCGGATTCCCAGCGGCTGATCGTGCCCTGGGCGACGCCGAGCGCGGCTGCCATCGCCGCCTGTGAGAGGCGGAGAGCGTTGCGGGTGGCGATGAACTCCTGTGCGTTCATATCCATGCATTGTGCATTACGGGGACGTTTCATGCAATTTGCATAGCACTGAGGAGGGCACGCACCTTCCGCACCTAAAGGAATCAGGCAGAAGCGAACGCGGGGATGCGGCCCTGGCCAACGTGGGGATGCGGAGAGTCAGAATCGGCCGGCCGGCTCAGACGGTGAGTTTCGCCTCGCTCAGAAGCTTCTCGACCACGTCCATGCATTCCTCGACGTCGCCCTGGCTCACATAGCCAAGGTGGCCGACGCGGAAAATTTTCCCCTCGAGCTTGCCCTGGCCACCGCCGAGCACGACACCGAACTCTTCGCGCGCGCGCTTGCTGATCGCCTTGCCATCGACGCCCTCCGGCCACCAGACGGCTGTGACAGTGTTCGACGCAAAGCGTTCGTCCACCGGCACGAGCTTCAGGCCCAACGACTTCGCCCGCGTGCGCGTGTAGTCCGCGATCGCCTGGTGGCGCGTGAAGATGCCTTCGAGGCCCTCTGCGCGCAGAAGTTCGAAAGCCGCGTCCATCGCGTAGTACACCGAGACGGCGGGCGTCCAGGGATTCTGAAGCTTCGCGAGCGAATCGCGGGTTTTCGCCGCGTCGAAATAGAAGCGGGGCATGCGAGCCTCGGCGTTCGCCGCCCAGGCACGTTCGCTCATGTAGACGAAGGCCAGCCCGGGAGGGGCCATCCAGCCCTTTTGCGAGCCGCTCACAACGACATCCAGGTCCCAGCGTTCCACGGGGCAGGGGATGGAGCTCATGCTGCTGACCGCATCGACGATGATGAGCCGATTGCGCGAGCGGACTGCTTTCGCGATCGCCTCCAGCGGGTTCGTGGTACCCGTCGACGTCTCGTTGTGGGTCACCAGCACCGCCTTGATGGAAGGATCCTCATCCAGCATTTTGCCGATCACTTCCGGGTCGGCCGCTTCACCCCATTCGAGCGCGTAGCTCACAACATCGGCGCCGTACGTCTTCGCGATGCTCTTGAGCCGATCACCAAACGAGCCGATCGAGACCGAGAGCACCCGGTCGCCGGGGCTGAGGGTGTTGACGACCGCGACTTCCAGGCCGCCGGTCCCCGAGGTCGTGAAAGAAAGCACGTCCGAAGACGTATCGAAGACCCAGTTCAGGCCGTCGGTGACGCGGCGAAGGATCTGGGCGAACTCAGGACCTCGATGGTTCATCATCTGGCGGCTGCCAGCGGCAAGGACCTCGTCCGGCACGGGCGTCGGCCCGGGAATACGCAGGTTCACGATAGGACTCCAGGCGAAGGGATGGGGGTGGTTTTATGGTCAACGGTCAGCGGGGAGTGGTCAACCAAATTCGGCATTCGGCTGACCGCGCCGCGGAGCTTCCAATGGCGCAAGGGGGCAACATCGATACGTCGCTGCCGCGGGCGGGCCGCCTTGCTACACTTGCCGCGTGACCAGCGATCCCCGCCGCAGCCTCCCCTCCGTCGATTCCATCGTCAGCGTGCTTGACGGGACTGCTGCGACACCCCCGCCCGCGGCACTCGTTGCTGCCGCCCGCGGGGCCCGCGATGGCTGCCGGGGCGAGCGCGGCCCCGGCTCCGTGGCACCAACGCTGGACGTCATCATCGAGGCAGCGAGACGTGCCCTTGAGCATGGCACGCGGGCATCCCTGAGGCGCGTGATCAACGCCACGGGCGTGATCCTGCAGACCAACCTGGGGCGCGCACCACTCAGCGACCGGGCGATGGCGGCGATCGCGGATGCCGCGGCAGACTACACCAATCTGGAATACGACCTTGGCTCCGGTGAACGCGGCAGCCGTCATGACCACGTCCGTGCGCTCATTGGCGCCGCCACAGGCGCCGAGGACGGGATGGTCGTGAACAACAACGCTGCAGCGCTCTATATGGCGCTCCACGTGTTGGCCGGCGGGCGAGAAGTGGCTGTTTCGCGGGCCCACGCTGTGGAAATCGGTGGCGGCTTCCGCATCCCCGACGTCGCGCGCGAAAGTGGCGCCAGGTTGGTCGAGGTCGGCACCACCAATCGCACCTACGCCCGTGACTATGCGGCCGCATGGGGGCCCGAGACCGCGGCGATCCTGCGTGTTCATGCGTCCAACTTCCGGATCGTGGGTTGCCCCGAAGAGGCGGCGGCCGCCGAGCTTGCTACTGTCGCACACAGCGGCGGCGGGCTCCTGATCGATGACCTGGGGAGCGGATGCCTGGTCGCAACAGAGCGCTATGGGATGGCGCATGAACCGACAGTGCAGGAGAGCCTGGCGGCCGGGACCGACCTGGTGTTGTTCAGCGGCGACAAGCTCCTTGGCGGGCCGCAGTGTGGCATCATCGCGGGGCGCGCCGAGCTTGTCGCCAGGCTGCGAGCCCACCCACTGGCGCGGGCCTTGCGGGTCGATAAGCTCACCATCGCGGCTCTCTGTGCGACGCTCCTCTCATATGTCGATGGCCGCGCCGCCGAGGAGCTGCCGGTCTGGCAGATGATCGCGCTCGACCCCGCGAGCCTACGACGACGCGCGCAAAGTTGGGCACGCGCGGCCGGTCCGGCCGGGAGCGTCGCCCCTTCGCGATCGATGGTCGGCGGGGGCGCCTTGCCGGGCGAAGGAGTAGCCACGTTCTGCGCAGCCATCCGCCCGGATGCTGGCGCTGAGCGGCTGACGCGAGCCCTGCGTGCGGCCGAGCCGCCGGTTGTCGGGCGTGTCCACGATGGTGCCCTGCTACTCGATCCGCGGACCGTGCGTCTCGCCGACGATCGCCGTGTTTCGAACATATTGCGTGACGTGATGGCCGGGCTGTGAGGCACGAGCGAAGATGAGTCACTCACCGGGCGCGAGCGTGCCCATTCGACGCATTGACCGGCCGGATCCGGGCGTACTATAGTTCGGCAAGTTACAAATTTCACAACCACCCCGCCCTTCCATGACCCTTGAGATACCAGAAGTTGTAATCAACCGTCTCCCCGTGTATGCGCGGGCACTCGCCGAATTGGCGGCGAATGGGGATACTGTGGTCAGTTCGCAGGCGCTCGGAGAGCTGCTCGACGTGACCCCGGCCCAGATCCGCAAGGACCTGAGCTACTTCGGGCGCTTTGGCAAGCAGGGCCGGGGCTACAACGTCCACGGTCTATTGGCCAAGTTGCGCGAGATCCTTGGCATCGACAGGCAATGGCGGGTGTGCCTGGTGGGCGTGGGCCGGCTCGGCCAGGCTATCGCCGAGTACGGTGGCTTTGGGCCGCAGGGATTCGAAATCGCGGCGGCATTCGATTCGAACCTCCACCTCGTGGGCAGCACCGTCGGGGGCGTCCTCGTCCGCCATTCAGACGACCTCGACGACTACCTGCGCCAGACGCGCGTGGACATCGGGATCGTCGCTGTCCCTGCAGCGATGGCCCAGGCGGTGGTCGATAGGCTGGTGAAGGCGGGCATCCACGCAATCCTGAACTATGCTCCGATCACCGCGCACGTCCCGCCCGACGTGGTGATCCGCCACATCGACCCCGTGCTGGCGATGCAGAGCATGACGTTCTACATCAAGCGGGGGGAGCTGGGCGGGGAATAGGGCTCAAGAAGCGAAGTCAGCGCTCCGGGGTGGGGAAGAGTCCGACGAGGTTTTCCTCTTCCGTCGGCAGGCTACGCTTGATGACCTCCAGGTGGTCGAGCGCTATGCCCGCGCCGATGGCCACGCATTCAAGCGGGTTGTCGGCCACGTAGCAGGGCACGCCCGTCTCCTGCGTGAGGAGTTCATCGAGGTGGCGCAGGAGCGCGCCTCCGCCGGTGAGGACGATCCCGCGGTCGATGACGTCTGAGGCGAGCTCCGGCGGGGTCTTTTCCAGGACTGCGCGCACCGCCTGGACAATCGTGCCAAGGCAGTCCTGGATGGACTGCGAGATCTCGACGCTGTTCAGCGTGATCGTCTTGGGCAGACCGCTGAGCTGATCCCGGCCGCGCACCTGCGTGCCGAGCCCCTCGTCGATGGGGAGGGCGCTGCCGATGGCGATCTTGATCTCTTCGGCAGTCTTCTCGCCGATGATGAGGTTGTGCCGCCGCCGCACATAGGCCATGACGGCCTCATCGATGCGGTCACCGGCCATGCGCACGGATTCGCTCACGACGATGCCATAGAGGGAGATCACTGCAGCTTCGGTGCGTCCGCCGCCGACATTGACGATCATGTTTCCGCGCGCCGTGCCGATGGGGATGCGCGCGCCGATCGCCGCGGCCAGGGGCTCGGGGACGAGATGCGCGGGCTTGCGGGCACCGGCCTGCTCCGCTGCATCACGCACCGCCCGCTGCTCCACACTGGTGACGCCCGCAGGCACCGTCACCATCACTTCCGGGCGGATGAGGTTAAAGCGGCCTGTGATGAGGCTGATGAAGTAGCGGAGCATCGCTTCGGTGGTGAGGTAGTCTGCGATCACGCCATCGCGCATGGGCCGGATAACGCTGATGGAGCCCGGGGTGCGCCCCTGCATGGCCCGTGCTTCTTCGCCGACGGCCACGATCGCGTTGTCACGATTGTGGCGCGCCACAACGGACGGCTCATTCACGACGATGCCCTGGCCCTTGACGTAGACGAGGATATTCGCCGTGCCGAGGTCGATCCCGGCCTTCTTTGGGGAGAGAAACTCCATTGCCATTATGTTCGTTCCACCTGCGCGCCGAGCGCCTGGAGCCTCTCGTGCAGGTGTTCATAGCCACGGTCCATGTGGGAAATATCGTCGATTACGGTTGTCCCTTGCGCTACAAGTGCTGCGAGGAGTACAGCTGCGCCGGCGCGCACGTCGAGCGCTCGCACACTGGCACCGTGCAGCTCCGTGGGGCCACTAACAATGGCGGACGAGCCCGTGCTCACAATCTCGGCTCCCATCTTGCGCAGCTCGCCAACATAGAGCATGCGGTTATCGAACACGCGCTCGTGGATGATGGACACGCCGTTCGCCTGGGTGAGGAGGGCGGCCATGGGCGCGTGGAGGTCGGTCGCCAACCCCGGATAGGGCAGCGCCTGAAAACTCACGGCCCGGAGGTCGCCATTGCGGCTGATGCGCAGCGTCGTTTCGCCCTGTTCGATCTGCACGCCTGCCACGCGGAGCTTGGCGAGGAGAGCATCGAGGACCGGCACGGGCGCTTCAAGGATTTCAACATCGCCGCCCGTCATTGCCGCGGCGATGGCGAAGGTGCCGGCCTCGATGCGGTCTGGCATCACGCGGGCGGTGGCACCGTGAAGGTGGCGCACCCCCTCGACTTCAACGAGCTGGCTGCCAATGCCTTCGATCCGGGCGCCCATCGCGTTAAGCAGGTGCGCGAGCTCCTGGACCTCAGGCTCTGTAGCAGCGTTGACGATCGTCGTGCGGCCCCGCGCCAGCGCAGCCGCCATCATCACGTTCTGCGTCCCGGAAACGGAGGGATAGTCCATGAAGACTCTGCCGCCATGGAGGCTGCCGGGCCCATCTGGCGCGCGCGCGACAAATCGCTCGCCATTGCGGCTGACGGTTGCTCCCATAAGCTCGAACCCGGAGAGGTGGACATCGATCGGACGCTGGCCGATGACATCTCCCCCCGGTGGGGCGGACGAGGCATAGCCATGGCGCGAGAGCAACGGCCCCATCACCTGGAACGAGGCGCGATTCTCGCTGATCAGCTCCGTCGGTGCTTCGAACGTCGTGACGTTGCCCGCATTGATGCGCAAGCGCCCCGGAGAGAGGAACTCGACAACGGCCCCAAGACTGGTGAGCAGCTCGCTCAGGCTATCGACGTCGGTGATTTCGGGGACGTTTGTGAGGACGATGTCCTCATCGGTGAGGAGGGCAGCACACATCGCGGCCAGGGCGTGGTTCTTGGCGCCCGCGACGCGCACGCTCCCGCGAAGGAGTGCTCCACCCTGGACGATGTAGCGTGGGGAGCGTGTGCGGTTTGTCATCAATCAGGCTCAGGATAGGGGAGCCGGGCGGGTGAGGCCAGCACGGCAGGCAGGGCGCGCCGATTCCGCGGGTTCGACGGCCATCATCGGCCCCTTCAGCGGCCGGCCGGCGCACCACGGCGGGGACGGCAGACGCCGAGACTTTAGCGCCCCGGGCGGACGGGGCGCCGGCGGCGTTGGCCAACCTTGAGGCGTACCAGATAGCGCTGCAGCGCCGCCTGCGCCCGCGCGGTATCGACGTCGCGGCCGCCCTGTTCGCGGGCGCGGCGCAATCGGTCTTCAGCACGTGCCCGCGCTGCTTCGGCTCGCGTCAGGTCGATCTCTTCGGCCGCCTCGGCGTTGTCGGCGAGGATGGTCACGCGGTCGTGGTTGACTTCCATGAACCCGCCTGTGACGGCGAAGTTGTGCTCCTCCGCTCCCCGGCGGAAGACGAGCTCGCCATAGTCAAGCGTCGTCATCAGGGCGGCGTGACGCGGCAGGATGGTGAGCTGGCCCTCGCTGCCGGGCACGATCAGGGCGTCGATGCCCGCTTCCGTGCGGACGATGCGCTCAGCGGTAACGATCTCCACGGTGAGCGGCATCGCTCAGGCCTCGGCCAGCTGGCGGCCCTTTTCGACCGCCTGGTCGATATTGCCGACCATGTAGAAGGCCTGCTCTGTGAGGCCGTCGTGCTGCCCTTCGAGAATCTCCTTGAAGCCGCGGATGGTCTCACGGATGGCCACGTAGGCGCCGGGCGTCCCCGTGAACTGTTCGGCAACGAACATCGGCTGGGTGAGGAAGCGCTGAATCTTGCGCGCCCGGGCCACCGTCAGCTTGTCTTCATCGGAGAGTTCGTCGATGCCGAGGATGGCGATGATGTCCTGGAGGTCCTTGTAGCGTTGGAGCACACCCTGGACGCCGCGGGCGATGTCGTAGTGCTCCTGGCCGACGACACGCGGCTCAAGCGCGCGTGAGAAGGAGGCGAGCGGGTCCATGGCGGGGAAGAGCGCCTGTTCGGCCAGAGCGCGCTCCAGGGCAACGACCGCGTCGAGGTGCCCGAAGGTCGTGGCGACCCCGGGGTCGGTGTAGTCATCCGCCGGGACGTAGATCGCCTGGAACGACGTGATCGAGCCCTTCTTGGTGGAAGTGATGCGCTCTTCCAGGTCGCCCATCTCGGTGGCGAGGGTCGGCTGGTAGCCCACCGCCGAGGGCATGCGACCCAGGAGCGCCGACACTTCCATGCCTGCGAGCGTATAGCGATAGATGTTGTCCACGAAGAAGAGCACATCGCGGCCCTCTTCGTCCCGGAAATACTCGGCCATGGTGAGGCCCGTGAGGGCGACGCGCAGGCGCACACCGGGCGGTTCGTTCATCTGGCCGAAGACCATCGCCATCTTCGGGAGCACCCCCGAGTCGCGCATTTCGTGCCAGAGGTCATTCCCTTCGCGCGAACGCTCGCCAACGCCGGCGAAAACGGAGTAGCCGCCGTGTTCGCGGGCGATGTTGGAGATCAGCTCCTGGATAACGATCGTCTTGCCCACGCCGGCCCCGCCATAGAGACCGACCTTGCCACCGCGTACGAGCGGGGCGATGAGGTCGATGACCTTGATCCCGGTTTCGAGGACGGACGGAGTCGTCTCCTGCTCCTCGAAGCTCGGCGGGTCGCGGTGGATGCCCCAGTGCGGCGCATCTGTGGGGTCTGGCAGATTGTCGATCGGCTTGCCGAGGACGTTGAACATCCGGCCCAGCGAAGCTTCACCGACGGGCACGGAGATGGCAGCACCCGTGTCGATGGCCTTTGTGTCACGGCGGAGGCCGTCCGTCGTATCCATCGCGAGGCAGCGCACCCAGTTGTTGCCGAGGTGCTGCTGCACTTCGGTGACAAGGACGCTGCCATCGTCGCGCACGCTGTTCACCGCGTTATTGACAGCGGGGAGCCGCCCCGGAGGGAACTCGATATCGAGCACCGTCCCAATGACCTGGACGACGCGCCCTTCTGCGGCAGATGTCATGACCATGGATAGACCTCCAGCGGTTTCATCGTACTCAGACTCTAGGGTTTGGCGCCGAACGCTCTGAGCCGTTCGGCCATATCCGGGCCTGCGCCCGGACTCGTGCGCCGCTCGAAGGCAAGCCCTTCCGCAAGCGTGTAGCGTTGACCTTCGTTGACGAGGCGCTTGTCGGCGCGGAGCGTGTGCCACGAATTGGCAACAATGGTGGCAGCGAGCTGACTGGCCGGCGGTTCGAGTTCTGCCTCGGGGACGCACTGGTTCGCCAGGCCTATTGCCGCCGCTTCGATGCCGGTGATGACCTTACCGGTGAACATGAGCTCCTTCGCACGGTGCGGCCCGATTCGGCGCCAGAGGCGCTGGCTCATTCCCCAGGTCGGAGTCATCGACCAGCGGCCGTGCGTGTCCGCGAAGCGGGCCGACTCGGCGGCGATGAGGAGATCACAGGCGAGGACCAGCTCCAGCGCACCCGTATAACAGTGACCGTGGACGGCCGCGATAACCGGCTGTGGGAGGGCCTCGATGGCATCGAGCGTCTCCGCCTGGAAGTGTGCCGACGGGGCACGCTCCCCGGCCTGGATGGCCTTGATATCGTTGCCAGCCGAGAACGCTTTACCGGCACCGCAGAGGACGACACAACCGACCGTTTCCGTCTGGCTGGCGATAGCGTCGATGTGGGCTCGCAGTTCGACGAAAAGGGCCGGGCTGAGCGCGTTAAGCGCTTCGGGACGATTGAGCGTCAGTGTGGATACGCCACCACCATCGCTCCGCGTTACGAGTCCGGTCATGCTGCCACCTCGACGATATCCCGCACGGACAGCTCTTCGAGCGAATCAAACTCGCGCTCGGGCGAAGGAAGCGGGAGGCCGCGCGTGTATTCGGTGCGGATGGCCCAGCACTCCATGCCGGCCGCATGGGCGGATTCAATGCCGGCCGGGGCATCTTCCAGCGCGAGGCAGGCCCGCGGTGGAAGCCCAAGGCGCCGGGCTGCGAGCAGGTAGATCTCGGGGTCGGGCTTGCCCTGCTCCACGTCGCTCCCCGTCACAATCTGGTTGAAGGCCGTGCGCAGGCCGATGCGCTCCAGGCAGGCGAAGACCCAGGGCTCGATGGAGGATGAAGCGACTGCGAGCGGCACGCCAGCTTTGGCGAGCGCCCGCACCAGCGCGACGGCACCCGGGAGCGAACTGCTCGCGTCGCGGTAGCGGCGCTCCATCATTTCCCGGTAGCGCGCCGAATAATAGGCATAGGGCCTGGGCAGGCCAAAGTCGCGGATCATGTCACTCCAGCCGGTCTTCGTGCCCATGTATGGCTTGTATGCATCGAGCGAGATGCTCTTGCCTTCTTCGGCGAGCAGCTCATTGACGCCGCGGAAATGCAGTGGCTCGCCGTCCACAAGGACGCCGTCCATATCGAAGATGACAGCCTGGAAGCGTCCCAGGTTCAATCCTCCAACGCCGCGGCGCCGCCGACGATGTCGAGCAGCTCCTTCGTGATCTGTTCCTGGCGGATCTTGTTATAGGTGAGCGTGAGCTCGCGCGTCATGTCTTCGGCGTTGTCGGTGGCGTTCTTCATGGCCACCATTTGCGCACTCTGGAAGCTGGCCGCGTTTTGGAGCACGGCCTCGTAGATCTGCATTTCAATGTAGCGCGGGAGCAGCCGCGCGAGGACGACATCAGATGATGGCTCGAAGATGTAGTCCGCCCGGAACGCGGCCGCCTCGCTCGCCGACTCCATTTTCGGTGCATCAATCGGGAGGAGCTGGCGGATGACCGGGCGCTGGTTCGCGGTCGAAACCAGTTCCGAAAAGCTCACATAGACACGGTCCACCGTACCTGCCAGATAGTCATCGATGATGATGCGTGCTATCCCGGCTGTATCGGGCTGGCTCGGATAGTCGCCGAGGTCCGTGAACTCTGCGACCAGGTGGGCATGGGCGCGCACGAAGAAGTCCCGGCCCTTCTTGCCAACGGCTATGACGGAAACCGGTTCGTGTTGCATGGCGACGAATGTGCCAGCACTCCGGTTCAGGTTGGAATTGAGGCCTCCGCAGAGCCCGCGGTCGGGGGTGATATGGAGGACCGCGATGTTCTTGGCCGGGCGAACGGCGAGCAACGGGTGCGCTGCTTCGGCATCGGGCCCTTCTTCGCCGGTCGCGAGGCCCGCGAGCACCAGGCGCAGCTTGTCCGCATAGGGCCGCGATTGTGTGGCGCGATCCTGGGCGCGGCGCATCTTCGATGCGGCCACGAGCTGCAGGGCGTTCGTGATCTTGGCCGTGTTCTTCACACTCGTGATGCGGCGCTTGAGCTGTCGAATCGTCGGCATTGGCCCTACCCGGTGCGGATGATGGTGGCGCGCTGAATGCCGCGCCTTTGGCGTGTGGCGGGCAGGCTCGCCTGCCCGGATCGTGCTGTCCCCGATGGCCTAGCCCGATGGCCTAGAAGGGGACAGTCTGCTTGAAGGTGCTGACGGCACTCCGGATCTTTTCCGTGACTTCCGGGGTGAGCACAGGGTTCCGCGTGATTTCGTCGATGATCTCGGGATGGTTGCTGGCGAGGAACTTGCGCAGTTCGTTCTCGAAGTTGCGAAGCTTGGCGACCGGCACGTCGTCGAGGAGCCCGCTTGTGAGCGAGTAGATGACGGTTACTTCTTCAGCGAGGCTGAGGGGAGCGAACTGCCCCTGCTTGAGGATCTCGGTGGCGCGCTGGCCGCGTTCGAGCTGCCGCCGGGTGGCTGCATCGAGGGCGCTTGTGCCGAACTGCGCGAACGCCTGGAGCTCCCGAAACTGGGACATATCGCCCTTGAGTGTGCCGGAGGCCGACTTCATCGCCTTGGACTGCGCCGACGAGCCGACGCGGCTCACCGAGAGCCCGGTGTTGATGGCCGGCCGGATGCCCGCGTTGAACAGGTCGGCTTCGAGGAAGATCTGGCCGTCCGTGATGGAGATGACGTTAGTCGGGATGTAGGCCGAAACGTCGTTGGCCTGCGTCTCGATGATGGGGAGGGCGCTGAGCGAGCCGCCCGCTTCCAGCTTGGCCGCGCGCTCCAACAGGCGGCTGTGGAGATAGAACACATCGCCGGGATAGGCTTCGCGCCCCGGCGGCCGCCGGAGAAGGAGGGACATCTCGCGATAGGCCCAGGCGTGCTTGCTCAAGTCGTCGTAGACGATGAGGGCATCGCGGCCACTTTCCATGATCTCTTCGCCGATCGTGCAGCCGGCATAGGGCGCCAGGTATTGGAGGGCGGCGGAATCGGATGCGTTTGCCGCGACGACGATGGTGTGCTCCATCGCCCCCGCTTCTTCGAGCGTGCCCACGACCTGTGCCACTTTCGCCGCTTTTTGGCCGATGGCGACGTAGATGCAGAGCAGGTCACCACCCTTCTGGTTGATGATGGCGTCGATGGCGATTGCGGTCTTGCCCGTGGAGCGGTCGCCGATGATGAGCTGGCGCTGCCCGCGCCCGACGGCAAACATCGCATCGATCGCCTTGATACCGGTCTGGACAGGCGTATTAACGCTCTTTCGCAGGGTCACGCCGGGTGCGATCCGCTCGATCGGACGCGTCCGCGTTGTAGCCACGGGACCTTTGCCGTCGATCGGCACGCCCAGGGGGTCGATCACCCGCCCAATGAGACTGTCACCGACAGGGATTTCGATGACACGTCCGGTGGAGCGCACCTCGTCCCCTTCTTTGATCGTGTCGGACTCTCCGAGCACGACCGCGGCTACCGTTTCCTCTTCGAGGTTCAGAGCGATGCCCATGCTGCCGTTGGAGAACTCCAACAGCTCGGAAAACATCGCCCCGGAGAGGCCGTGGATGCGCGCGACGCCGTCCCCAGACTCGATAATCGTGCCCACGTCCGTGGCCACGACAGCCGTCCCAAAACCTTCAATCTGCTGGCGCAGAATAGAGGCGATCTCCTCAGCGCGTACTGCCATCGCGGCACTTCCTCTCTCTCCACGTCTCACTGGACGTCATGCGGGACGGCGCCATTAGCGCGTACCCTCAAGTTCGCGCCGGAGACGCGTTAGCCGCGTCCGGACGCTTCCGTCGATGAGTTTGTCGCCCACACGCCCCACCAGGCCGCCGATGACCCTCGGGTCGA
>VFSW01006974.1_pt1 | contig 16501 bp, 14 predicted proteins | sample 5358111 | NCBI WGS metagenome assembly VFSW01 (sample SAMN11554181, study PRJNA540505) | mine drainage metagenome | isolation source: sediment from site ElyBrook_90M | place: USA: Ely Copper Mine, Vershire, VT | collected 2017 | reverse complement strand
GGCTGGTGCCACTTTCCCTCCTTGGGACTCAACGTTGAATCAATTTGGGACCTCGGACGAACCAACATGGCTCCTTCGAATTCGGACCCGCTTTGACATACGTGTACTCGCTCATGTACCACCCAGCTTCACAGCTGTGTGGCGACTGATCGCAGTGCACGGCCCTGGGCGAAGAAGCATCACACGAAAGCGTTGCGAGCAACATTTCGAACAACGTTTGCCTCCTCCGCAGAAGGACATCTAAAAGTTCACTCGCTTTCGAGATCAATGTCAAGCATTTCGAAGTTTTTTGCGACAGATGTTTTTGATGAGCACGAGTGACGGAATCTATCTTGGGCGATGTTCATCCGGCGATGCGACGAGCGGAGCGGAGCGATCGACATTGGTATTGGGTCCGAGTCGCAGTGGAAAGACTTCATCACTGATCATTCCCAACTTGCTCATCACACGAATGCCCAGCGTGATCACCTCAACTAAGGATGACGTTGTCTCGATGATGTCCAAGGTCCGTCGTGAGGGATCGATACTGCTCTTCGACCATTCGGGAACCATCCAAACACCCGAGGGAGTTCACTTGGTGGGTTACTCACCAATTCGTCAGTCCGTGACCTGGGACGGCGCTGTCCTCGCGTCTCGATCACTCGTGGACGTTGCGCGACGCGGACACCTGGAGCGAAGTGATGATCACTGGACCGAACGAGCGGCGGCGTTGATCGCCCCGCTCTTACACTTCGCCTCGATCCAGGGTGAGTCCTTAGGACAGCTGGCCTCGAGAATCGACGATCGGCGCGCGGACGATGCACTTTCGCAGCTTCACCAGCATCACGGCGAGGCACATCCTGCCGTCTCCCTGCTTCGCGGGGTCCTCGCCACTGAGGAGCGTGAACGCTCCGGAATCTGGTCTACTGCATCGGGACTGTTCGCTGGCATGCGAACCGACGCGGCACGTGCGGCGTCACGCCAGCCCGCACTCGACATCGATCGATTCCTGTCTGGACCACATCAACTGCACATCGTCGCTCCGAGTCGACACCAGGCTGTCACCACGCCACTGGTAGTGGGACTCATCGAGGAGATCGTGCACGCAACCTACGACCGCCACCAACGCGGGGCCCGACTCCTGCTGGCCCTCGACGAGTTGGCCAACGTAGCACCGTTGCCGCGCTTGGCCAGCATTGTCTCGGAAGGTGGTGGCCAGGGAGTACTCACCCTCGCCAGCCTCCAGGACCTCAGCCAGGCTCGTTCGCGCTGGGGAGCCGAGGCGGACGGATTCCTTTCGCTATTCCCGACGACCGTGATATTGCCGGGGATTGCCGACCGAGCGACCCTTGAGCTGATGAACCAACTAGGCGGTCGTACGAATGTCCCTACGCCAAGCGCCCAGTACAGTCGACGCGGACGTAATGCGGGCTACTCGACGAGTTGGGTAGAGCGCGACAGAATCTCGATGAGCGAGTTGGCAACTGGCCGACGAGGTTTCGCGATTGGATTGGGCAGTGATAAGACAATGAAGTGGATCGAATTGACGCCGGCCTTTCGTGACGAGCGGTTCCGTCGCTACCTGGAACGTCCGGAACGAGACCGCTCAGTCGAACGTTCGCGTTGACGCCAGTGATCTAAAGATGTGGCTTCGAGTGGGCGCGGCCCGAGGGCCCTCACTCGGGCAATCATCCTCGCCTCGCTGAGTCCTATAGAGGGCTCGTGGACTCCGCGTCCGCCCGTTAGTTCCGGGTACAGCTTGTCTAAGGCGTCTCGCAGAGAGTCTCCGGATGTCCCGTTGGTCGCCGCATCCGCCCAAGCCGCGGCGACATGGCGACGAGAGACCTCTAGGCGACCTTCCAGGGCCGATCCGAAGCTGTGTTCATCGATCACTCGACGATCTCGCCGCGGCGCCTCAATCAGCGTCTGAGGCTCCCAGCGCTCGAGGTCTCGAGACCACTGCTCGAGCACCCGGCTTCGGGGCCAGTGAAGCTTTTGGCCCCGGTCGCTGTGATGCCCGCCCCAGAGTGATCGATACCCTTCATCGAGACCACTCACGTGCTCAATTCCCTCGAAGGATCGCCACGCACTCCACGTCGTACGTTGTGCCAGTTCGTGGCGAAACGAGGAGCGGTAGATCGCATCGCCCGCGGCGCCGTGGGCGAAGAGTGCTCGACTGTCGAGGACTTTCGAAGAATCGGCCGGTCTCGCCCCGACCAGGACGTGGTCATGGAGGTGCGGTTCGCCGTGTCGGTTCAGTCCATGGGTGAACGATACGATTGACTGCCACTGTGCGGCGTCGTCGAAATCTCCTCCCATTCGTCGGTCACGCACGACCAGAGCATGTTGCTCCAGGTAGTCAACGGTGACTCGTACCGAGGCGCGATGCGCAGCAATGACGCCCGCTGCACTCGCGCCGTCCAGAGCCATGAGGATTGACAGCGGGCGCGGGGCCGCGATGACCATGTCGTATCCGTACACCGACGAGCGAGGCGTGCTTCGAAGGACCCCGGCGACGAGCGCGGAATCTTGGGTGTCACCACTTCCCCGCAGCCACCATCCCGGACCATCCGCACGGATGCCATCCAATTCCTGGGCGTGATCCTTGGTGAAGTAATCGACGTCGCTGGAACGTCGTACGAAAATTCTCAGCACCGTTGACCCACCTCCGGGGTCCCATCGGTCGCTTCAAAGTCGTTCGCTGATCCGACTCGCCAAGGCGTGCCCGGCACTTGAGTACTTTGGTGTTATCACCACTGCGCCGGCCCCGGCCCGCAACATCAAATGGTCGAGGAAGTCCGGGCCGGAGATCCGAAACTTCACGGCGTGCCTCCCATCATTGGTGGTGGTCCACTGGGCGTTGGGGAGTGGTTCAAAGAGCCAAGGAAGTCGACTCTCGATGACCACCACGACCTCCTCACCTTCTTCGCCGACTTGGGTCAGCCAGTTGGTGACGTGGTCCGGGGGGCGTGTTTCGGTCACGGGTGAGCTGGCGAGGATGGAGTTGATCCGGTCGATTCGAAACGTCCGCCAGTCGCCACGGGTCGTGCAGAACGCCCGGACGTAGGTGTGACCATTGAGCACCCTCAGTTCGGCTGGCTCAATGGCACGCGACTGAGGGTCCTCGGCCACACCCGGCGTGTAGAGGACCTTGAGTTGCCGATGATTCTGCGCGGCATCTCTGATGTCTTGAAGGAGTTCTTCGTTCGTGGTCAGGTCGACCTGGACGAACGAACTGGTGGCGGCTTCGATCTTGTCGATCGCCGAGAAGATCGCCGGGTCGTCGTAGACCCTCGACGCTTCTCGAAGAGCCACGTTCAACTCGAACAGGTCCCTCCACATGAAGGGCGACGGTTCGACCTCACCCTCGCCCAGGTCACTGAAATCAGCCCGATAGATAGAATCGTCGTCGGATTCGTGGTCCCAATCGTCGCAGTCCTTGATCACGTGAGCCGGGAAAGCGCCCGGGCTGTCGGTGGACTCGAACATTGGTTGCAAGGAAACCAGTCGATCCATGATCAATCGAACGTGCGATGCTTCGAGCGAGAATCGAGTGGCGAGCTCACTGATTCGCAGTCCATCTTCCGACAGGTAGACCGCATGGAGCAACTGGAGAGTCTGGCCGAGGACGTCATTCGTGGCGGGTCCTTCGAACTTCAGCGATTCGACTGCGACACCGTGCCCTCGATTGACATGCTTGAGCCACTCCTGGAGCTCGATGCGAAGTGACTTTGGCGCGACCACCCGAAGTCGATCGGCCGAATCGAGCACGAAACGTAGCGCCGCACCTGGGCCATCGAAACTGATTCCCACTTCGACCCTGCCGTCCTTCAACGTCGCCGCGAGAGACCCGGGGAACTGGCGCGTGATGAGGTTCGCGTAATTCTCATTCGTGCTCACGACGACGTCAACCGGCGCGAGTGCCTTGGAAAACTCCGGTCGCCAACTCCTCGCGATCTCCAAAGTCACGTCGTCAACTTCGAAGGTGTCTGGTAAAACGGTCGGCATCGATGTCATACGGCTGAGTCGGTACCCCTTGATCTCATCGCCGCCCTTCACACGCGCGATGAGGTAGGTACTCGAACCGAAGACACTGATCAGTAATGGCTCCACGATTCGCTGCTTTTCAACCTTGGACCGATAGTCAAACATGAGAGCCCGATGAAGATGGACGGCGCGAAGGGTGGGAGTGTAGAACGATGAAGCGAGCAGTGTGGCGTCGGACGCGGGGGCCTCGCTAAAAACGCTAAAGACCCCCGACGCCCCAAATCCAGTGAATCGTAGAGCCAGTTTGACAACGCGTTGCTCGGCGGAGGAGAAGTAGATCAAGGGCGCGTAGCCACTGGAAGGATCGATCTTGTAGCCCACACTCGCGTCGTCATTGACAACGGTCTCAATCTCGAAACCAAGCTCGCGGATCCGCGCCTTGTCCCGTTCGAACTTCTGACGAACTGCGCCCTCGTTCCCCACGTAGGCGAGAACCTTGCGCGGACCCTTCGAAGTCATCGGAAACTCGTCGATCTTGAGTTCGCGGACGATCTCCTCTTGGGTAAGTGCACCGTGTCGCCACGCACGCTGAAGAAGCAGCACCAGGGCCACCAATCGTTCACGACTTTGCTCGATTCCGCCGCGAATCGCGCTCATCTCTCCCCTTCCAACACCACCCCAACGAGGGTACTCGGGCAGGGTCGATCACTGAACCTGTTGGTGCACCAGAGTTTCCGGCTCAACCAAGCGCGTCGGGTGGCTCCTAGCGACGCCATGTACCCGAACGTCCCCCAGATTTCTCCCACAACGCCACCCTCTCGATGGTCATCGTCCGATCGTTCGACTTGCACATGTCATAGATCGTCAAGGCAGCGACGCTCACTGCCATCAGGGCTTCCATCTCAACTCCCGTACGGTCGACGGTGTCCACACTGGCCTCAACGTCGATATGGGTGTCAGCAATGGTGAAATTCACGTGGACGTTGCCCACCAAGACCGGGTGCGCCATCGGCAAGAGCATCGCGGCCTGTTTGGCGGCCTGGATTCCCGCGATTCGAGCGGTGGCGAGTACGTCACCCTTATTCATCGAGTTCGCCGCGATGCTGCTCGTGGTACTGGCCATCATGTTGACACGCCCTCGAGCCAGCGCCCGACGAGCGGTGATCTCTGATGGACCCAGATCTCGTGGGAATGCGCCTCCACCAGACGGCCTTCTAAGTTGGTGGAAGTCGTCCACGGGGCAATCCTAGTGAAGACTTGGACTGGACCACTCTGGAGACCAGTAAACTTTGCATCTAGAAGCGCCGCACGGGAGTCAGTTGATGCCGACATATGAGTACGAATGCCAGAACTGCAAGCGCAGGGTCGAAGCCGTTCAAAAGTTCTCAGACCCGGCACTGACCAAGTGCGAGCACTGCGGGGGTCAACTTCGCAAGGTCTTCTCAGCGGTCGGGATCGTGTTTAAAGGAAGCGGCTTCTACAAGAACGACAGTCGAGGTTCGAGTTCATCGGCGACCCCGCCGGCGTCCAGCACCAGCGCGACGCCCGAACCCAGCAGCACTGTGGCCGCTCCCGTGAGCAGCGCACCAGTCACGGGCGACTAGGTTCCCGAGACGGCGACTGCTCCGATCGCCAGGGTCTGACCGGCGGAACTTCCTGGAAGCCATTCAACGTCATTGCCCATATGGGTGATGTCGAGAAGCATCCGCTGGAGGGTCGAAGCGACGGTGACCTCTCGAACCGGCTCGGCCAACTGCCCATCTCTGATCATGAGGCCCGTGATCCCCACCGAGAAGTCGCCCGAAATCGGGTTGACCCCGGAGTGAACTCCCATCATCGACTCAACGTAGATTCCCTCGCCCACCGCGGCCAAGATCTCGGCCTGGCTCTGACTTCCGGGCGCGGCCTGCAGAGCCCGGCAACCAGCCGATGGCGAACCGGCGATCCCGCCTCGGATCGCGCTGCCGGTCGATGTCGTTCCCGCTCGCCTCGCCGAGACGGTGTCGTAGACAAAGGCGTCGAGGCGTCCGTCCTCGATCATCACATTTCGCCGACAGGCGAGACCTTCTCCGTCGAACGAACTCGCCGCGAAGTGGCGAGGATCGGTTGGGTCGTCGACGAGGGTGAGCTGGTCACTGGCCACCATTTCTCCGATTCGATCCGCGAAGAATGAACGCCCCCTCACCACCGCTTCACCACTCAAGGCACCACCGATTATGGAGAACAGCATCGCGGCACTGCGTGGATCGAATACCGCCGTCGCCTTCATCGAAGGAGGCTTGACCGCACCCAACATTCGCGTGGACCGGGTGATTGCGTCGCGCGCCGCTTCTGCGAGGTCGAGCTCATGGGGCGCGCGAGCGGCGGAGAGCCCCCAGCCGGTTTGGTCGTCACGACCATCGCTCGCAATGGCCTCGACCGAGACGTAGGCGCCGGAACGGGCGAAGTTCGCTCGAATGCCATTGGTGGAAAAGATGACGGCTTCAGCAATGAAGTCCGAGTAGTTGGCGGAATCCACTTGGCGGATTCTTGGATCGCCAGTGCGCACCATCCGCTCCAGTTCGATCGCCATAGCAATCTTCTCCTCGATAGGGGTAGATCCAAGCGATCGGTCGACCAAGTCGAGTTGAGCCGGAGCCACACCGTCAGGACGTGCGAAGGCGAGGAACTCGTCCTCAGTCGCAAACGTCACGTTGTCACGAGCTTCGTTCAGTGCGTCTTCGATCGCCTCGTCATTGAGCGATCCGGCCCAGGCCACGCCGACCCTGGCCCCACCCACACCGTCGCGCAGTATTCGTATGCCCACACCAGAGGAACTGGCGCTGGAGAGCTGTTCGACTTCACCCTGGTAGGCCCGAACCTCGGTGTCGGTGCCGCTCGATAGATACACCTCAATCTGCTCGTCACCATTGGCCGAGTCGAGGATTCTCTCGGCGACCTTGATCAAGTCACTCACGCCGCACCTCCGATGGTCACACTCGTCAATCGCATCGTCGCTTGTCCCGTGCCCACCGGAACGCTCTGTCCGTCCTTGCCGCAAGTGCCCGGAGTCATCGAGAAGTCACGGGCAACGGCGTCCACCCGTTGGAGAACGTCGGGGCCGTTTCCGATCAGGTTGCAGTCTCGCAAGGGATACGTGATCTTGCCGTCTTCGATCATGAACGCCGAGGACATGCCGAAGACGAAATCGCCCGTTGCGGTGTTGACCTGACCTCCTCCGAGTTGGGCAACGTAGACGCCGCGAGGTGTCTGGGCAATAATCTCATCGGCGTCGGAGTCACCCTCGAGCAAGTACGTGTTGGTCATGCGCACCATTGGCAGATGCTGGTAGCTCTGACGTCGGCCATTGCCCGATGAGCGTCGCCCCTCCTTGCGGGCCCGCAAATAGTCCCACATGTAGTCGGTCAGTATTCCGTTCTCGATGAGGACGTTCCTCGAACCGAGTCGGCCCTCGTCGTCTATGGCCAAGTGCCCCCACTCACCGCTCACCGTGCCGTCGTCGACCAGGGTCACCAGAGGACTGGCGACCTGCTGGCCCAATTTACCGGCGTAGACCGATGCCTGCTTGAGGATCGCATCGGCCTCCAGGCCGTGACCGCACGCCTCATGAAAGAGGATCCCGCCCGAACCGCCCGCCAACACAACAGGCAGGTCGCCCGAAGGCGCCGGACGGGCTTCGAGTTTCGTGATCGCTTGTCTGGCCGCATCACGGGCGGCCCGCGCCACATCCTCGTCCGTGAGTATCTCGAATCCACGTGTCGCGGCGAGCGGTCGGTATCCCGTCTGCATTCCACCGTCGCCGAGGGCTACGCACGAAACATTGAACCTGGTACGCACCTGCTCGTCGGAGGCGTAGTCACCGTCGGAGTTAGCCACGGTGAAGCGACGAAGCGAATCGCCGATGCCGACCTGGACCTGGGAGATGGACCCGCCCTCGGAACGAGCGACGTCATCCGCGATTCGCAGTAAATCGATCTTGCGGGCCTTTTCCACGTCGCGCGGCATCAACTGGGCCGAGCTTCGATGTGAGTCGAGTTTGCCGAGCGCGACCTCGCGTCGTGCGGTGCCGCCCTCGCGCGCGACGGCCGCCGCAGCGCGGGCCGCCTCGACGAGCCCGGCCTCGCTCAAGTCTGCGGTATGAGCGAATCCCGTGGTCTCTCCGACCACGACTCGAATGCCGGCACCACGGTCTCGCCCCGAACTCAATTCCTCAATCCGACGCTGATCGAGAACGGCCGATGACGTCGTGCGATCCTCGACGAAGACTTCGGCGAACTCTCCTCCCGCGCCCATCGCCACGCCCAGAACCCGACGTACAACTTCCTCTGCCACCAGTGTTGACTCCATCCAGCAAAGCGTACCGTTCATGACAATCGTCCCAACGCGACGCCGGGGCCTCGCCGGTAGGCTGAAGGGGTGATTCTGCCTTCGATTGAGACGCCCGCCGACTTGCAGGCACTTTCCTATGACGATCTAAACCAATTGAGTGCAGAGATTCGCGACTTCATCATCGCCACGGTCACCACCACCGGTGGGCATCTCGGTTCGAATCTGGGGGTGGTCGAACTCACCTTGGCACTGCATCGAGTCTTCGATTCGCCCAAGGACATCCTGCTCTGGGACACCGGGCATCAGACCTACGTCCACAAGCTCTTGACCGGCCGGCGATACGGCTTCAAGAACCTGCGCCAGCGCGGTGGACTCTCGGGGTACCCCAATCGCTCCGAAAGCCAACACGACTGGATCGAGTCCAGCCACGCCTCTACGGCGCTTTCGTACGCACATGGACTCTCGGTCGCACTCGAACAGCGTAAGGAGCTCATCGGTCATGGAGGAAGGCGCCACGTAGTCGCAGTCGTCGGGGACGGATCACTCACGGGGGGCATGGCTTTCGAAGCCCTGAACAACCTCGGTCACTCCAATCAGCGTGTCGTCATCGTGCTCAATGACAATGGGCGCAGCTATGCACCGACCATCTCCAAGCTTTCTGAATCCCTGACGACACTGCGCCTGAACCGGACGTATTTGACTTTGCGTGAAAGACTTCGCCGACTCGTGCCGCACCTGCCACGAGTGGGCAAGGCGGCTTACAAGGGAATCGACGGTTTCACCTCGGTGGTTCGCGAGATGGTAACGCCGCACACCTTCTTCGAGACGTTAGGGATCCGATACGTCGGACCCGTCGATGGACACAACATCGAGTCTCTCGAGACCATTTTAAGAAGTGCCGCCAAGTGGGATGGACCGATTCTCGTCCACGTGCAGACCCAAAAGGGTCGAGGCTACGAACCCGCGGTCAGCGACGACTTACGAATGCACGATTTCAAACTCCCACCGAGGCTCGATGAAGAGGAGGTCACCCCGAAGTCGTTCACCCAGGCGTTCTCCGACTCGCTGGTAGCCCTCGCGAGTGCCGATGAACGAGTGGTGGCCATCACCGCGGCGATGGCCGGACCAACTGGACTGCTCAACTTCCAAGACCGCTTCCCCCGGCGCTTCTTCGACGTGGGGATCGCCGAACAGCACGCGGTGACTGCTGCGGCGGGAATGGCGATGGGGGGCCTCAAGCCGGTAGTCGCTGTCTACTCAACCTTCTTCTCACGGGCCTTCGACCAAGCCCACTTGGACGTCGGACTGTTGAACCTTCCGGTCGTCTTCGTTTTCGATCGCGCCGGTATTACGGGCGATGATGGTCCGAGTCATCACGGCGTCTTGGACATCGCGCTGTGCCTCGCAATCCCGAATATGACGGTGTTCGCGCCATCGACGGCCGAGGAAATCCCCGGGATGCTCGCTACGGCGTTGTCGTTGAGCTCGCCGTCAGCCATTCGCTTCCCCAAGACCCTGCCCAAACCCTTCGACCACAAGGTGGGTGACGGTCTGGACGCCCGCGAGATTGTTCACGGCGATGGATCGCTGTGCGTACTCGCCGTTGGCAAGATGGCTCCCGCGGCCTACAAGGCACTCGAGCTACTGGGTGAACTAGCACCCAAGGTGACCCTCTACGACGTTCGCGTGCTGCCACCGGATCTTCGGATGATTGATGACGCGCTTGCCCATGCCCGGGTCATCACGATCGAAGATGGTACACGTCACGGAGGCGCGGGCACCTTGATTGTTTCAGCGCTACGAAGTCGTGCCCAAGACCTCTCGAAACCCTTTCCCACCACGAGGATCCTCGGTGTGCCAAGGGTCTTCCTCGAACAGCACCGGCCCGATGCCCTGCTCGGCGAGCTTGGCCTCGATCCCGAGGGCCTCGCCGGCGCCTTCAGTCGACTCCTCGCGGACCAACCGGAGTTTCCAAGGTTGCTCCCCGAGTCACCGCGCCCCCAATACCTGTAGGCGAAGCGCCGCGGCGCTCGGCACGTTACATTGGCCCCATGACCTACGAAATCGAAAAAGAGGAAGCGGAGTGGCGCCAGGTCCTCTCCCCCGAGCGCTACGCAATCTTGCGCCAAGCTGCCCCCGAGGCTCCCGTCAGCGGATCGCTCCTCAACGTCGCCGCTGACGGGGTCTGTTCGTGTGGAGGAGGTGGGCCGCGACTCTTCACTTCGGATCAGAAATTCGACTCAGACTGCGGGTGGCCGAGTTTCGACGCTTGTGAACCGGGCACGGTGATCGAGCGCCCGGACCACTCGCTGAGCCGCGAACGTACTGAAATCCTGTGTTCGCGTTGTGGAGGGCACCTGGGTCACGTCTTCAATGACGGGCCGACACAGACCGGGCTCCGCTACTGCGTCAACTCCCTCGCCATCGACTTCAACGAAAAGTCGTCCTAGACGTCGAGGAACCGGCGTATCGCTATTGCTGAACCTACTGAACCGATGAGCACGCCAACGACGAGCACCACGGCATTGGTACCCACCAGAGCGCTGGTGTTCAACTGAAACTCGTTGTGCAACGGATACCAGGTGTGCAGAGCGGTCACCGCGAGCATTGCGACGGCAGAACCCAACAGACCTTGAATGAATCCCTCGGTGATGTAGGGGATGCGAATGAACCAGTTGGTCGCACCCACCAGCTTCATCACCGACACCTCGCGGCGTCGCGCGAAAATAGCCATTCGAATGGTGTTGAGTATCAGCACCGTTGCCGAGAGGAGCAGCACACCCGCGAGGGCCAGGAACACGATCTGCAAGATGCGTATCGCCCGGTTCATTTCACGGATCTGCTGTTCGGGTGCGGTGACCTTGTAGACGCCAGGTTGATTCGCGAACGTCGACTCGACGGTGAAGGCATTGGCCGGCACGGTCGGCACACAACGGAAAGACGACGGCATATCAGCCACGGTGAGGACCGAAGTTTCGGACTGGGGCAGCAGTTTCAGCGCTTCGGCGTAGTCCTGAGCCTTCGAGAAGAACTGACAGCTCTTGACGATCGGCAGATTAGCCAACTCTGTTTGCACATTTGACAACTCGGCGGCGGATGCGCTTGGCTGCATCCAGACCGTGACCCGCGTCCCCTGTTGCCACTGCGCTGAGGCCTGAGCGGCGCTCTGCTTGAGCAGCAGCGCGGATCCGACCAACGAGAGAGACACCGCCACGGTGAGCACTGCGGCGATCGTCATCATACGGTTGCGCCAGAGGTTGCTGAAGGTCTCCTTGACCGCATAGCGGATATACACCCTCATGACAGGGTCACTCCTTCATCAATGCCATAGACCCCTCGCACCTGGTCACGGATCATCTCGCCCTTGTCGAGCTCGATGACTCGCCGACGCATGCGGTCTACGAGGGCTTTGTCGTGCGTGGCCATGACCACGGTGGTTCCGGTGCGGTTGATCCGCTCGAGCAGTGCCATGATCGACTCTGAGTTCGCGGGGTCGAGATTTCCAGTGGGCTCGTCGGCGAGCAAGATGAGCGGTCGGTTCACGAAAGCTCGAGCGACGGCGACTCGTTGCTGCTCGCCACCGGATAACTCACCGGGCAGGTTCTTCGACTTCTCGGTCAGGCCCACGAGTTCAAGGATCTGGGGCACTTGAGAATCCACGGTGCTCTTGGGTCTCCCGATCACCTCGAGGGCGAAGGCGACGTTCTCGAAGACGCTCTTGTTCGGCAGCAACCGAAAATCTTGGAAGACACAACCAATGTTGCGCCGCAGGTACGGGACTCGCCACTTGGGCAACTCACCGATGTCGCGACCAGCCTCCAAGATCCTGCCTTGATCGGGCAACTCCTCGCGGAGCAACAAACGCAGAAACGTGGTCTTGCCCGAACCCGAAGCGCCGACGAGAAAGACGAACTCGCCCTTCTCGATGTCGAGCGAGATGTCCTTCAGGGCTGGTGTGCCGTTCTTGTAGGTCTTGGACACATTCTCAAAACGAATCACGGTAACACCCCCTTGGGCAACTAGGTATCGGTGCCCAGGGCACGTGGATCTTCTCGAACATCATTCTAGTTTGGTGAATTTGTGAAACGATGCCACGAAACACGGTCGTTTAGGGCTTATGCAAGTTCTTATTCGCGTGCTCGTTGGCGACGGAGCTCCGCTTGCATGAATTCGTCGAGGTCACCGTCCAGTACCGACTCGACGTTTCCGGTCTCGTGATCGGTTCGATGATCCTTGACCAACTGGTACGGAGCTTGGACGTAACTTCGAATCTGCGATCCCCAGGCGTTGTCAGCGCGGTTCCCACTTAGCGCGTCCATCTCCGCTTGACGAATCGCGCGTGCGCGCTCGGCCAATTTCGCCTCGAGGATCTGCATCGCCCTCGCTCGATTTTGATGTTGACTTCGTTCGTTCTGGCAACTCACCACGATATTGGTGGGCAAGTGGGTGATGCGAATTGCCGAGTCGGTCTTGTTGACGTGCTGACCGCCCGCACCCGACGATCGATAGGTATCTACGCGCAAGTCCTTTTCGTCGATCTCGACCTCAGCCGAACTGTCGTCGAGCAAGGGAGTGACGTCGAGACTCGCGAAGCTGGTCTGGCGCCGCGCTTGTGAGTCGAAGGGACTGATGCGAACCAACCGGTGCACGCCGCGCTCGGCGCACAGCCACCCGTACGCGAAGCGGCCCTTGATAATAAAGGTCGCCGAGAGCAGTCCGGCTTCTTGGCCCTCGGTCACTTCATCGAACTCCACGCCGAAGCCTCGACGTTCGGCCCACCTCGTGTACATCCGCAACAGCATCTCGGTCCAGTCCTGGGCATCGGTGCCCCCGGCACCCGCGTGCAACTCGACGATGGCGTCGTTCTCGTCGTACGGTCCGCTGAAGAGACTCTGCGTCTCGAGTGCGACGATCTTGCCTTCGAGTTCGGCGACGGTGGCGAACAGTTCGTCGAGCAGAGACCAATCGGGCTCCCCCGACTGCAGGGACTAGCGCGAGAAGTCGACCAGGACCTTGCAGTCGTCGAGGTCGTTTCGCAGGGCATCGAACGACTCCAGATCATTGGTGAGGCGACCGAATTCTGTGGTCACTTCTCGGGCGTGGTCCTGGTCCTCCCAGAGATTGGGGTCGGCGACCTGTTGGGCGAGTTCCTCGTGACGCGAACGGCGCAGATCAATCTTCAGATATTCGCGAGCCGCCGCCCAACGAGCTTCGAGGTCCTCGAGTGATGCGAGGGCGTCTCGAAGCGCATTCTCAGCCTTAGGGTCGGCCATGGCACTGCTTGAATTTGCGGCCGGAGCCGCACCAGCACGGCTCGTTTCGTCCGATCTTGTCACCCTCTTTGGGGCCAGCTTTCTTGGACTCTGCGTGCACCGGGAGCTCCGTCGCACCGGGAGCCACCTGATTCACATTCGTTACCGCGTTCTCAAGTCCCTCGTCGACCTCTGGCTCGTTCTCCACCGCTTCGACGTGGGTGATGTAACGCACGAAGTCCAGGTCCACTGCGTCGAGCATGTGCTCGAACATCGTGTAACCCTCCTTCTGCCATGCAGTGAGGGGGTCTTGTTGTGCCACCTGGCGCAAGTGAATGCCATCACGCAAGTAGTCCATGTCCGAGAGGTGGTCTCGCCATCGCTGATCGAGGATCTGAAGCATCACGTCGCGCTCGATCTCCTTGGCCATGTCCATGCCCCCAGGGAAGTTCTCGCACTTGGCCTCGTACTGTTCGAGCGCTTCATCGATGACCAAGCCGACAATCTCCTCGCGGTCGTCGTAGCTACTCAGGGCCCCGACGTTGAGGCTCGTCGGGTAGTAGTTCATCAACTCAACGACGAGAGCGTTGAGATCCCACTCCTCGGCATACTCGCCTCCCAGACTGGCCTCGACGGCATCACTCAGACGTTGCTCGATCATGGCGATGGTTGCATCGTGGATGTCTTCACCATCGATGACCTGCTGGCGACGTCCGTACACGACCTTTCGCTGCTCGTTCATAACTTCGTCGTATTTGAGGACATCCTTACGAATTTCGGCATTGCGGCCCTCGACCGTATTCTGAGCGCGTTCTATGGCCCGCGAGACCATCTTGGCCTCGATCGGCTCGTTGTCGGGCATCGTGCGATCCATGACCCACGAAACCGCTCCGGTGGCGAAGAGTCTCAGGAGTTCGTCCTCCAGCGACAAGTAGAAACGGCTCTCTCCCGGGTCGCCCTGGCGCCCCGCGCGACCGCGCAACTGGTTGTCGATCCTTCGCGAATCGTGTCGTTCGGTACCGAGAACGTACAGTCCACCCAGAGCACGAACCTCATCACCCTCCTCTTGGCAGATCGGTCGCCACTTCGAGAGGGCGACTTGGTAGGCCGCGTCGTACTCCTCGGTCCCGGGAGACAAACCTTGGCCCGACGCCTCGCGGTTGGCGAGGCCCTCGGGGTTGCCTCCGAGAATGACGTCAACGCCACGCCCAGCCATATTGGTGGCGACTGTCACCGCGTGCTTGCGTCCCGCTTGAGCCACAATCTCGGCTTCTCGGAAATGCTGCTTGGCGTTGAGGACTTCGTGAGCGATTCCGGCCTTGGACATCTCACGCGAAAGTAACTCCGACTTCTCCACCGATGCGGTACCGAGCAACACGGGCTGTCCGCGATCACTACGCTCGCGGACGTCTTCGACGATGGCGGCGAACTTTGCTGCTTCAGTCTTGTAGATCAGGTCCGGCTGATCAAGTCGCACCAGAGGTCGGTTCGTCGGGATGGGAACGACGGAGAGGGCGTAGGTATTGCCGAACTCGGCGGCTTCCGTCTCGGCCGTTCCAGTCATGCCCGCGATCTTCTCGTAGAGCCGGAAGTAATTCTGCAACGTCACGGTTGCCCAGGTGTGGTTCTCCTCTTGAATTCGAACCCGTTCCTTCGCTTCAACTGCCTGATGCAGTCCGTCTGACCAACGGCGTCCGTCCAAGGTTCTCCCGGTGAATTCGTCGACGATCTTGATCTCACCGGCATCGACCAAATAGTCCTTGTCACGATGGAAGAGTTCCTTCGCCCGCAGAGCCTGGCCGAGTTGGTGAACGTAGTTCGTCGCGACCGCGTCGTAGAGGTTCGTCACCCCGAGTTGTCGTTCCACCTTTTCGATACCGGCTTCGGTCGGGATGACCGTTTTCTTCTCCTCGTCGACTTCGTAGTCGGCGTCTCGCACCAGTGATCGAGCGATGGAGGCGAACTGGTAATAGAGCTTGGTCACGTCAGAGGCGGGTCCCGAAATGATCAACGGAGTTCGAGCTTCGTCGATCAGAATCGAGTCGACTTCGTCGACGATCGCATAGTGGTGACCTCGCTGGACCATATGCTCGCGGCGTCTTGCCATGTTGTCTCGCAAATAGTCGAATCCGAACTCGGTATTGGTCCCATACGTGATGTCGCTCGCGTACGCCTCCTGCTTGGCCTCGAAATCAGTCAGGTCAGGTCCGACTCGCCCAACGCTGAGTCCGAGGAAACGGTGCAGCTGGCCCATCCAGTTGGCATCACGAGTGGCCAAGTAGTCGTTCACCGTGACCACGTGCACGCCCTGGCCAGCCAAAGCATTGAGATAGACCGGTAATGTCGAGACCAGGGTCTTGCCTTCACCGGTCTTCATCTCAGCAATCCACCCGAAGTGAAGTGCCATACCACCCATCAGCTGCACGTCGTAATGACGCTGTCCAAGGACCCGAGTGGCGGCCTCTCGCACCACCGCGAATGCCTCGATGAGCAGGTCGTCGAGAGTCTCGCCCTCGGCCAAACGTTCACGGAACACGTCGGTCTTAGCTCGCAACTCGGCGTCGGTCAACGCCGCCATCTCCCCAGACAACTCGTTGATCGGCCCAACGAGGTCCGCGAGCTGTCGCACGCGCTTGCCTTCGCCGGCCTTAAGAATCTTGCTGAACACACTCATGTGATAACTACCCTACCGGTCCGTTTCGCTACTTCTTTAGGACTGCGAGTGCTGACCTGGTCTTTGACCCCACACTTGCCTGCAGCGGTGTCCGTGCGTACTTTCGGCAGCTCGTAGGCTCTCCGATCGTCAAATCGCATACTTCACCGGCTCTTGATGCGACCACTCTGGTCACCTCAAGGCAGGGCTTACTTCTAAACCGCGCCATGCTCAGCGTCCACAAGACGCCTTACGTGGGTCGTTTCGCCCGCGACTGGCATCGACTTTCAACCACAGAACC
>VFSW01006973.1_pt1 | contig 16501 bp, 23 predicted proteins | sample 5358111 | NCBI WGS metagenome assembly VFSW01 (sample SAMN11554181, study PRJNA540505) | mine drainage metagenome | isolation source: sediment from site ElyBrook_90M | place: USA: Ely Copper Mine, Vershire, VT | collected 2017 | reverse complement strand
CCCCCCCCCGCCCCCCCCGTGCGCGCGCCCTCCTCTTTCCCCCTCCCCCCGCCGCCCCCCGCCCCCCCCTCTGTGGGGGGGGGGGGGGGGGGGCACGGGGTTTGCGCGCGGAAATTATCTTGAGCCATTCGTTGCTGCCGCATAGGAGAACCCGGTAGTTGTCACCGCGCAGGAATTCGGCGCATAGTTCCTCTCGAAAACACCAAAAGCCGTCTGGCCATTGCAGAATGTCTTGCGACGGGTCCTGTGGGTTCATAGTGCGCTGCCAACGCCATTGTTTTGATGGTTCAGGCAATCAGTCTACGCCGATGCTTGGTTGCCGGGTACCCAACACCTGAATGGGCTCCCATTTGTCTTTGCCGATGTGGAATCTGCCGCGCCGGCGTCTTCCGTTCTGGCTGCGCCTGCTGTCATTCAGTTCACCTCCACGCCGCGCGTAGCCCGCCTACCCCTACGAGCCGCTCGCCAATCGGCTGAACGCGCTAGTGGACTGTAACGATTAAAACGTAAGTGTCATCATGCCCTTGTACCACGGTAAATCCTCCACAGTTACTTCCGAAGCATCCGCTACACCCCACTAGTGGCTATACGAGTCAGGAACTCGAAATACTGAGGCCCACCTTGGCCATCACAGTCGCGACGCCTAATCACAAGAAAGAGGATAAATAACGATGCGAAGATTTGCTGTATTCATAGCGCTTGCCACACTCGCCACGGCCAGTGTTTTCATTGGATGTGCATCGGCGGCCGATGGCAATCAATGCGAAGGCGCTACTTTCTCCAGCGGCACCCCAGTCGTTCAGAATGCCGTGTGGCGGATGGAGGTCCTCATAGACGAAGCCGCCTACAACCGACCTTCTATTCACGACCGTCTCAACCACAACTGGACCAGCGACGCAAAGACGAATTACCGTTGGACCTCCACCGCGATGCCCGTCGACGCCGGCGAGAGCACGCAACTGATGATAATATCAGCCGCGGTAATCGGAGAGGGTGTACCTCTTCTAGAAAAAGGCGACATCGTCGACGTCTACGTCGTGTCGCGGGGGATTGATTACGGTAAGGGGAGGGCACCCGTTGTCGTGCGGCGCATATGCGCTGCTCGAGATGAGAGGTGCCTGGACGGGTTGCCATTTATAATTGGCAGTCAGTGCACCCCTATTGTCAAAGGGGGAGGCACCGCTCGTGAGTAACTTTGCGTGGACCAATGCGCATGAACTGGGGCACACGGAGATTGACGAGCAGCACAAGCGTATTTTCCGTCTGACGGTAGCCGTGGTCGAATCCATGGTTGAAAAAAGCCTTAATAAGGTCGAGGTCGGTGTAACACAACTACAGACCTTGATTGACTTCACCGGAGAGCATTTTGCGTACGAGGAAGGTTTGATGCGCGCAGCCGGTTATCCGGAGGAGCAATGGCATGCGAAATACCACGCTTCGCTGCTGGCCGAACTTACGGTCTATTGCCGCAAGGTGCAGCGCGGCGAGATTGCCAATGCGGTTGGTCTGATTAGTTTTCTGTGGAACTGGCTCCACCTGCACATCGACTCGGTAGACCGCGAGCTGGTTGTTTGGCTCTCAAGTTCGAGGAACCCCAGCGTGGTGGGTAACGCAACGTGAGATAGCGAATTTGATGCGAATCTGCCGGTAGAAATAGTTCAGCCGCTCCGAAAGCCCTGCTGGGATGCTCGGAATGCTCGAAGGAATGGCCCCGCGTCCTAACGCGGCATTGCATTAATTCAAAGCCCTTGGCTGTCGCCCGGGGCTTTTTTCCTTGGGGGTGCTATCTGGCGCTTGGCTTAAGGTCAATTAGGAATCTACCCGCCCGGGCCGTTCCAGCTTTTATCTGCATCCGCGAAAAACGCGATGCTGCTGCCGAAATTGAATACGTCGAGGTCTCTCGCCAGGCGAGTGTGGGCGGACTCAGAGTCCAGGCGGAGGAAGCAAGTACAGCGACGAGTGTTGAGTGGTCCGGCGCTCGGGGAAGAATTCTTAAGGGCGCCACTTTCCCGTATTTGGCGCAAACCGATTCAATGGCAGACCACAGGGCTTGTTCGTTCCGAAATGGCGGAAAGCCATTCTTTAGCAGATTGTGCACACTTGTTGGAACTAATAGTATTTGACCCTTGGTTCCAGGCCAATCTGGAACCTACATGCTCGGGCCGGTCCAGTTTTCGTCGACGTCCGCGACGAACGCCAGCTCATGGCTGACTATGGATACTTTGAGCTCCAATCGCAGGGCGGCTTGGGCTTTCGGTGGGTCTATCTGCAACAGGCAAAGGCAATGGCGGCCTACACCCCGGCTGTTGCTGGTGGCGGGAAATATCCGGAGAGATTTGACCTTTCCGAATTTGGCGCAAACCAGGTCAACCGCGTACCTCAGGGTTTCTTCGTCCTGGAATGGAGAAAAGTCGCGCTTTAGCGCATCGTTCATGTTGGAGCTCATGTCTGCATGAAGCGGCTTTGTCCGAAGCGAACGGCCCATGCCATGCAACGACGCTACTCGCAGAGGCGGGGAATTGGCTAGGCACAAGTTGTACAGAGTTCTCGATTTGACAAAATTTGGCATTTGCCCGATTCGCAAAGCCGCTGGAAATACAGGAATGGAAAATCAATGGGCTGCCTTCGGGTGCCCCTTTTTCGCCTGCAGGGCCTGCGCGACTAATACACGCATATGCATAACTTCGTTGGCGCAGCCTAGCGCGGCGGGCAAGGCAGCACGACGCGCCGGTGCTGCCACTAGCCGAACGCCGTTGCGTTCTTGCGGCCTAAACCCTGCACGCTCGGTGATTCGTTTTGGAATACGAATATGCGTATGGCTTTACAGCGCATTTCGAATGCGGTCTGTTTGACTTAGGTCAAGCGGAAACTCCCTGGGCGCTTCGAAACGGTCGACAAAGTCTCTACAATTCGGGTGGTCGCGGTGCGGCTCGACATTCAGTGCTCCCGCCAGACCCCGTCCGAATTCGCAATTGGGTCAGATAGCTTCGGAAGTGCCACCAAAGAACTAAGCCCAAGAATTCGCAATAGGGGGTGTTGTAGTGCGTAAGCCGTTTTCAAGTCTCCGGGCACGTGTCCTCCTGCTCATTGCGATTCCATTTGCGGCCCTGTTCGCCACGACTATTTACCATACGTTAAGCATGCGCGCAGACCGGCTAATGGATGCGAGGATGCATGTTCTCGATACTGCGCGCGTAATGGCCGGGGAACAGCAGCGAATCATCGAGCACATCCATCAAGTGCTGTCTTCAGTGGCGCTGCTGCCCGATGTGCGCCGCGGCGTTGCTTCGGAGGCGTGCAACCACGCACTTGCGGCAAGACTCAAGCAAGAGCCGACCCTCAATAACATTATATTGACGCTCGCCAATGGGGACGTAATTTGCAATGCAACTACTACTGCGAAACCTTTCAGCATTGCCGACGTCGATTTTTTCAAAGCTGCGATTCAGACGCGCCAATTTTCCGTTGGGGGCTACGTTATTAGTCGGACCACCGGCAGGCCCGGTATGGGATTCGTTTATCCAGTGTTGAATGATGCCGGCGTTCCCCGAATTGCGGTGGGCACCACGCTAGAGCTCGCCTGGTTGGAGCAAGAGTTGTCAAAAGCGCACTTTCCTGAGGGCGCGCGAGTCGGGATTGTGGATGGGGAGGGGTTCGTGCTTGCGCGGTATCCTGACCCTGAACAGTGGGTGGGGAAGCGTGCTGCTGAATTTCCACTATTAAAAAGCATTCTAGTCAACGGGGGCGAAGGAGTTGAGGAACACACTGGCGCGAACGGACAACGACGGATTGTCGGGTTCGTGCCGTTGTATCGAACGGCCTCGGGCAAGGCACATCTCTGGGTTTCTATCCCCGAACACGCTGTCGTTGGACCGATGGAACACGCCTTCGTCGTAAACGTGCTGGTTGCATTGACGTTGCTTGTGCTGACGTTTGGAACCGTATGGCTAGGCAGCGAGTCGCTTTTCGTGCGGCGCATTGCGGCGCTGGCCCGGGCCGCGATGGAGCTAGGGAAAGGCAATCTGACCGCACGTGTGAAGTTTAAAGCGGGCGGCGACGAGATTGGGCAGTTGGCGCAATCCTTTGACCACATGGCCGATGAACTGCAGGCGAAGGAAGTGAAACTCTCGGGTGCGGTCCGTGCATTACGCGTCTTGTCAGCCGGCAATCGCACCATGATGCGCGAGAAGGAAGGCGAGCAGCATCTGCTCGAGCAGATGTGCCGCGCGATAGGCGAGGCAGGCGGCTATCGTCTGACCTGGGTCGGTTACGCCGAAAACGACGTGCATAAAAGTATTCGCCCGGTCGCACGGTGGGGAAGCATCGCCGAAGGATACTTCGAGAACGTCAAATTCACGTGGAGCGACACCGAGAGCGGGTGTACGCCTCCCGGCCAAGCGATTCGCACCGGCATGCCCGCGGTCGTGCAAGACATCCAACGGGAAGCCGGCCCGCAGCCCTGGCAAGACTACGCCATGCGTAGCGGTATCGGCGCCTGCCTTGCCCTGCCATTGCGCATAAACGAGCGCGTCATCGGCGTGTTGAACATCTGCGCCGAAGAGACGCAGGCATTCAGCGACGAGGAAATCAAGTTGTTGAGCGAAGCCGCAGACGACCTGTCCTTCGGGATTGCCGGCCTGCGCGCGGCGCTCGAGCAGACCCGCATGGCGCGTACGCTAAAGACCGCCGAGGAACGGTATAAGGCTGCCGCCGAAGCAAACCTGGACGCGCTATTCATCGCGAAGAGCGTGCGCGACGGAACCGGACACATTGTCGATTTCGAGTTCACCGACATCAATGCGCAAGCCGAGAAGATGCTCGGAATGAGTAAGGAAAAGGTAATCGGACAAAAGCTGTGCGAGTTGATTCCTATCAACCGCTCGGGCGGATTCCTCGACAAATACGCACAAGTGGTAGAGACAGGCAAGCCGCTGGAAGAGGAGTTTCCGATTGACGCACCGGAGCTAAAGGCAAAGTGGCTGCGGCACCAGGCGGTGCGGGTAGGCGACGGCATCGCCATCTTCTCCCGCGACGTCACCCAGTGGAAAGAGGCTGGGGCCCGGCTGGAAGAAAGCGAAGAAAGACTGCGCCTTGCCATGGCGGCCGCTCGTATGGGCGCGTGGACCTGGGACGCGAAAAGCAACACGTTCTCTTGGTCGGAGGGAATCGGCCCGGTATTCGGCCTGGCATCCGGGAAGGGTTTTAACACACCCAGGGAGATGATTGAAGCTGTCCATTCTGCGGACCGCGGCGCATTAGTTCGCGCAGCGTCGTTGGGCCGCGAGAAAGGCGTTCCCGTCCGAGTGGAGTTCAGAACCATCTGGCCGGATGGGTCGTTGCACTGGGCGGAAGCCCGGAGCGAGTTCATGCGCGGCACGGCCGGGACCCTGGAGCGCGGCATCGGTATTGCGATGGACATCACCGAGCGCAAGTTAGCGGAGGAAACCTTAAGGCGAAATCAGGCGGAACTGTCAGAAGCACAGCGAATTGCTCACCTGGGTAATTGGCAGCTGGACCTTGCGACGAATCATGTCAATTGGTCGGATGAACTGTACCGCATGTTGGGATTGAGCCCGGAGCGGCCACCGCCGGACTTCACCCAGCAGTCGCGGCTGTTTACGCCCGAAAGCTGGGAACGCCTGGCCGCCGCCGTGTCTCAGACGCAAAAAACAGCCATTCCCTATGAACTTGAGCTTGAGATGGTCAGGGCAGACGGCGCCCATGGGTGGATGCTGGCGCGGGGGGAAGCAATGCGGGACGCGAGCGGTGCCGTGGTCAGACTTCGCGGGGTAGCCGCGGATATTACCAAACTCAAGGAAGGGGAACTGGCGCTTACCCGGGCAAATCGCGCCTTGCGCACGCTCAGCGCCTGCAGCGAGGCGCTCATTCGCGCCGTAAGCGAACCGGAGCTTCTCAATAGCGTCTGCAGGCTTGTCGTGGAAGCAGGAGGATACTGTATGGCCTGCGTCCGATTCGCCGAGCAGGACGCGGCGAAGACGGTGCGTGTCGTCGCCCAATACGGCGGTGACGACGGATACCTGGAGTCAGGGAACATCACCTGGGCCGATACGGAACAAGGCCGCGGGCCGACCGGCACGGCTATCAGAACCGGCGAGACGCAGGTGAACCAGAATATCCTGACCAATCCCAACATGGCCCCGTGGCGCGAAGCGGCACGTGCGCGTGGCTTCCAGTCGAGCATTGCATTGCCACTGAAAGGCCCGGCAGGTACCTATGGTGCGCTCACCCTGTACGCGCGCGAGTGCGATGCCTTTACCGAAGACGAAGTGCAACTATTGGAGAAGCTCGCCGATGAGCTCGCCTTCGGTATTACGACGCTGCGCATTCGGGTCGAGCGCGACCGCATCGCCTACGCGCACCAACACCACGAGGAGATATTGCGCAAGAGCCTGGAAGAGTCTATCCAGGCAATTTCCGACACGGTGGAAACCCGCGACCCCTACACGGCCGGCCATCAGAAGCGCGTCGGTCAATTGGCAATCGCCATCGCCGGCGAACTGGGTTTGCCGAAGGACGACATTCACGGCATCAATCTCGCTGCGAGTATTCACGATGTGGGAAAAATCCAAGTCCCCGCGGAAATTCTTTCGAAGCCGGGTAAGCTGACTGGCATCGAATTCATGCTCATCAAAGCGCACGCGCAGGCCGGTTACGACATCCTGAAGGGCATTGAGTTTCCATGGCCAATCGCCGATATCGTATTGCAGCACCACGAAAGAATTGACGGTTCCGGATACCCGCAGGGGCTCAAGGCGGACGAAATCCTGCTGGGGGCGAAAATCATCACAGTTGCGGATGTGGTCGAGGCGATGGCTTCGCACCGGCCCTATCGCCCGGCACTGGGGATTGACGTCGCGCTAGCCGAGATTGAACGGGGCCGAGGTTCAGCATTCGACCCCGTAGTGGTTGATGCCTGCCTGAAGCTTTTTCGGGAGCGGCGCTTCGCGTTTCAGACCTAGGTGCGCCGCGGTTCGATATCCAACGGCAGGAACGCGTGCACTGCACGTGCGGCGACGTCCTTCAACACGCAGTCTTTTCGGCATAACCCGACGTCATCAGCGATTTTCCGAACTATTTTCATCGGCATCGTACCGGCGGGTCTGTGAGATTACGTCGATATCAGGCCCGCACCCGACCCGCGGCGACGATGCGCAATTCACTTCAGTAAGGATTGCACAGCGAAAAAAGGGTGTGAGCCCCGGAGTTTAGAGTGCCCCGACACTGCGCTCGGGGCCGCTGGCCGCATAGGATAGGAGGAGACGCTGCCAGCGTTTTATGTAGAAATCTTACGCCGCTTTCTTTAGGCTGAGCGGCGCTTCTCCTGCTGTCAGTCAACCGGCGTCAGCTCTTCCGTTGGTCGTGTTCTCTTACCCTCACCCGCGGCAGGCGTTTCGCTATTAGCGGAGGCTATCACTCGGTCCCGCAAAATCCGCCCAGGTTTGAAGTGGGGCACATACTTAGCGGCTACCGGGACTCTTGCTCCCGTCTTCGGATTGCGGCCAATCCGTGGCGGCCGGTAGTTTGCAGCGAACGCTCCGAAACCTCGTATCTCGACGCGACCGTCGTTGCCGTCGGCTAGCCGGTCTGCCATTGCACTTAAAATAACCGAAACCACCGCGGCGACATCGCTGATAGTCAGATGGCGATAGTGGGCTGCGAGTCGTGCAATGAGGTCAGACTTCGTCATGGTAGGCAGTGTCGAGCGAGTGAAGTTGTACTCTCGACATTCTACCAATGTAGCCAACGGAATTGCGACCAGGCGCTATCAGAGGGCTGAGAGACGGATGGCGTCACTGCACGGCAAAGCACGACATTGCATTGTAGAATGCGCCACAGATGCCACACAAATGGAATTGCGATTATGGTCAAAAGCACGAAGAAGAAAGAGTTGAAGGTTCTGCAAATGAGCTTCAGATTCAGCGCCCGGCTGAGGAGTGTCGTCGAGGCATTGGCAGCACGGGAAAACCGCAGCCTCTCAAATACGGTGGAAGTGGCCGTGCTTCATTACGCCAAGGCGACGGGGCTAGACGAGGCTAGGCCGAAAGCCAAGGCGAATGCCGCCAAGAAGAAGGCTGCCAGGAAGGAATAGAGGTAGCGCGCGGGCTATCGTATGTGGTTACTGGCGCGGGTGGCGACGATTTGGAACAGTATCGACGGTGGATAAGGCAGATGGCGAATTCGATTGCGATGGGGGCGGGGACCGAAGTCGGCGTGATTTCTAACTGCTGCAGAGTGGCACTGGTTTAAATAACTAAAATTATTGGGCTGGTGGACGGGGTGGTGGACACGGGTGGTGGACACGGGTTGCGGGCCTGGGTAGGAAGGCGTAGGCTGTTGCTGCAGGGCCGGAATGCGGGTCCACCGCTCGGCTATGGGGGGGAGATGGGCATCGACCTACCAGACAGCGTGAGGAGGGAAACTACCAAGTGCCCGCACGACTTCGAATGCCTTAAAAACGGGCACTGTGGCGCTCGAGAAATATGCGAGGTCGCCTGTTCATACGGGAAAAATGTACTTTCCCTTGCCTGCACCGACCAGTTTGTTTGTCCGTATCGGATGGGTTTTGGGAATGGTCAGTTATGCACCTGTCCGGTTCGTTGGTATCTACACACGAAAGGGCGGGTCTGCATCGGTTGATAGCGTGCACGCTGGAAACTGCTCGGCAGGCACTGACTCGTTTATCAACAGCTACCCGGACGTGCTTCAGGGCCGGACCAGCATGCCTGCGAATGAACTGCTGAAACTGGTCGATGACCAACACACGCGGGCGGCAGTGCTGCGTGCGGTTACGAGGACGCTGGCCGAGGGTATGGGGCCCGTAATATTGAAAGCAATTCGTGAGCGCTGTGCTAAGACAACGAAGAATCGCGACGCCGATAGAGTTGAGAATGTGATTAGGTAGTGTCCTTCCCCGGTCATCACTTACTTAAGAACCTTCCTTTCGGAGTTCGGGGTGCTTACCCGAGTTAGCCAGGCGTCAAACTCTGCCCGAATTCCGAGTTCGCGCGCGGCGACTAGCGCTTTGCCAAAATCGCCACGCTGCAGCGCGTCGAACCAATGGTCCAAATCCCGTTCGGCGGGGCTGGTAAGGGGTAACTGCAGATTATCCAATGACTCCTGCGTCAGGCTGGTGCCCACATACAGGGCGGCCTGGAGCCCGACCATGACGTCCTCCGCTGTCGCAAACTCCTTGACGTCCACACCGTAGAGCGCGAAGTACTGCTCGAACTGCAGCTGCAGCTGCGGGCAGGAGTAGAACTCGCCAGGGGCAAAGGGGCCGTCGAAAATAGCGGGGGAAAGGAGGCCCTTGCGAAGGCCGGCAATGCGTTTCTCCGCGGCTTTACGTGCTTCTGCGAAGGCTATGACTGTCGCGGACACGGCTAGGCCTTGAAAATGGGTAGAAGCTGGTATTCGAAGCCAATACGCGTTTTGGCTTCGCCCGGCCAATAGCTGCGTAGCCGACTATCCATAAGGAGGGGCCACGCACACGTGCCGGGCTCAGTGATGATTATCGCACGCCTCGCGTTGTAGATGGAGACAACGCCGCAATCCCCCATCGAACTGTAGTGCCAGCACACGCGCATCCGCACTTCCCGTCCACCCACCGCCAACATAGCCACGAAAGTAGGCTGCAAAGAAACTATTCGGCCGGGCTGCAGAGAAAAGTGTTGACTCCGGCGACCTATGGTTTCAAAATCGCCCCTTCTTATTTTCTGGGAGATATCTTGGACAGTTGCCCTAGCAGCATCAACCGCGTCAGCTAAATCAGCGAAAACGCAGGCACTGTCTTTGACTCCCGCCGCCGTCTCGCTGATTCAGCGGGACGGTGCGCCAGCAGCAAATCTTCTTGACCCGCATGAATGCGGGCTGCTCTGAGCACCTCCCCCGGTCGTTTGTAATCCGTCGTGTCTTTCCGGCGTCGCCGCAGCGTTGCTGCGTACCGATGCTCGGACTGTGGCCTGAGTCTGCTCAGGCGACTGCGCGGCATGTTGACCAACGCAATGCCCGTTCACCCTTAGTGGCGGACACCTTCGTAGGAGGCATCATCATGATTTTCAATCTTGCTCAAGTAGCGCGCGTTTCCAGAAATCAAACTCGTCAGACTGCCGAAATTGTTTCCGATACCCAGAAATCCCGGAAGGTTGTTTCTGCTGGCCAAAATCAGCATCGGCAGAGGACTCCGGGGGGCAGCGGCATGTTCCGCCTGTTGGTTTCCAACAGCGCTCCAAGGGGGCGCTGGTTCTGAGAATGGAATCGGAGGGGCAGCAAGCTGCCGCCTCCGATGTCTGAAAAGTTGTTGACACGGCGCCCGGGCGGTAATATGGATTACCGCCGCCATGATGGTCATCGAAATTGGAGCTGGTTGCATCGCGCCCTAGTGTTACCAGCGCACCATCACTTCGGTAGGTGACAAATGCTTCTCTGCGACCGTCCCCCGCAATCGGTCGGCCAGATACTGTGCGACCTTCTTGGTTTCCCACACGCCGGCCTGGTCCGCGTCTCTGGTTAGGGCAAAGCCAGCATTTGGGACAAAGACGTTCCAGTGTTGGACGTAGTGGTCGTCGCTCAGGCGAACCACATAGCCAGCGAACTCGAAACCATGTTGCTCGGGATTGTCGGCTCTGCGGTCATGCTCAAGCGTAATCGAGGGCTTGCCTGGCTCCGCTTCAAATAAAGCTGCCGCTTGGGGTTCGGCCCGATGCATGCGTTGCTCTGGGTTCATTGCGGACCTCCATCCACTGCAAACAAGTCCCCCTGCAGCTTCGGCTGCCTCAATTCTTCTACGCGCACAATTTCATTCTCAGCGAGTGCGGCCGCGAGCGCCGGCGCGGCATCGCGCAGCAGCGCCAGCACTTTGGTGTAGCCCATGATGGTCAGCGGCTTGCGCAGGAGTTCAGGCACGTCGAGCATCTGGAGCACGACCGCTTCTTCAAGATGGCGGTACTCAGGCTCAAACAACGCGCCAGCAATCGAGTACCACTTGCAATCACTCGGCTTAAGCGAAACGCCATAGGTCTCGCCGCGCCTGTCGCGGTCCTTCATGCTCCCTTTAAACGCAAAGTCGCGGGCGCTGTGCAGCTGCGCGGCGATAGACAAGCCAAGGGTCCGGGCGAGTTTCTCCGCCTGTGTTGCCGGGCTACCAACTGCCATGTGAGCAGTCGGTGGCCGTTTCTTCTGCTTGCGAGCAGATTTAGGCGGGCTCATCGGGAGGCCTCGACGGCAAGTATGGCGTCGAACACGGCGCAGGCAGCGTCGACGCCTTGACGAATCGCGATAAATCCACTCCGGGTGAGCGGTTGCTGCAGGGCACCAGGATGATGCTCGACGGCTTGCGTCAGAATTAATTCAGCAACCGTACCAGCCAGGATAGCTTCCAAGTTAGCTGAACTTTCGCAAGTGGAAGTCGCATTTTCCCGCACACTGCGAACGATGCCATCAGCAATGAGGCTGGCAAAATGCAATGCACCATGGTGGGTGACCAGGGCAGTGGCCTTGCGTCGAACTTCTCCGCAATGCCATTCGTACTCCTCGAGCTGCTGCCCGCCGTCATCGCAATCGTCCTCCTCTGAATGGTAGTCATTTGAGTTCATTTATATGCCCCCAACAAGTTGGCGCAGCCACGCGGCTGCTACTGATGTAGGGAGCGCCTTTATATGCGCTGGCGAGCAAAAGGGATTGCGGCGATTGCCGCAGACAGAAGGCTAAGGATTTGGAATATGATGTCGATATACTCGTGATACGCCCGCGAACAATCTGAAGCGCGCGATATCACGACGATGAGAAAAAAAGACCAAAAAATGAAACTTCCGGTATGCGCTTGAATTCCGCGGCCCTGAGCATTTGCTCGGGGCTTTTTACTTTTGGAGATTGGAAAATGGCAACAACAATGGCAGCTAAAAATACCGCAATGCCGCGTAAGAGGGAGCCGACTCAGGCTCAGATTGATGCAGCAGAAGGTCGGGCGATAGTGGCTATCACAAAGCTACTTTTGGAGATTTGCAAACAAAAAAACCTGGAACACGCCCTCATTGCCATTCACGAGTTGCAGGGGCTTCACTCGCTTGGTGCTAAGGCGATGTACATACCGCGTAGCCAGCTAGAAAGTGAGGGTGTGAGGCGCCACCAAAACGCGCTGAAAATTGTGGCCAAAGCGAACGCGATGCGCGCGGAGAAGGACAGAATTTGGTAGCGAAAATGGTTCAGGGGAGGGGCGGCCAATCGAACGTTGGACTTGTTTCCTACACTGTGCAGGACACTTTCAAAACTGGTATCAAAGGAGTAAATGAGCATGGTAACTAAAATAGCACCGCAACTAAAAATAGTTCCGAGGGCGACCGCCGATGTGGTGGCCAAATTTGCGGAGGGAATAGCTCCACACGGTTTGCCTTACGACCCACCACCCTACGAAGAGGTTTTGGAACTCATCAAGGAAGCAGCGGTAGAGGGGGTAGACCGGAAACTTCGGGACCCTAAAGATGAGTCCTGGTTACTGCTTGGAGTGCGGGACTTGCTGATGGCCTCTTACCTTGGAGTCTGGGAAGTAGCCAAGAAAGGCCGCGGTTTGCGCAGTCGGGCAGAGCAGAACGAAATCTTCAAACTCAACCATCGCGTGAATGCTGTAAGAAGCAGGCTCGCCGGTAAAACGGTGAACCTCTCCCCTGATGGCTGGGACCTCAATGCCTGGAAGTCACAGCAGCGCGAGAAGTCCGAACGGGAAGAAGCGAAGGCATCACTACCCGCAAAGTTGCGCGATAACTATGACCAGGTGCAATGGGTGCTCACAGAAAAGAAAATGCGAGCGGAACATGCGAAACAAGACCGCCATTATGCGAAGATTCATAAGAAACGCGTAGCAGAAGGGACCTTATCTTCGAAAGACCTGAAGGAGATTGAAAAACACCGCGCTGCTAAGACGCTCGAGTGGGAGAAGGAATTAGAGCGTCTAAAGCGTTGGCATACTGCAACCGTTGAAGAGCGCGGCAGGATGCAAAAAGCAGAGGATGCCGCTCGAAAGAAGAAGGTCAAGAAGTAGCACAGTTCAAAGAAGTCCCTTGCCATCAATTGGCCGGGGGCTTTTCTCCTGCGAGGCTCGCCTTGCCGACGGCCGGGCAGGGCCTTGTTACCGATGTGGCGCCGGCGGCGCTGCGGCTGCAGGCAAAGAAAAGCCCGGGCGAACCCACCATGAGAAACATGAAGAACTGCCGACGATTGTCTGGGTTCCTGGAAATGTATCGGCTAGCGAGCACGCTTTATGGCTCTGGGATGTTTCGTAATGAAAATCACTTGTATTGGCAGAAACACGCTTGCTGATATTACAAACGGCGTAGAGTGCACGCGAGAGCTACACAAAATTTGACAGCGGAGGGATGAGGAGAGCGCTAAGAACAAGAAGTAGTACTGAAGTCAATTCAAAAAGCCCCGACTCCGGGGCTTTTCTTTGCGAGGCTCTCCTTGTCCTCACGCCGGGTGGCGCCCAGTTACCAATATGGCGCGACCCTTTGCATTCGCTATGGGCACGTCTTCCCGGTGATTAGGCCGACCGTGCATTTGTCACCTGGTCAGTAGGCGGTAGGTCTCGAAATTCCCATTAGGGTGGTTCTAGGACCGAGCCTATGACAAAACTCAACAGTCTCGTCGAAATCTCCTGATATAAAAGGGAGACATCAACCCGACGTCCTCCAGCAATGCATTGCTCGACTTGTCGCATCTCGTGGTTGTTTCGTTTCAGATGGTAAGACCGGCGGGCGAATTAGTCGCAGCATGAACCGTGCGCTCAGAAGTGGCTTTCCGCCTTTCGTGAACGAGCAAGGCCTAAAGTCGGCCATTGAATCAATTTGCGGTAGGTTCGGAAAATTAGTCGCGCTCAAAATATTTCCCGCGCGTCGAGAACCGGAAGCAGGATTGCAATGTGCTTGTTTTTTGTGCCTCGACACTTCAGAAGCGGAAACTGAGCTGAAATCAAAACTTAAAGTAATCGAATTCGGTGACGAGCTCGCATTCTTTGCGAACGTTGATGAAGAAAAATGGGACGGACCGAGGAGCTTGTAGCGCCGGCATTTGCTAGTCGCAGGTGACATCAAAGAGTAAACTGAACGCATGAGGGACTTCATTGCGGGCTTCATCAAAGGTGCGCGCGAGACGCCACGCGGCTATTTCCTGCCTGCAATCCTGCTCTGGCAACTGCTGTCAAAGAGGAAGGCATGAACGCCCAATTGAAACTACTGGCGAAAGTGTTGATACCAATCTCGAATGAGCGTGCGGAAGAGATTGCGCGCGCTTTGGGCGGGCCTCGCAGCCGTGAGTAACTGACACTTGAAGATGCGGGCCTTACCGATGAGGTTATGGCATATATTCGACTGAATGAGCCCGAGCGCCGCGGCCGCGTAGTGAGCAGTTTATTGAAACCAATAGAAGAGACATAGTGGACACCTTAATCCTTACCCCCCCGGCATAACATGGCCGTTATCCCTTTAAGAAAGTCAGCAACGCCGCTTCCAGAGTCTGTCAGCACAGATATCGCGAACCGTCTTAACGCGCCTCCGCCTGGCTTGGATATTGATTTCAGCAGCATTGCGCGGCTTGTCCCTGAAGGCAGTGCAGCAAACGGGGATAACAACGACCCGTTGGTGCTGGAGGGTGCCGCTGAATTGCAATTACGTAAGCTCATCGCTCGGATTGGGTTCGACCGACTTCCCTTGACGATGGGCGAGCTCCAAGGGCTGCTTGAATATTTCAATATGCTCGAAAGCGCAACTGGCGAAGCCCTCACCGCCCCCGAGCACGCACAAAAAAGAGCAAGCTGGCATCAAGTTGCACTTGCCACCTGTGAGCAGTATTTCCCGGCGTGGGCGCCGGCGATGCGTCTATACATTGCGGGCAATATCGCCGAGTTGCGCGCGCTGCATCATCGCGAAGACACTTTGACCAAGCTGGGTCGCGAATACAACCAGTTCGGCTAATACGGTACTGCGGCCAAAGAAAAGCCTCGGCAACGCGCCATGAAAGATGGGAGGACTACCGGCGATTGCGTGACTGCCTGGGGCTTCAGCGACTAGCGCGTAGCCGTTCGGGTGCTCGTTGGTGGTCGGGTAGCACCTCTTATTGCTGCCAGGGGTGAAGCACTGTTGCCGCCATCAGAGGCTGTCGGCCGGCCTTGTGTCTTGCAGAGTGTAGCGAGCGGGGGTGCTGACGCGTGCTAAAATTGTGCATGGCTGAAATAATCAACTTGGCAGCGGTACGAGAGCAGAAAGAAGCGACCATTCAGGAGTCGCTGTTCTCTCTCATTGACGCGGACTTTCCCGGCTACAACGCGCCCAAACTACAGGCGCTGTGGGACGCCTTCGGCTTGAGCGTGCCTTGCAACCTGACCGAAGAGCGTCAGATTGAATTGTGGGTAGCGGTGTCGGGTCACCTTGGGCGCCATCTCGAAATGCTGGCGCGGCACACCAACTTGTTTAATCCGATTATTCGCGACCAGCAGCCAGCGTACGCTGGTTATTTGGAGGCAGTGCTTGCCGGGAACCGCAGCGAGGCGGCGCGCTTGGCGACAGAGCAGCGGATACTCGAAAACCTGCCAGTGCTTTGCTGACGCATAAGAAAAGCCCCAGCGATAGCGCCAGGGCTTTGAAGTCGTACTGCTCGTTGCAATCAAGCGGCTATTCGCCGCGCTCTATCTCGGCGTAGCGCATCTCCATTAGCTCTGAGATGACGTCCCAGGCGGTCTTGCCGACATCGAGGGTAGTCAGCACCCTGTCCTGCGCACGGGCGAATGCAAGCACGGGCTCTAAGTCTCGGGCCGCCATGCTCCAACCTACGAGCCGTCGCCCGCGTATTTCTTCGGGCGTCTCCGCCGGCTTGTCGTCGTCGTTAGTTGCCATCAGTCGTTCTCCTGCGCGTTGTCGATTTCCGCCCGCCACGCTAGCAGCTGCGCTTGCGTGCTGAGCACATCAGTGCCGGTTAGCATCCCTTCGCCGCAGATATTGCACCATTCGCCAGATTGCTCGTAGGTAATAGAGTGTCCTCGATACGTGCTCGTTACTAGTTTTGACCCGCGCTCGAGGCGCCCCTTGCTGCACATAGGGCAGTACTTTGTCATCAATCAAGCCCGTCTGATTTATTTGCGTCAGTGGCTCTCTCCACTTCTTGCCGCGCACTCGCTAGCTCCACTTCTGCTAGCTTGAACGCGCGCTCCGCTTGCTCCAGCGCCGCTTTGGCTTGGTCGTACTGCTCCTGTCTGTGCTTCAATCCTTCAAGTGCCGCGCGCAGTCGTTCGACGCGCTCGAACCTCTCGTTTGTCATCAATGTCCTCCTCGTGATGACACGTATAGGTAAACCCGCCATGAAAGCAATAGGAGTGCTGCCGGTCAGCCCGGAGCCTCTGCAGGATTGAAAGCAGGCGATGATTAGGAACTGGCGGCTGAACTACCCGGAGGTCTAACTAACGAGCGCTGGCAGCCCTAGTGATGCGGCTAGCTCACGC
>VFSW01006972.1_pt1 | contig 16502 bp, 33 predicted proteins | sample 5358111 | NCBI WGS metagenome assembly VFSW01 (sample SAMN11554181, study PRJNA540505) | mine drainage metagenome | isolation source: sediment from site ElyBrook_90M | place: USA: Ely Copper Mine, Vershire, VT | collected 2017 | reverse complement strand
CACTCAGCCCACGCCCCCGCCGCTGGTCGTGACGACACAACCGGCGCCGCCTTCGGCCCCCCCGGGCTCGATCGGGGCGTCGCCGCCGAGCTCGTTCCCCCAAGGCACCGGCCCCGTAGCCCAAAATGTGGTGGGCCACCCCAACCTCAACGAATCGACCCTCCAGGCCCTCCACCAAGGCGAGCAGAACAGCGGGTCGAACTCGGGCGTGGTGGCGCCCAAGTACGCGCCCCCGCCGGCCACCACGCCCCAGCCGACCGTGAGCCCGAGTGCGCCCGGGCCGGTCGTGGCCACCCCGGGCCACCAGGTGCTCGGCAGCCAGAACCTGAACGAGTCCGAACTGCAGGGCATCCATTGAGCGACATAACTGCGGCCGCCCAGCAGGGCTACTCGGTACCCGACCAAGAGGAGCTGTTCGCCGACGACGTGCTCACCCAGCTCGGCGACCAGATAACCCCCGACGCCACCCAGTCCCTCATCGGCTGGTACGGCGGGGAGGGCGGCGCCGGCCCGCAGTGGGACCCTGGCGGCAACAACATCGCCGACTACAACCCGCTCAACACGACGCTGAAGGAGCCCCACAGCCGGGACACCCCCGGCAACAACCCGCCGGTGCAGGCCTACACGAGCTGGCAGCAGGGCGTCGATGCCACGGTGGCGACCCTCGAGGAGAACAAGCCCGGCTACGCCAAAATCCGCTCCGACCTGTCCACGCCGGCGAGCGTGCAACAGACCTACAACGACATCGACGCCTCGTCCTGGGGTACCCACGACCTGGCCACCTCGGGCGTCACCAGCCCCGCCGGCGGCACCAGCGGCGCCTCGGTGCTCGGCTCGGCCGCCAGCGGCGCCGGCAACGATGTGCTCAGCACCCTCGGCCTGGGCTCGACCGGGAGCGAGATCGCAAAAGTCGGCGTGCTCATCGCCGGGGTCCTCGTCGGGGGCGGCCTGATCTTGGCAGGCGCCTACAAGGCGATCTCGGGGACCAAGCCGGGCCGGGACGTCACAGACGACGCCAGGAGCGCGGCACCTTTGGCGGCGGCGGCATGACCGCGCCCTGGGCCAATGCCCTCCGGGAGGCTACCGGGGCCAACATCTACGACGAGCGCTGGGCCGCCTTCCAGCAGGGCCAGCAGGAGCTCCAGGGCCAGCTGCGCACCCTCGTAGAGCTCACACGGCAATGGGTACCCCAGGAGGTCCTCTGGGCCGGCAGCGCCGAGCTCGACGGGAGCGGCCTTTGGAAGCTCGAGACACGCAGCCTCGCCCGGGCGATCTGGGTAGACAACCAGACCGGCTCGACCCTCATCGTCGCCGCCGGCACCCCCGGGCCTTCGGCGCCCGCCTACGGCGTGGGCGTCCATACCCTGGTGACCGGGGTCGCCCGCGCCTACAACGGGAAAACCAACTGTTGGACCATCTGGGGCACGGCGGGCCTCCTGGTCGACGTCCAAGTCTTCGGCGGCCATGTCGACCCGGCCCTTGCAGGCGGGGGACTGGGGAGCCTCGTCGGCGGGACGCCGTAGGTGGGGCGCAAGCAACTTTTCGAGCCAAGGAACGGCACCGCTGCGGCGTGGGCCTCGGCCAATCCCGTGCTCGACGCCGGCGAGTTCGGCATCGCGAGCGACTCGGGCGTCTACAAGCTGGGCGACGGGGCCACGCCGTGGAACTCACTGCCGGGCTTCGGCGGCGCGGTCGTTACCGTCGCCGAGGGCGAAGGCATCGACCCGAGCGGGGCGACGGACTCGACGGCGGCCATCCAGGCGCTCATCAACGCAACGGGCAGCGAAGGCGGCATCATCTGGTTCCCGCTCGGGACCTACTCGATCACGACGCTGACCCTGCTGCAGAACATCTGGCTGATGGGCGCCGGGCCCAGCAACAACCCGAATACCCAGGTCAAGTTCCAGCCCGTCGCCGGCATCGGCGCCACCAACGCCATGTTGTCGGTCACGGGCGCCTTCCAGGGCCAGGTGAGGATTTCGCGGATCGAGCTCGACGGCACCAACGGCGGCAGCCCTTACACCTATGGGCTCTATTTCCCCACCGAGGGCGCCTTCCTCAGTGACTACCCGATCCTCGACCAGGTGCGCATTTACAATTTCCCAGGCGGGACCGGTCTTTTCTATGGGGGCAACCGCGGCGGCCTGGTCACCCACGACCTGAACATCGGCAACTGCCAGATCGGCGCCAACCTCGGGGGCAGCGACAGCCTGCACTGGCACCCCACCTTCGCCAGCAACACCGAGTACGGCTTCTGGGTGCAGGGCTCGATGACCCGGATCATCGGCATGGACTGCTTCGCCAACACCGTCGGCGGCCGCATCTCGATCAACGACTGCTACCTCTACGGGTTCAGCTTCGACCAGAACCAGCACCAGGGCCTCATCGTCGACAACGTGGTCCAGGCCAACTACAACGTCAACATAGAGGGCCGTTTTTTCACCAACGGCGAGGCCGCCAATGCGACCTACGCCCACCTCGACATCTCGGCTGCGAGCCCCGGCGGCGTGATAGTGGGGCCATCCACCACCTTTGAGGGCACCGGCGACGGCAACCTCAACACTGTGTCGTGGGACGTCTACACCAACGGCGTGAGCTTCTACGACTACTCGGTCGGGATCTCCAATGCCGCCAATGGCCACACCGACGGCCCAAACCTGGTCACCGTCGCTCCGGGCTCGCCGAACAGCCCGGTCACGGTCGCCGCGTATACATTCAAGGCCAACGACGTCGGCCAGACCGTGGCGGGCAACTCGGCGAGCGCGCAGAGCTTCACGGTCGACAAGCATACGACGACCCCCTATCCCCTGGGAGCGGTGATCGCTGTGCGCCAGCTCGGCGCCGGCCAGATCTCTTTCGCGGGCGCCACCGGCGTGACCCTTTTGACCTCGAACGCCGCAAAGACCCGGGCACAATACTCGCTCGTCACCTTGAGCCAGGACCCGGTCACGCTCGACACCTGGTACGTGGACGGGGACACCTGATGCACGGGACCTTGCTCCGGCGCAGGGCCGCCGGCCCCTCTATCACGATCGGCAAGGTCGGCACGGCTTGGGGCGGCGCGAGCCTCGTCGGCTCGACGTGCACGCTGGCGGCCACGGGCCAAAATGCCGGCGATATCTGGCTCGTCGGGTTCCGGGTAAATGCCAGCACCGGCGGCATCTCGGCAATAAGCGGGGGAGGGGTGCCGAGCACGGGCCCCGGATCCTGGGCGCAAATAGGCAGCTACGTGAGCGCCGACTCGACCTGCAACCAGGTCGTGTGGTGGGGCGAGATCACCACGCCCGGGTCGGCCTCGATCGTCGCGACGACCTCGGGCGCTCCGGCATCGGTGACCATGAACGCGCAGGAGTTCAGCCAAAGCGGGGGCACATGGGCCCTCGATGGCGGCGACGGTACGGCCCAAGGCGGCGTCGGCACCGCGACCCTGCCCAGCCTTACGCCGGCGGGCACGGTCGTCATGTACTTCGGGTTCATCGCGGCCTCGGGCGCCAACCTGTCGGCCGGGGCCACTTCGGGCTACACCTACGAGATCCTCGACGGCGGCTACGACGCAATGTGCTTCAACGTTGGGGTCCCCCACGACGTGGCGCAGGCCCCCCAGGTCGGCAATGCCGGCGGCTGGGGGGCTCTCGCCCAGCTCATAAAGGTCGCCTGAACAGATGGCCCATCTCCGGCGTTTTGGCTATCCGCTGGGGTCGCCCGAGCGCACCGCGCACGTCGAGGCCCTCGTCGACCTCCGGGAGCTCGCCGGCGAGGAGGCGCTCGTCGCCTACGCCGAGACCGCCCGGGCGCTGCGGGGCGACTACGCGATGCCGCTGTGGGGCCTGCCCCGGCGCTTGCTGAAGCTCAAGCGATGACCACCCTCCACCTCGTGATGGGGGCCCTCGGCGGCCTGGTCGGCATATACGTCCGCCTCGAGGTGGGCCTGGCCGTACTTCGGGCCAACCGCAAAGAGGACAAAGAAACCTTGCGGCGCATCGAAGACGCCGTTTGGAGCCAGGCCGGCATCGCCGTGCTGCCGCCGCGGCCCCGAAAACCTCAACACGCAGAAAGGACAAACATATGACCGCCCCCATCAAAGCTACCGAAGTGATCCCGCCCCAGGTCGGCACGCCGGCGACGTGGGTGCCCGTCCTGCACACCATGGCGGCCGCCATTTTGGGCCTCCTGGCGGTGCTCTGGCCGGGCAAGCAACCGGTGTGGCTCGCGCCCGGGCTCGTGCTCGTGGCGGTGATCGTCTTCGTCGTCGGGATCGCCCTCTACCTCGGCCACCGCGACCGCTGGTCCAAGGTGGCCAGCGAAGGCATCGGGAGCTGGTTCATCACCGAGGCGTGGCCGACGATCGAAAACGAGTTCAGCGCCGTGCGCAACGCGTTGCCCCCGGCGCTCTCCAGCCGGCTCGGCAGCCTCGAAACACAGTTCGGCGACGTCGCCGGGCGCGTACCGGCGCTCGAGGTCGCCGTCCGCAACCTTGGGTCACTCCTCGCACCCCTCGGCTCGGTGGCGCCCGTTTTGACCACGCAGCCGCCCCAGGCGCCCGCTACAGCCCCGCAAAGCGCCTCCGGTACCGGAAATCCTTCCCCGGCCATTCCAACGGCTCAGAGCGGCGTAGGGGGGCTCCTGGCGTGACCGACGAAGACAAGATCAAGGCCCTCGTGCTCGCCGTCGCTCAGCGGGACGCCACGATCGAGGACCTTCAGGGGTCGGTCCATTGGCGCGACGAGGCCATCGCTCGCGGGAAGCGACGGGCGCAGCTGCGTCTCATCTTCGGCTACGGCGCCGGCATCGCGATCGCGAGCTTCATCGCCCTCGCTGTCGACCAGTGATCAGCGCCGGGCCGTTCACGCTGGCCGGGCCCGGGCCGAACCCTCCGGGCCAGGTCGAGCTCGACCCGCCCGCCGGCGACGTCGTCGGCGTCCAGGTCATCAATTCAGGGCTCTACGTGCTCCAGGCGGTCACCGGGGGCTCGGGGAGCTTCATCCCGCCCGGCTGGTGCCAGACGCTGTTGATCCAGCCCGGCGCCGCTGTGATCGTCACCCAGAGCACGGCGGCGGGCCCCGAGACGGTCACGACGGTATTCGCCAACTGGCTCCAGCCGAAGGACCAGCCCCCGCCGAGCGGGCCCTATACCCAGGTCCCGCCGACGCCGGCGCTGCTCGGCGAGATCCCGGCCGCCGAGGTCACCAGCACGATCACGCTCTACCCGTCCTCGCTCGCTTGGGGGGTGCTCGTGCTCACGAGCAACCCCGATTTCACGGCGACGTCGGAAAACGGTTCGGCCCTGAGCCCGGTGTCGCTCGAGCTGCCCGTGCACCCCTGGGGCAATGGCATGTACTACGTGCCCTACGTGAACGCGGGCGCCCCGACGCCCCAGCTCGTGCTGTCGTGGGCCGGGCGAGGGGACGGGTTTTTCTACGAGGCAGACGAGCCGCTCGCAGCGCCGCCGGGGGTCACCTCGCTCGAGGGGGCCCAGACGAGCGCCGGGTCGCTGTTGTCGGTACCCGGTGGGTCGCCGTTCCTGACCCTCGCCAGCACCGGGGGAGTGGCGCCGAGCTCGGTGGTGGGGTCGACGACGGGCATCTCCTACCCGATAACGGCCGTCAGCTCGGAGCTGTGGTCGACGTTCATCCCCGGCTGGGACAAAAACGTCACGGTCACCTGGCCGAGCTCGGTCACGTGGTACTCGTCTTGGAGCAACACCCCTTTTGAGCAAGCCGGCGTGGCGCCGGCGCCGGTGGCGGCCAGGGTGTACCTCGCCGGTTCGCAAACCCTCCCCTACGCCACCCAGACGGTGGTGGCCTACGACACGGTCGATTTCGACACCAACGGCGCTTTCGACGTCGCGACGCACAAGTACATCTGCCCCAAGACGGGGTACTACCGGGTCTATGGGCAGGGCTCCAACGCCTCCGGCGATTTCATCAACTACCAGGTGGCGCACAATGGGACAACTACGGCGAACGGGCCCGCCGCCTCGACTGTCGACACCTACACCGAAGGCTTCGTCGCTGGCGTCCAAGACACCGTCTACTGCACGGCGGGCGACGACCTCGAGATCACCGGGATCTCGTCGTCGAACCCATCGACGGTGCCGCTGTACGCTAGCCCCGTGGCGACCTTCGCCACCTTCGAGCAAGTTCACTAGGGTCGACCACGTCAACGAAACGTTGACAACCGCCAGAGCTAAAGCAACTTTCCGCGCGCTTTGGAGAACCGTTGCTGCGCCGCCTGGCGGGTGACGCCGAGCGCCACGCCAATGTCCTCCCAGGTGACCGGCCAGTCGCTCTCCCATTCAAGTCCTCCGCCCCTCAGGACCTCGGGAGTGTGGCTGCGGGCCGACTCGACCGCCTGCCAGAGGGCATAAGTGGCCCTGGTGTACGTCGCGGCAGCGTCGCGAATCTCGTCGAGGTGGTCGACCCGCTTCACGGCACTTTGAAGTGACGGGGCTCGTCGAAGACCGACGCATCTTCTCGTTTTTCCGCCATTCGCCGGCACCAGGCGGCTACGCCTTCAAGGAGCTCGGCCAAGTCGACGACGTCGTCGAGCTCGAGCACGGTACGGAAGGCGTCGGCGAGGTCGTCGTGGGTGATCGCGACCGTCGACGGGCCCCACAACAGGATCTCGGGCTCGCCGCCTTCGGGCCCGGTCCAGACCTCCCTCGAGCTACGACGGAACACGGCGCCGGCGCCGGCGGGGTACCAACGGGTTGAGCAGCGCTCCTGGCGGGTCGAGGGGGTCGAGCGGCCAGCGGCGCACGCCCGAAAGCGCCCGGGGCATGCCGGTCATCAGGAGGTGCTCCTGGGCGGCCCGGAGCACCTCCAGGAGCTCGAGCTCGGAGCTTTCCCACTCGCAGCGGCACTTGGCGCAGTAGCGGGTCCCGGCGGGCCCGGCGGGCTCGGTCCAGACGCGGTGAGGGCTGACGGTACGGGGCGCGGTCATTTGCCCAAGATCTTGGCTGAGAGGTCCTCTTGCATCCGGGCGGCCGCCTCGCAGCGAGGCGCATCGACCCACGAACGCCCAAACACATCGACCCAGTGACGATTTCGCGCGGCCTCTCCCCGGAGGAGCTCGGCGAGGAGCTCGCGCTCAGGATCGGTGAGCTCGATGGCGGTCATGGGGCGCTCCAGAGCTTTTCGGCCAATTTCTCAAGCATTTCGGAGTAAGCGGCCCCGATCCCATAGGGGTCATCGGCCGGGAGCCGCTTCATCTCATCGAGCCGGCGCTTCACCATGCCGGCCAGACAGCCGCGCTCCCAGGCGTTCAGGTCGACCGGGTGAAGCCCCCCGCCCCAGGAGGGATCAGCAACCTCGGGACGGGGGACGTCTGTCATCGCTCGAAGTCCATCAAACGGGCCGCGGCCTCTGCGGCGAGCAACTCGAGGCGGCCGACAGCGTCATCGAAATCCCAGATCTCGAGCTCGCGCTCGAGCGCGTGCCCGAGCTCATGATCGGTCATTTGTCCGGGCGCCTTTCCGTCGGTGCCCTCGAGCCGTGGCTGGTTCACCGAAGATTCCGCCAATTTTTCATTGCGCGGTGGGAGCGCCGAGGCCTCTTTCCGGAGGCGGAATGGTGCATCCATCGGCGGCAGCGCCGCCCGGGCCTGAGAGATCCATGTGCTCACGGCTTTCGAGGACGTCGGGGAGTGGACTGGCCCTCGCAGACGGGTCCACCAGTTCCCACGCTGCTGAGAGTATTGCTAGTGGGGGGCACGGCGCTCCTTCGGGCATCCACCAACCGTGAACTAGGTACAGGGTAGCGTCCTGACTCTATGGAGTCAACTACCTGGGAACTTCCCCCCGAGGGCCTCTACGAAGTCCTCTCCCTGATCGACGTCCGCCGCTGGGGCTCGGCCAAGTTCTTCCTGGTCCAGGAGGTCAACCGCCTCGCCTTGGCCTCCGAAGACGGCTGGTGCCACATGGGCTACCGGGGCCTGGCCCGCCGAGCGGGCATGCCCGAGCGTTACGCCTACGCCAAGCTCCGGGACCTCAACCGGAGGGACCACGTCCTGCTGGTGGGCGAGGCCGGCTCCGGGACCCGGGGGACCGCCTACAGGCTCAACCCGAACCCGCGCCATTGGCGGGTCGGCTGCTGGCGGGTCGACGCCGAGCTCCGGGAGGCCCGCTTCGATGCCCTCGAGTACTTTTGCGCGGCGTGGAACGCGGCACTAACGGCGGGCCAGATGGACCTAGTGCCGCGCTTAAGGAGCGCGGCACTAACGACCTCTAGCGCCGCGCTGCAACGCGGCACTGGCAAACATCTAGTGCCGCGCTTAAGGAGCGCGGCACTAGCACCCAAATCTCGACCTCTAGTGCAGCGCTTAAGGAGCGCGGCACTAGGTGAGGCCGAAAGCGCGTCGAGTGACGCGGGCACCTCTCTATCTTTAAAAACCTTCCTTCCTTACGGCGGAAGGAACGAAGGAAGCTCTGTCGAAACACCTCTCGAGGCAGAGACGGCCAGGGTCCTGATAGCGCTCAGCGCCGCCCTCGGGGGCCAACCGCTTTTCGGCCGCCCGCGGCGGATGCTCGTCGACTATGTCGAGGCCCACCCTGACCGAGCAGAAGCGCTCGAGGTCCGAGCTCGCACCATCGGGGCCACGGTTCGAGCAGTCCCGGCCGCCGTCGAGGCGCTCATCGTTGCCGACGTCACGGCCAGGACAGCGCAGCGCCCCAAGCACCTCCGGGAGGCCGACACCGACCCGGGACGTGACCGCCAATGCTCAGGCGACAAAGGCGAGCTCACCGACCTTGCGGCCAGCATCGGCCGGCTCAGAGAAGCCACCTTCGGGGCGAAGGCCCCAACGGTCACTGGCGCGTGGCAAGATGACGAGTATGGCAGTGAAACCGTTGCCGAGGCCTGAGCGGCGCGTGAACCCGCGGAGCCTCACACCCGAGGAACGGGCGTGGCTGGAAGTCTGGACCCCGGCGACGCGCCGAAGCCTTCAGGAGGGCCTGGCCCAGCTCAACGTCAGCCGAAGGATCACTTGGGCGCTCCTCGAATACATGGACGCCCGCCATGAAGGGCAGTTTTGTGACGTCGTCTCGAATCGCACCCGGGCCAACTACCGGAACGTGCTAAGGGCCCTGGCCGACGCCGGCGTCCCCACCCCCGGCGGCAAAACGCCGATAATGCCCGTGAGGTCCCTGTTTCGTAAAGCTGCGGCATAAGGGCTGGTCGAACGGTATGTCGGCAAGCGAGGGCGGACGGTGATCTGCCCTTTCGCCAATTTCCGGGTGATCGGTGGCAACCAGGGCCCCGCCATGGAGGAGCTCTACGGCCTGGTGGTCCACGTCCAGGTCGGCGACGGGAGCCTGCAGGAGTGGTTTTCCAACCCGGCCTCGCAGGTCTCAGCGCACTTCTGGGTCGGCCAGCGCGGCGAGCTCGAGCAGTACGTCGACACCGCGGTGCAGGCCTGGGCCGAGGTCGACGGTAACCCGCACTACCTGAGCGTCGAGACCGAGGGAGTGCCGACCGAAGCGCTCAGCTACGCCCAGGAGGGCACCCTTGCGGCCCTCATGGCGTGGCTGCACGCCTTCCTCGAGATGCCGCTCGCCCTGGTCGACCACGGCGGGCGCGGCATCACGACGCACGCCCACTACCCCTCAGGCGACCCCGACCCCGCCTGGGGCGGCCACCCCTGCCCGGGCCCGCTACGCACCCTGCAGCTCCCGAAGGTCCTCGACGCCGCCCAGGCCATCGCTCGGCCCCTCTGAGCCCGGCGGGAGGCCGTGGCGGCCTGCTCGGTGCCAGTAGAGCCCCTGGAGCGCCTCAGCGGCCCTGTCGTAGTCGTGGCCACAGCCCTCGCAGGTGAAGCAGGCCCAGTGCCACTCGACGCCAGAGCGGCCCCAGGAGCGCCTCGGTCTGGTGTGGTAGAGCTCGCCGGCGCCGCCAAGGTCGGCTCTGAGCGGGTGACGGGTCATATTTGACCCGTCGGCGCCTGTTAGGCCGATTGGCGCCCTTCCGCCGCGCTGTTCTCGGCGACTATCTGCTCGACCCGGGCCTTGGTCATTAATGCCGCCCGGGCGATATCGGCGACCTTTTGGTGGGCGTCATAGGCCTCGACGATCTCGCGGTCACGGGCCTCTCGCAGCGCCATGCCCGTGCGCCTGTGGCGCTCGACGTCGGTCGCTTTGCGGCGGAGCCTGTCGGCCCAAGTGTCGGCCGTTTTGGCCGGATCCGGGTTAGCGCGCTGAATTGTCACCAAAAGGTCATCGGACTTAACGCAGCGATGGCAGCTGGTTAAGCCGGCTGAACTTCCATATTCAGCCGGCTTAACCAGGCCGTGAGCTGGTGGTTCAGCTCACTAAACGTGTTCAGCGCGCCGAACTTATTTGCGAGATGACGCCACCTCCCTCCGGCACGAGAGTAACCGGCAAGTGCCGCGCTGGTCACGCAATCGACACCATCAGCAAGCCCGGGCGCCTCACCTGGGAAGGCGACTGCCCTGAGTGCGGCCGCCCGGCCACGGCGCGCCGCCCGCGGGGGCCGGGGACAGAGACCGGGGCGGCCAGCACTCCCGCCTCGGGCCCGGCCAAGGCCGCCCCTCGAGTCCGAAAGGTCACCTATGCCAGCGCTAAGCGACGAGGAGCTCCCGCCCGGAAGCCCGCCACCGGTGGGCGAGCGAAGCCAGCAGGCGCCGGAGGAGACCAGCGAGGTACCACCGCCGAGCCTCCCGGCCTCCCCCCGGCGCCGACAGACCCAAAGCGAGGCACCGGGCCAGGGGCAGCCAAGCCCCCCGCCCGCCTCCTCGACCCCATCACCCCCTTCTAGCCCCGGGCGTGTCAATGCTCCGTTGACGGCGGGGCCCGCGCAGGCCGCCAAGCGCGAACGGCCCCAGGCCGCCCCCGAAGACGTCAAGGCGGCGCTGACCGAGGGCTGCGACATCACCCTCGAGCTGTTGATGGCGGGCGCCGCACTGCTCCACAAGCAGGTGACCAAGGCCCCCCTCCGCGACGACGCCTGGAAGCCCACCGACGACGAGCGGCGCCGGATCTCGAACCCTGCGGGGCGCATCATCAACCGCCATATCGACCTCGACGGCGCCGACATGGACACAGTCGACGCCGCCCTCATCGGCACGGGCCTGCTGTCGGTGACGCTGCGCTCGACGATGGGCCGCAAGACCGAACCCCAACAGGAGGCAAGCACCGATGGACCGTGAAACAGCGACCGCCAAGGTCGAAGTCCTCGAGGGCGAAAAGGACATGCTGTCGGGGAGCCTGTTCCAGGCGTCCCTGCCGGTCGTGGGGACCCTGATCGGCCTCGGTATCGCCCGTTGGCGGCTGAAAGTGGCCAAGCGCCGCCTCGCCGAGCTCCAGGCCGCCGCCGAGGCCGACGAGGTCCTCGAGGCAGACCTGCAGCGGCCACCCCGGGCCGGTGAGGGCGGCGACGTCGAAGTGCTCAACCGGGACGCCCTCGAGCGGCGCTTAGCGGAGGACGAGGTTGGTAGTCCCGAGCCAGCCTGAGCCCCTCCCCTCAGCGCCCCACGCCGGCGAGCGTGACCACCCGCTGCAGATCATCGTCACCGGGAAAAAGCGTTCGGGCAAAAGCGAGTACAGCTACCTGCTCTGGGACAGCTGGGACGGCGACCGCGTCTGCATCGACCCGACGAGGGACTTCCTCGGCAACCACCCCGAGCCCGAAACGATCGAGCTCGAGAGCCCTCCACCGGCGCGCTGGCCCGAGCATCTCCGGGCCGACCACCAGCGCATGAGCCTGCGCTTCGTGCCCAACCTCGATGACCCGGACTACCGCGAGCAGTGCGACCGGGTCGTGGGCATGGCCTACGACCACGGGGACTGCCTTTTGCTCATCGAGGAGGTGGGCATCGTCGCCCCTGTCGGGCTGCCCCAGCCCAAGATGCGCAACGCCCTGCACACCGGCGGCCACGTCGGGCTCTACCTGGTCCTGAACGGCCCCCGGGTGATCGGCATCGACCCGCTCTGCATCTCGCAGTCCGACGAGGTCATCTGCTTCACGATGCAGTCGCCCAAAGACCGCCGGCGCGTCGCCGAGAACATCAATTTCGACCCGAAGGTCTTCGAGGAGTACGCCAAGGCGCTCGGGCCCCGAGAGCACATCCGCTACATCGCCGGCCTCAACCCCCCCGAGCTGTGGGTCTGCGGGCCCCTCCAGCTCGAGGGCCCTCGGACAGCCGCCGAGATCTACGTCGATCAACAAGAGGAGGAGAAATGAAGATAGGTGTCATCGTCCAGATCCTGAAGTTCGGCCAGAGTTATCTCGCCGTCACCGAGCTCGGGGGCATCAAGCTGAAGGGCGCCCGGGCCAACACGGCCAGCGGAGCTGCGAGAAACCTGTTGTTCGCCCTGGGCGAAGGCAGCAGCGACGACTGCCAGATCGCCCTCGAGCTCGCCCTCGAGGGCACCACCCTGGAGGCCGCCATGGGCGAGCTCCCGGCGGCGGAGAGCCAGCCGAATGCGTGAGAACCCAAATCAGTGCGCCCCTTTCTCAGACGACGGCGACCGCGAGCTCTTTGAGCTAAAGAAGGACAAGCTCAACACCAAGGCCGCCAAGAAGCTCTTTGCCCCCGGCGACATCGTCGAAACCAAGTTCGGCCGTCTGGCGGTCATCAGCGTCCAAGGTCGCCGGATCCGGGCGATCCCGGTTTACGACATCTACTGGGACGGGGACTTCCAGACCGCCCGGGTGCTCGAAAAACGGGGCATGGACGGGCCCTACTAGCCACCGCCTGCGCCAATTGCGCGGCAGGTTCCATTCTCCCCGGTCGACGAACGGCCTGAACTTTTGAGTTCAGCGCTCTTGGCGCTTTAGCGGCGGGGCCCGCCGGCCCGAAGCCTTGGGCCATGAAGAAACACCTCCTTATGACCATCGTCGTCGCCGTCGTGGTCGTGGGCGGCTACGAGCTCATCAAGCGCAAGCAGGCCGGCGCGTGACCGCCAAGCGGCTCCTGTTCTGGGGCGCCGTGGGCGGGGTCTCCCTCATGGCCTCCTTCGGCGTGGCCCTCATCGCCAACAAAACCGGCGTGCCCGGTCTCCAGAAGTTCCGGGCCTTCACCTACGGAGTGCCCGCCTCATGACCGCAACAGCCACCGCCAACCCCTCGGTGACCCTCCAGGGCATCCAGATCCCGAGCTCGCAAGTAAACGCCACGGTCTTCCAACAGCTCACGAGGCGCCAGAACCTCGCCACCAAGACCCTCGCCAACTTCGCCGGCTTCGGCCTCACCGACAACATCCCGATCCTGCAGACCGGGATCATCACCTACGCCGACGTCCGGGTGCTAGGCACCCTCACCGTCACCCCCGGCACCGGCACCGTCGCCACGACCTACCGCTGGCCCTACGGCATCGTGAGGGCCCTTCGTTTCAGCGCCAACGGCCAGTCCAACCTCATCAACGCCTCGGGATGGTTCCTGAAGGCCTTCGCCTATGCGTCCCGGGTCCCCGGCGACGACCGCGGGGTCGCCCAGGGCATCGGGGGCGCCTCCCCGGGCACCTCGACCAACCAGGGCACGCTCAGCCTGGCAAGCGAGAGCTGGGGCGTCGGCCAGGGCGTCACGGGCATCGCCTCGGGCACCTACGACGTCGAGCTCACCTTCGCCGTGCCGATCGCCTACGACCAGATCAGCCTCATGGGCGCCATCTTCGCCCAGACGACGAGCAGCGCCCTGCAGATCGGCATCGACTGGGAGTCCCTGGCCAACCTGTTCACCCTCAGCGGCAATGCCACGATCACCTTCAGCCCCGAGGTCGTCGTCGAGGGGACCGCCTATACGATCCCGTCCTACAACGGCGGCATCGTCGTGCCCAACCTGTCGGTGTTCCACAGCCTGGTCGAAAACCCGATCAGCCCGAGCGTGTCCAACGGCCTCCAGGAGGTCACCTTCGCCGGCCAGGGCGTCGGGCGCCAGATGATGCGGGCGGCGTTCCGGGTCCGCAACGGCACGAGCGCCCAGCCGCTGGCGATGAACGATACCAATTTCGGCAACATCTACTGGCGTTATGGGGGCAATACGACCCCCGAGACCTACAACGACGGGTCCCGCCTCGCCCAGTGGAACGAGCGGCTCTACAACACCGACGTCGGCTCGCAGGGCTTCGGTTTTTTCGACTTCAGCTCGCTGTGGGCGCCTCGCGACTCTATCGACGAGGGCTCGGTGACGGCGCTGCGCTTCGGCATGACCATCCAGGCCGGGGTTTCCCTGTCGAGCGCAGCGGGCACCTACGCCACCCAGGAGCTCGTCGCCGGCGGCCAGGCCGCTTAGCGCCATGGGAAACGTCGCGTTCTTCGCAGCGGCCGACCCCTTCGCCGGCTCGGGCAACCTTCCGGCGGGGGCCTCGGCCGACGTCACCACGGGCCAGCTCGGCACCGTCGGCGTCTCCAACCCGAGTGGGACCAACGTCTACCACCCGGACCACCCGTTTTTCTGGTTCGCCCTCTTCGCCGCCGGCACCGCAGCTCTGGTCGGCACGTCGATGCACCTGAAGGTCGGCAAGGCCAAAGAGTCCATTTCTGTCTAGCCCAAAGGGAAAACTCGCATGAGCACCATCGAACCGACCGGCCTCGAGCCGGAGAACCCCAACGTCTGGCCGAACGTCCCGGTGGCGGCGGCCGCCCCGAACACCCCAACGGAGGGGCCGGCCCCGGCCGACCCCTCCATATCTGTCGCCGACATGAAGGCCTTCTTGGCCCAGCTCGTCAACGAGGCCGTGTCGGCAGGCTCGGGCACGGCGCCGGCGCCAGCGCCCCGCCCCGAGCGCACGACCGCGCTCAAGTCCGGCAGCCTCGTGTCACTGAGCCACGAGGGCCCCAAGGGGCGCATAACCCAGCACGGCATCGTGGTGAAGGTCCTCGCCGACGCTGACGGCGCGCCCGGGCGCGCCCAGGTGGCGTGGTTCTCCGGCCTCTCCGGGCCGATCGACGTCAACGACCTCGACGACGAGGCCTTCTGAGCAGACCATGGAACGCCCGGACCCGGCCGAATACGCCAACCTGCCCCCCTGGGACGACGACAGCGACGTCGTCACGGGCAGGCGCGCCAACCAGGTCGCCCGGCGCCATATGCGACAGGCCCAGCGAGCGCCCCGCGGGGCCCGGGCGGTCGAAGACGCCGGCACCGGTTCGCTGCGCGAGCAGTCGGCCGACTTCGCCCGCCAGCAGAGCTGGCCCGCCGCCGGCGTGAAGGCCCCGGCGCCCTCCCAGGCGGCCTCGCCCAGGCTGGGGCGCCCCGTCAAAGGCCTCGGCGGGGCCCTGGTCGGTGCCGTTCTCGCCGCCAACCTCCTAGCGTTCCTCGAGTACGGGCGGCCGGGCGTGACGTCCTGGTGGAGCGCCAAGTTCTGGAACACCCCGACCCTCGGCACGGCGTCGCCTTCGACCACGAGCGCCACCGCGCAGGCCCCCGCCACGACCACCGCCGGCGGGGGCGCCTGAGGTGGACGGGATCGCGATCATCTTGGTCGGGCTCTGGGTGACCCTGCAGTTCACAAAAGGCGGCCTCGCGTCGGTGATCTTTTGATGGGCCCGTTCCTGCTCGGCTTCATCGCCCTGGCGGTCCTCGGGCCCGTGCTGAAACAGGCCGGGACCCCCGCCGGCGCCAGCGCCTACGGCCGGGTGGCCAACCTGCCGGCGGCCATCGCCTCCAGGTTCTTAGACCCGACGGTGCCCATGTTCACCAAACCGACCGCCCCGGCGTCGACGTCGAGCCCCTCGAGCACGGCCAACCCGGCGGCGCTGTCGAGCTCGGCCAACAACCTCTCCAAGTCCTCGTTGATCCCACAGGTCCCAAGTCCCCAGGAGCAACCATGAAACAAGGCCTCAGATACGGCACCGGCCTGATCGCTCTGTACCTGGTCGTGTACTACTACACCGGCGCCGGCAACCTCCTCACCAACGCCAGCAAGGGCGGCACGAACCTGATCCAGGCCTTCCAGGCAAGAAGCGGCACCGGGTCGACCTCCTACCCCAGCGCGGGCTAAATGGCTCGCCGCCCCCGCACGGGCCAGCCGGCCGTCGTTGCGGTCCCGGTCTACGGGCCCGAGCCCATCGGCGCGACCCAGGTCGACACCCTCGACGCCTACCAGGGCGGCCAGCTGGGCGGCGGCTCGGTGCTGGTCGCCGAAGGCCTCCGCGGCCAGGACGACGCCTCGAGCGCCCTGTACGTGTCGCCCCAGGCGTTCCTGCGCGTCGGCGCCCTGGCGACCACCACCGTGGCCTCGCAGGGCTCCAACGAGAACAACGGGGTGCCGGGAAGCGTGCTGCCGCCGGCGTGGTCGGGCTCGTGAGCGCCACCGCGGCGCTTTCGGGCGCGGCCGGGTCCCTCGCCGGCGACAGCGCTAAATCGGCAGGCAAGGGCGACAAAAAAGGCGGCGCCGGCGCCTACTTCAAGCAGCACAAGGGCGTCGTCGCCGCCGGCGTGGGCGCCATAGCGCTGGCCCTCTACATGAAGTCCCACAGCTCGGCCAGTTCGTCCACGACCACGCCCGCCACCACGGCAACCTCGACCACGCCGGCGACCTACACCGGC
>VFSW01006971.1_pt1 | contig 16503 bp, 13 predicted proteins | sample 5358111 | NCBI WGS metagenome assembly VFSW01 (sample SAMN11554181, study PRJNA540505) | mine drainage metagenome | isolation source: sediment from site ElyBrook_90M | place: USA: Ely Copper Mine, Vershire, VT | collected 2017 | reverse complement strand
GAACTCTGGCGACGTCGGTCGCGGGTTGTCTCGTCAGTCTTCTGTTTGCGAAATCTGATTCCGTTCACCTGAAGGGCCTGACCATCCGAGAAACTTCCGAAAACTAATCCAGCAAAGGCCACATCGGGCGACCACCACGTCAACTTATCGGGAAGAGTCATACTGCATTCATCTGCTGCCACGCCTCTGGCCAAATGGCCTGGTCCGCATGCGCGCGCCTCCTGCAGCTCTCCTCCGTTCTGCATTGCACCAAGAAGTGTTTGCTCTAGTGCGCTGCAGTAAAGAGCGTTTATGAACTGATTTACTTATGGCTTCGGAATGGGCTGAACTCTGTCAGGCTGAAACAGCTCAAGCCGAGTCTTCCAGGTAACGCTGCCTCTTGGCTGCACAATGACCATTCCGTTATCTTGTCCCTCCCATGCGCTACCGAAGGGATCGCCATTGTTGAATTGCGGCTCCAGCACAACCAATGGCTGGTCGGCAGGCGAGTAGACCAGAATAGTGCGCACCAACGGGGTCAGCGCAGCAATTTGCAGGCCGTAGTTTGCTCCAATGTCGGTGATGCTGCAAAGGGTATGGCCTTGCGCTGTGCGCTGTAGATGCAGGAACGCATCGTTCACCGTTCCGGTAAGAAGGGAGCCACCGGCGGCAGTGAAGTCATAGGGTGTGCCTTGCACAGGCAATAGTTTGCCAGTGGGAAACATGTCGGTAGGATTGTTGACTGCAGTACGCATCTGCGCTGGGACATGCAGCCGTGCGTTGGCACGGTTGCCACTGGGCAGGCGGAAGTACGGATGCCAGCCGATACCCACGGGCTCATCGTATTTCCCTGTATTGGTGGCGACCAATGTGATACTGATTGTTTCTGCTTTCAGTGTCACTTGAATTTTTACTTTATTTTCAGAGAACCACTGCTCTTTGGCAGGTAGCAGATAAGTTGCTGTGGCTATGTCGTTTGTATCTGAGTGTCTTACCCATACGGTGGTGGCTTTGGCTGTCAGCATTTGGCCATGCAGTGCCTGCGGAACTGAACCGTGCCAGTTTGCTCGCAGTCGAACGATGTGCCCATGCCAGGTGGCCAATATATGTTTCCCGTCTGCGGTTGCAGGTCCAAGGATACGGTTCGCAAAAGGAAACAGAAATGCGCCACCCATCATGAAACTTTCGTTGATGTCCTTGTCGGAGGAAGTAGCATTAAGAAGTGGGGCAGCATCCTGCAATGAGGGCGATACGAGCAACGGAACCTCACCTTTGCCAGGAAGGTATGCGGTGATCTGGAAAACATTCATGCCGCGACCGGGCAATAGCGTGACGCTGAGAAATTCGGGGCGTGTGCCATCTGTGCTGTGTTTGCGGCGCAGGACAACGACTTTCTGGCCGCCGATTTGTGGCAGATCAGAGACAGAGTCTGAGGTCGGGATTCTTGTGCGCGCCTGAACAGGATTGAGTGGGAAGAGACAAAGTATGAAGAGACAGTTTCTCAGCAGGGTGCTTGTATGAAACAGTATGCGTCGCATCGCCTGGCAGTGCTCCGGGGTCTGTGTTCCCTGCATGGGCCAGATGCAGCAATTGCCAGGCAGGGAAGTGGATGGATACTCGCTTTGCTCCTCACTATACTGCACAGAGTGAAAGAGGCGACACAGAAAATACGCATACGCTTGTTGCATTTCCTTTGCTTCACTGTCCCACGGAATCACAAGATGGAGAGCGAAGCGGATCATTATGCTCCATGCACTGTGGTCTTCCGCGCAGACATTGAATGGACGACTTCACGAGAGGATTGCTATGCATGACAGAGAACTATTAGTAGAAGCTGTAAAGTCTGTGAGGGCGATCGGGCCACTGCATAAAGGACTGGGCCTGATGACGCAGGCAATGACACCAGAGGAGATCGCCAGGCAAGGATGGAACCTCCTGTCAGAGGACCTTAGTCTGCCAACGGCTGTTCTGTATCAGGAGAAACTCTTGCACAATCTGAACTGGATGCAGAAGTTCATCCAGACATACGGAGCCAGGCTGGCGCCGCATGGCAAGACGACGATGGCGCCAAAGTTGTTTGCTATGCAGTTGAAGACCGGTGCATGGGGTATCACGCTTGCCACCGCACATCAAACGCAGGTTGCGTATGAGCATGGAGTACGTCGTGTCCTGATGGCGAACCAACTAGTCGGCCTGCAAAACATGGCGAAGATTTCGTCACTCCTGCGGGATCCAGACTTCGACTTTTTCTGTCTGGTGGATTCCGCAGAGCATGTGGCGCAACTCGGCAGTTTCTTTAAGTCAAAGGGACAAAGACTACAGGTGCTGCTGGAGTTAGGCATGGAGGACGGACGTGCTGGTGTGCGCGATGCCCTGCAATTGCAATCTCTGCTTGCGGAGCTTTCTCGCTGGAAGGAGCAGATTCTGCTGTGTGGTGTGGAGGTCTATGAAGGAATCAGTCAGGACGAGTCCACCATCCGTGACTTTCTGCGCAGTACAGTGGCAGTTGCAAAAAAGGTCGTGGGGGAAGGGCATGTAGTACGCAATCCTGTGATCCTTTCTGGGGCTGGCTCTGCATGGTACGACGTTGTGGCCGAAATCTTTTCGGAGGCGGACCTTGGCTGTCCCGTAGAAGTTGTATTGCGGCCCGGATGTTATCTGACGCACGATGTGGGCACTTACAAATCAGCACAGCAGAGGATCAAAACGAATAATCCAATTGCTCGGAAGATGCAATCTTCACTCATGCCAGCCTTGCAACTCTGGGCATATGTGCATTCCATTCCGGAAAGAAACAAGGTCATCGTAGGCCTGGGCAAGAGGGACGCTCCCTTCGATTCTGGTTTGCCCACACCCGCACTGCATGTTCGGCGAGGAAGCGCGACGCCCTGCGCCACCCCTGCGCACTGGAAGCTCACACGGATGATGGATCAACACGCATATCTTGAGATTGCCGAAGGGGATACCATTCACGTCGGTGACATGATCGCATTCGATATTTCCCATCCCTGCCTGGCCTTTGACAAGTGGAGATGCCTGCCTGTGCTGGATGCGCAGTATCGGGTGGTTGATGTCGTCGAGACTTTTTTCTGACAGGTGGCGCAACGCAATGTCATTTGCTGAAACAGAAAATGATATGTGCGCCGTCGGCTATATGCCCTCTATGAAACTGCCATTGAGCAGCACATGTCGTATGCCGGTAGGAGGAACATCGGGTATCGCATAGTTTGCCTCGCTGCCGATGACAGCAGCATCGAACAAGATCAGATCGGCAAAATATCCCGGTTTCAACAAGCCGCGTTCTGGGATGCGAAAGCGTTCCGCAGGCTTTCCAGTGATCTTGTGGATCGCTTCCTGCAAGGTGAGCCATCCCTGTTGGCGGCACAGCTCTCCCAGCAGAAATGGGAAAGTTCCATGCAGCCGCGGATGCGTCTTGCCCCGTACGAACAGGCCGTCAGTGATGATGATGGAAAGCGGATGTGTCAGGACACGTCTCAAATTCTCTGTGCTTTGGTTGAAGGTCAGCATGGTTGCCACGCCGCGTTCCTCAATGAGCAGGTCGAGCAGCAGATCGCCGGGATCCTGCGCCCGCCGTTCAGCAATAGCCGCCAGGCTCAAGCCAACCGCCCACTGGTTTTGTTCTGATTCGACGGAAGTCAGAATCACATCCGTCCATGGTAGCGCCATCGCTGCGCGGCTTTCTTCCGCGATACGTCTGCGCAATACCGGGTCGAGCAACCGTTCGATCAATCGGTCCAGCCCTCCGTCAAGCGCCCACTGTGGCGCCAGTTGTGTGAGGGTTGTATTGCCGGCGATGTATGGATAGCAGTCGAAGGCGACATCCACGCCCTCCTGTGCGGCCTGTTCGATGTTTTGCAGCACACGCTCCTGCCTATCCCAGTTCGGGCGACCCACTGCCTGCAGGTGCGAGATCTGGAGGCGGCAGCCAGTGCGTTGAGCCAGTTGCAACTGTTCCTCCACGGCGTCTTCCAGTCCGAAGGAGTAGCTGCGCATATGCGTTGCATACACCTTGCCATGGCGGGCGACCACACGGCAAAGCCGCTCCAATTCTTCCGGAGGCGCACAAGAGCCAGGAGCATACATCAGTCCGGTCGAGAAGCCGATGGCGCCTGCGGACAAGGCATCATCCAGAAGATGTTCCATGCGGTCCATCTCTTGCGCAGATAGCGGGCGCTGTTCGTTGCCGGCAACTTCCACCCGCATACTGCCGTGGCCAATCAACGAATAGACATGGGCATTTGGGGCCTTTGCCAGGGCGTCCAGGTACGCGGAAGCTCCTGCCCATCCCCAGTTCTCACCTCCACACAGTATGCCATTGGCAAAGCGATGCACCGCATGAGCATCACGTGCCATGGGGTAGGTTGAAAATCCACAGTTGCCGACAACCTCTGAAGTAACACCCTGCCGTGTCTTCTCCAGTCGGCCTTCGAGCACCTGCAGGTCGGAGTGGCTATGGGCGTCAATGAAGCCCGGCGCGGCTACCAAACCCCTGCAATCCAGAGTGCGGATATCGGCAGGCGGAGCAAAGCTTCCGATGGCTAAAATACGCGAGCCCGAAATCAAAATATCACCAGGGTAGGGATCAGTACCCAATCCATCGATCAGGGTGGCATCTTTCAGGAGAAGCATTTGGTCTTGCATATCAGTACTCCCACTGTGGCTTTGATTGTTGACAGGCCCGTTCTATAGCTTTCATGCAACGGACAATTCCTCATGCGAGACTAGTTTCCTGTCGGCGTGAATCAGCAGCCACAACACCATGCCAACCAGGTTCAAACCGGCTGCGATCAAGAATGTAAGGTTCCAGTTGGCCGTCCGTTCAATCAGCAGACCCATCATCACCGGCGACAGCGATGCACCTATATTTCCCGTCATGTTCATCGCTCCACTTACCGCACCTACCGCGGCTCCGCCAATGTCTGCACAGGAGGCCCATGCGGCTGCAAGGATGAAATCGCTTGCTCCAGCAGCGAGCGAGATCAGAATTACGGAGGCACGCACATCCGTCGTCAGGATGCCGCTGGTAAGGCAGATCGCAGATCCTGCGCATCCCAACATACCTACGCCACGGCGTGCCCACGCCACACCAAGCCTGCGAACCAGATGATCAGTCGCCAGGCCCCCGGCCATGGATGCCACAGTCGAAAAAATGAGCGGCATAGAGGCATATAGAGCAAGCTGTGAAACTGGGACGCCGCGATGTTTCACCAGATACATGGGGAACCAACTGATATACAGGTAGTACGTAAAGCCGAGTGTGAAGTACATCAGATTGAGCGCCCACAGATTACGGCTGCTCACGATCAGTTTCCACGGGACTGAGGCGTCTCTTGGCGCCTGAGTTTCGTTGCCTGTGATCCACTGAATTTCCGCAGCGTTGACGCCTCCCATCTCGGATGGTCTATCACGGAACCACAGATACCATATTGCCGCCAGCACCATACCCGCAGCACCAAGGATGTGGAAAGTTGCACGCCAGCCAATATGATGAATAGAAAACAACACCAGCGGCGGAGTTATCGCGGCGCCCAGACGGCTTCCCATCCAGATGGCTCCTATGGCCAGGCCGCGACGCCTCTGCGGGAACCATGCGGCGATTGCGCCTGTCATGTTGGGATATGCACCCGCCTCGCCCACACCAAACAGAAAACGGACTGCGATGAGGGAGGAAAAGCCATGTACCCATCCGGTGGCTGCGGTAAACAACGACCACCAGGCCAGCACGCGCGCGAGCACACGCCGCGCTCCAAGACGGTCGCCGAGCCAGCCTGTCGGGACTTCAAACAGGGCATAAGCTGCCGCAAAAATACTGAAGGCCATTCCCATCTGGAGAGGAGTCAGCCCAAGATCTTTGATCATCCACGGCGCCGCCAGAGAAATGCAGACACGATCCAGATAGGTGAAGGCGGCCAATCCAAACAGGACTGCCAGCACCAGATAGCGCACACGCGTCGGTCTCTCTGGAAAGTCTTCTATGGCCATTCGCCCATCGCGATTCCGAGATGAAGTTTCAGTCACCTGCGTCACTATTCCTTTTCAGACATGTGGCGCAATGCTGACGCATCAAGCTTGCCAAGGATGTGCGCCAACAGTTCACGGGTTTGAATGTAGTCATGGATATCAATGACGCCGTGCGGTGAATGTGCATAACGCAGTGGAATTAACAAGGCCGTGCTGGGATCGCGGAAAAGGTAACTATTGTTCTCCATGCCAACCCCGGAACCTTCCTGTGCGATTGTGGTGTACTGCAACGGGATCGCAGCGGCCTTCGCCTGTGCTGTGAACCAGTCGCGGATCAGCGGCGTTGTCGATAAAGACCCGTCATACAGATCAAGCACAGGCCCGCCGCCAAGCTTCTCCTGTTGCTCTCCGATTTTTGCGTCCGGTGTGTCTGTGGTGATCCCAACTTCTACGACAATCACGAAGTCCGGCTTTAGATCAGGCATCTCCACTGTCGCGTTGGATCGGCCAAACTCCTCTGATGTTGTCCATGCGACATAGATGGTGTTGGGGTGCGGCTGTGCCGCGAGCTTGCGAACAATCTGCACGAGCAGTGCACATCCAACGCGGTCATCCCATGCTTTGGAAACCAGGCGTCCAGAGTTACCGAGGGGGAGGAAGCTGCTTTGTGGCGTGATCCGATCGCCGAGTCGAACACCCCACTTCTGCGCTTCTTCCGCACTCGACGCACCAATGTCGATGTACAAGTCGGAGACACTTGATGACTTGGACTTGTCATCAGCAGACATAAGATGCGGTGGACGCACGCCCACCAATCCGGTGATGGCGCCATGTGCGGTATGCACTGTCACCATATGATCGGTCATGCTTCCTGCATACCAGTTGCCCAGCGCAGCTACTTTCAGAAAACCATCCGGGGTGATGGATCGAACCTGAAAGCCTACCTCATCCATATGCGCGGATAACAGGATGACCGGGCCCTTGACTGGGCCTTTGTCTGTCCCAGGGAGTGTCGCCACCAGATCGCCCTTCGACGTTTCCTGGAGGGACACGGACGTGCCGACTTCCGCGCGAATAATCGCTCGCACATCTCCTTCGTTGCCGGAAGTGGCTTGCGCAAGCGTGATCTTCTGCAGCAGATCGAGCGTGTGTGAGTCCGCAGCTGCGGGTTGCTGCGCTCCCATTCCAGTGCTGCTTATCGCCAGCCCGAGAGTGGCCTCTGCGCTGAGAACAGCCCGAATGCTGCGGCACATCAGAGTATCTCCTGGTACCGCTCGTCCGCTACACCCCGCATGTCCATTTCAAACTCAATGCCGGTCACCGGGGGACGGGAAAGATGCCAGTGCACACCCAGTCGTGCCGCCGCTCCCATGCGCTTCAGAATGGTGCTGTGCAGGAATGGTGCGATATCGTGAACGGTGTAAATATTTACAACCGTTACATGAGACCAGTCGACGCCAAGCGCATCGAGGCGCGACTGCATCACATCCATAACCAGCGAGGCCTTTTCGGTCATGGCATCCTCGGAGATCTCGCCGCGACGCACAATGGCTGAAGTATTCAGCGCGGCCTCAACCAGCTCTCCAGCGCCCGATATGACGAACGACGGCCGGTCTGTGCGATGCGGACTCGGCGCCGTGTAGCTAAAGGCATGGACGGTCTGTTCAGTCAGAGATTCCACCACTGGCGCAATGTTGGTGCGTGCCACTGGGTTCGGGCCGTCAGGAAGCATGCCATGACTTTGCAGAAGGTTGCGGTACTGGTCATTGAAAGATGCGAAGCCAGCAAAGGAATAGGGCTCTGAACAACGAAGCTCCAGCCCGCACAATGCTTGCGGAGGCCGCTGCGCCGATGCCAGATGTGCCGCAATCGCAGCAAGCCCTTCGACCAGCGGCAGCGGACGCATCAGTGTGATGTGCTTCAGTTCATAGCCGGGCATGGCGCGAACACCTGAAGAGTACGGAGTCCCTCCCGGCTGAAAGGTGTAATTTCCGGATTGATAGTCGATGCTCATAACCTGCTTCCTGGGCTTGTTGTTTACACGTTTTGTTGCATACTCATTCGCTGGAAATTCACAGTGACTCTGGAAATGCTTATTGCGGTTTACTGCTCAGGCCGCCGAAGCCAAGATTCGCAGCCGTCACTCCGCCATCGACCACCATCGCACTTCCAGTTATGAAGGAGCTTTCATCGGATGCGAGGAACAGTGCTGCGTTGGCAATCTCTTCCGGCTTCCCCAGTCTTCCCAGCGGATAGAGACGTGCCAGCCGGTCAACGATGCCAGGATCTTTCTCGATCCTCTCCTGCCATATTTCCGTCAGCACTGTTCCGGAGCAGATGCAGTTGATGCGGATTTTGTCAGCGCCTAGTTCGTTGCACATGGAGCGCGACATGCCGATGAGAGCCGCCTTGATCCCACTGTAGATATGTGCCCGTCCGAATCCCATGAGCGCGTTGACGGAAGAGATGTTGACGATGCTTCCACCTCCTGCGGCCCGCATCCCGGGAATGACGGCCTGCATACACAGCCACGCTCCATGCAGCACCACTTCAACGTTTGGCTCGAATTCATTGCCCACGATTGCTGGCAGCCCGCAGATGGCGGAGTTCACTAGAATGGTTGGGGCGCCAAAGGACTTTTCAGCAGCTTCCACCATGTCTTGCACATCTTGCTCTTTGCTGACGTCTGCCGGTACGAACAGTGCACGTCCTCCACGGTCGGTGATCTTCTTTGCGGTTTCACTCCCGCCCGCTGTGTCGATGTCATCCACCACAACACTGCATCCTTCTGAACCCAGACGAAGGGCAATCGCACGTCCAATTCCGCGCGCAGAGCCCGTTACGATGGCTACGCGATTCGCAAGTCTCATTGAGTTTTCTCCGTTTTCCTGTTTTTATGAAAGGTTTAAGACCGCTGAAAGATCGCCAGTCATCGTTGTTGGGTTGCCTCAAGCGCTGGTTGAAGCCAGTTCAGCATTGCCTGCGGCGCCTCAGAGTAGTTGTAGAAGTAGACACCGGTGGCGCCAGCGCTCTGGGCTGCCAGCACGATCTCCCGCAGTTCCGCTGCACTTGCCGGAACTCCCATGCCGAGCCGGATGTAGCAGTGAAATTCTCCGTTCCAGTCGGTGGGAAGACGAGCGATTGCTTTCCGCACGCTTTCAAATGCCTGCGCTGCGGACTGACCATACACCCACACAGCGAAACCATCACACGCACTGCGTACCGAGGGGTTGAAGTCGCTCTGAAGATACAACCTGCACGCCGTTCCCTGGAGCGATTCCTGCCGGACCTCCAGAATCAGCGACTCTGCAAGCAGGCGGAGGTACTCGTTGTAGCGGCGTAGCTCCGGCTGCTGTTCTTCTAGCTCCGCCATTGACTGCGGGTGCAGCGCCGGCCGGTTCGGCGCATTCGTAAATGCGGCTTCGAGTGTGCCCTTGACCACCTGACGCGCTGCTTCGGCATCGACGCCTGCCTGCATGGCCTTGCGAACAGTCTGCGGATTGAAACAGATGGACAAGAGTTGTCGCTCAAGCTCGCTCAACCCCGTCAGGTCGCGCTCATGCGTATGGTTGTGCCGGACGCTGTGCCAATTGAAACTTTCAAGCTGAATGCCATACGGAGAGTAGTTCACCGCTATATCGCGGCAGATCGCTTTCAGATAGTTCCTGGTGTCGTCATGACCGAGAGAGAGAGCGTGGGGCAGAACATCGCCGTAGGCATTGTGCTGTGCAAGCTGGGGATGAGCAAGTCCCAGTCGCGTGTTGTGCGCGCCAACCGTCCAGGCCACCAGATGGAGGTTGTATTCCCCGGCAAAATTTGCGGCCAGCCGCAACCAGTTTTGCTTGGCTGCCATTGCGGCAACAGGAGGCCGCAGACAGGTGTTGCGGTAGAGCGTTTCATCGGGATGAAAGTAGGCAGCGCCGCTCTCGCTCCAGCGAAGGCGGCGCGAAGAATGATGCGGCTGAACAAGCCACCCAGAATGGTAGGTGGCCGCCAGACACAATGTGTCCAGACCAGCGGTTCGCGCCCATTCCATCAAGCGCTCTGCACCCACATCCTCCAGGTCCCACGCGTGCAGGAACAATGCTTTGGAAAAAAGAGAATGCGGGCTGGTGCTCATAGGCTGTCCTTCAGGCTTTGGTGTTGTGCCTTGGCTGTTTGCAGGGCCTGCTCAACTGCCGCCGGCAGACCTGTATCCACACCTGCAACGAGGAAGTCATACCCCGCACCCAGATACGCAGTTGCATCCGCTGCGGAAACGGCAAGTCCGCATGGCACACCTTCCTCTTTGCAGATGGACAGAATGGCGGCAAGCGCTTCGTGGACGGCTGTTCCACCCTTGCGCCCTTCCAGCGACATGGAAAGATCGGATGGCCCGACGAGGATGCCGCTCACGCCCGGCGTACGCGCAATGGCACGGCAGTTGTCCAGGCCCTCCTTCGTTTCGATCATGCAACATAGCAGTAGTTCCCCATCAGGGTCCAAAGGCCATAGGTCGGCACGAGAGGCATACTCCGGACCGGGCAGGCCCCAGTAGCGCGCTGCCCACGGATAGCCCACGCCGCGCTTTCCCTCCGGGGCATAATCGGCAGCACCCGGCACCTGAGCGAAACGCATCCCCTGCACGGCAAGCAGCGCCTCATCTGCATTGCTGATGCAAGGAGCCACCACGCCAAAGACCCCAAGGTCAAGCGCCTGCTTCATCATGTACTGCAGTCGTTCCCAGCCATAGGAAGGCAGCCGGACCAGTGGCACCACGTCGGGTTGAAGGTTTCCCTTTTCCAGTATCCGCGCCTTATCTGTCAGCGACAGCAGATAGGTTTCCAGATGCTCCATCCCAAACGGCGTGTGCTCCAGGTCAAGAATGACGAAGTCCAGCGGAGAAGACGCCAGCGCCGAGGCGGATCGAAGCGTAGGGTTGAAGGCAAAAATACCCATCGGGGCATCACCAGCTTCGAACATCTCGATCAAACGGTTCAGGCGCACGCGCTTCTCCATCCATAGCCCTCTCTCGTCAACGGTGCTGCGCTCGATGTATCTCTGTGTACCGAAGGTGGACATAGCATACTGTCGACAGTCGCAAGAGTCAATACGCCCGGGCATGCATGATGCGAACCACGTTGAGTCGTCTTGGGCAAGGTGTTTGATAGCGCTAAACAACGAGCTGCCAAGCTGCAATTGGTTGCCCATTCAATCCCGATTGGAAAAGCTGATTGTGTCGATTAGCAGGGAACTGCGGAGAGTCGAAGGGACTATTACAAAATTGCTGGACTCACTATCTGCGCGAGGTGTGGGGCAGGGAAGTGCTTTCGGACAACGTGCGCGCGAGGTGGACGTGAGCTGGTCAACTCCTCATCATCTATTTGGCATCGTCTATTTTTTGTCACAACAAACTCTCGCCAAAACTGTCGACAGTAGGTAGGATGTGGTGCAGGGTCACAGCAGAAAAAATGAGGGGATTGCCATGGACACGCCAATGCGCCGCGCTTCTCTACTTTCACTGGCTCTTTTGCTTTTGAGCCCACTGACATTCGCGGTCGCTCCCGACCAGCAGAGCCCTGAGCTTCATGGCATCCATCGGCAAACCTGGCTTCCTCCGGGTCCTGATAATCCACGGAACTCTGAAGGGTCATTCATCAAGCTCAAGGATGGTCGACTTTTCTTCGCATATTCAAAGTTCATGGGCTCTGACGGTGGAGATTTCGGCCATGCAATGATCGTCGGCCGCTATTCTTCGGACGATGGTTACACCTGGGCTGCACAGGATGTACCCGTGGTTCAAAAAGAAGGCGCCATGAACGTGATGAGCGTTAGTCTGCTTCGCCTGAAGGATGGCCGGATTGCGCTCTTCTATGCCCGCAAGAACTCGGAAAGCGATCTTCTTTTTTACGTCCGTTTCTCGAGCGATGAGACTCGCACCTGGAGTGGCCCGACGTTGTGTACTCCCGGAAGCGGCTATTTCGTCATGAACAATGACCGCGCAATTCAACTCCGCACCGGCCGGATACTGCTGCCTGTTTCTCTCCATACATCTCAGGATGGAAAATTTTCACCGACCGGCACAGCGATGACCTACCTTTCGGACGATGGAGGAGTTACCTGGCGAAGGAGCGCAACTGTTCTCAAATCTCCAATTCCCAGTCGCGCAGGTCTGCAGGAACCCGGCGTTATAGAACTGAAGAATGGACAGGTTTTAATGTTCCTGCGCACTCAACTTGGCAGCCAGTATCTCTCCTACTCCAATGATCATGGTGACCACTGGAGTGATCCGCAGCCCTCAGTCATTGCGTCGCCGCTTAGTAACGCCGCAATGAAGCGCATTCCATCTACGGAAGATATCCTCCTCGTGTGGAACGATCACACCAGGATCGACGATTCGTATCGCGCGAACGAAAACTCTGGCGGAAAGCGTACACCAGTTTCGGTAGCAGTCTCTCGGGATGACGGTCGAACCTGGATTCACGTCCACCATCTACTGGCAGATCCTGACGGCTGGTACTCGTACTTCGCACTCTATTTCGTTGGTGACAGAGTATTGCTCGCTTTCTGTGCAACAGGCAAGGGACAGCCGCACTTATCTGAAACCGATTTCGTCTGGTTTAAGCTCAAGGATTTATATGCAGGGGGCACACAAATCACCGGGGGGCCGATTCCGCCACCTTCTACGGGCCACCCGGTGAAATCAGGCGCTGGAGGAGGAAGCTGATGCGTGGCTCCCTCTCTGTCGTTGATAGCGCCATCCTGCTGTTCTACCTGGTACTGCTCGTCGCCGTGGGTTCCTTTTTCTATCGGAAAGACGCCTCGATCAGCGACTTCTTCTTTGCCGGGTCGGGCATGGCATGGATTCCTGTCTGCGTCTCCATTATCGCCTCTTCCATCAGCGCGATCACCTTCATGGGAACGCCAGCATTTGTCTTCCGTCGCGACCTGGAAACACTGCCGATGGTTATGATGCTGCCGTTCGTTGTCCTTCCTGTTGTCAGCCGGTATTTCGCGCCCTTTTACCATCGACTCAGGCTGGGAACGGCATACGAGTACCTGGAAGTCCGCTTTGATCTGCGTGTCCGGATACTGGCGAGCTTCCTGTTTCTTCTGCTTCGCGGCTTTTACATGGGAATCGTGATTTATGCGCCATCCCTTGTTCTCTCCGTCGCGGCTGGGCTGCCCCTGGTGCCCAGCATTCTCGCCATGGGACTGTTCACGACAATCTACACAGCACTCGGCGGCATGCGGGCTGTCGTCTGGACAGACATGATGCAATTTGCGGTCCTCGTCCTGGGAATAGGCTGCATTATGACGGTTGCGCACGGCGGGATAGTTGGAGGCTGGCCTGCCGCATATCACCTGGTGCAGGCAGCGGACAAGACGAAACTTTTCGACTTCAGGTTTAATCTCGACCGCGAGTTCACTGTATGGTCCGTCGCCTTTGGCTCAGTCTTCTTCATCCTCAGTACCTTTGCAACCGATCAAATCATCATTCAGCGCTACATGACCGCGCGGTCAATCGCAGATTGCCGGCGCGCCATTCATCTTCAGGCAATTCTTCTGATTCCTTTGACGCTCTGTCTGCAATTGCTAGGCCTTCTGCTTGCGGCTTTCTATCTGCAGCATCCGGGCAGTGCCCTGGGAATGCCCTCGCTCGACGCCGTTGTGCCCTTCTTCATCCGGCAGCAACTGCCCACTGGCATTCGTGGTGTTGTGATCGCATCGATCTTCGCAGCTGCGATGGGAGCAATGAGCGGTGGGATCAATTCACTCACGACAGCGACTGTTATCGATTTCTATAAGAGAATCTTTCGCCCCGAGGCTGATGACCGGCAGTGTGTAGGTGTGGCTCGCCGAACGACTGTTTTCTGGGGCCTCACGGCTACTGGAATCGCACTCTTCGCAGGGAGGATGGGCGAATTGGCGAATCTCTTCAACAAGGCGAACAGCTTTGTCGGCGGCGTTATCCTTTGGATATTTTTGATCGGTATTTTTACATCGCGCCCAAACGGTAACGATACCTTGCTCGGAGCTGGCGCTGGACTCGCCTCGGTAATTTCGCTCGCGTTGTTCACCCACGTCACATGGCTCTTCTTTGGCTTGGTTGGTTGCGGGATGACCTTCCTCGTTGCGTGTGCATCCAGCAGGCTGTGGCGCAGTGAGTTTGTCGCAAAGCCGGAACTTCTCATGAACTGGAAGAGCACATGTCGAGAGGTTGCCGAGTGACACTTGCGATCAATGTTGACAGCTTCTTTATCGAATCTCGCGGCTATGCACTCGAGTCGGATGCGCTTGCCAGTATAGGCGTGAAGCTTGAGCTGTTGACTCTACCTACTGAAGACCAACTGATCCGCAGCGCAGCGGAGGCAGACATACTGCTGGTGGAGCACCCGAATACGCCGCTTACCAGGCATGTGATCGAAACTCTTCCTCGGATCCGCATGATCGCCAAGTACGGTGTAGGCCTGGATAACATCGACCTCGAAGCTGCGTCGGATCGGGATATCGTCGTCTGTCATTCTCCGGATTACTGCATTGAAGAGGTTTCAGATCACGCACTGTCCCTCATCCTCGCCTGTGCGCGTCGAACGTTCCTGATGGATCGGCATGTACGTTCGGGCGGTTGGCACGACATCTCATTTCAATATCCCATTCACCGTTTCTGCGAGCAGACAGTCGGGCTCGTCGGATTCGGTCGAATCGCGCGCCGGCTTGCCGACAAGCTGCGTGGATGGCGAGTCCGCGTGATTGCCTATGACCCAAACGTAGCGCCTGAAATATTTGTGGCTCACTCTGTTGAACCGGTCTCGTTTGCCTCCCTGCTCGAACAATCGGACTACCTGTCTCTGCATCTTCCGCTCACTGACGCTACCCATCATCTTCTGGACAGCGATGTCCTCTCCCAAATGCGATGCACCTCGTTCCTGATCAACACCAGCCGGGGAGCGATCGTGGATGAAGCTGCGCTGATCAACGCCCTGTCATGCGGCCAGCTGCAGGGCGCAGCGCTCGACGTGACCGAAGAGGAGCCGCTTCCACCTGGGCACGTCCTGCGCAAACTGCCTAATGTCCTCATTACTCCTCACTTTGGGGCGCGATCTGTAGAAGCCATGCACCATCTGCGGAGAACAATCATTCGCTCGGTTGGCGCCTTTGTCGCGGGCTTTTCCCCTCCTTTTGTCGCGAATCCAAAGTGCAAGGCCGCCCTCAATCTTTCGCCCTATCATTTGTGGCCAGGAGCAGATAACCATCCATGACCCCGCTTAGATTAGGCATCCTCGGCTCTGGATTCATGGGGCAGACCCACGCAGCCGCTGCGGCGCAGTTGCCTGACGTTCTTGTGACCGCCATTGCCTGCGGTTCGCGCGCTGCACGCCTGGCAGCTCAATATAAGGTGGACCATGAGCCTTCTGTTGCTAGCCTTGTCGAGCGCCCCGATGTCGACGCAGTCGTGATTGCAACTCCTCACTTCACTCATCATGACAATGCGCTCGCAGCCATCCGGGCCGGAAAAGCTGTGCTGATTGAAAAGCCCATGGCTACCACGCTGGCGGATTGCCAATCCATTCTGGCCGCGTCGCAGCAGACCGGCGTTGCTGTTGCAGTTGGCTATCATCAGCGGTTCCGGAAAAATGTGGCGGAGGCCCGCAAGCTCATGCGGTCCGGGGCGATCGGGAACGTGCTCACGGTCCAGGTCTCGATGCCCATGTACTTCTCCAGGACCGATAATGCTTTTGGAGGCAAGTGGGATTGGTGGGGCGATCCGCGCAGTGTCGGACACATCCTCAACAGTGGACCTCACGCAATCGACCTGCTGCGCTGGTTTCTTTCCTGTGAGATACAGGAGGTAGTAGCGTATTGCCGCTCGTCAGATTCATCGGCTGAAACCGAATCGACAACGTTGGCTCTCCTTGTCATGGAGAGTGGCGCCATCGTCTCGCTTTACTCAAGCAACGCACTGCCGTGTGCGCCATTTCCGGGAGAGGAGTTTCGCTTTCGCATCGTCGGAAGCGAAGGCCTGATGGACCTCGATCCTTTTGGGGAGCTGCGCATCGGCACGGCTGATGGCTGGCGCGTGGCGAGTCGGCAACCACCTGTGGATCAAGGGAGCAATGCGTTCGCGGAGGCGCGCATTCAAGCCTATCGGCAGCAGATTCAAGCCTTTGCTGCACGGATCAACGGAGATCAAAGTGAGTGCGGTACAGTAGAGGACGGTTTGGCAGGTGTCAGCGTCTGCCTAGCGATGCTGGGTTCATCGACAGAGCGGCGCCTATTCGGGAGATCAAAGGATGGCTCATACCACCACCTGTAGCGAAACTGGAAGTCCGCGTCGTAACTTGAAGCAGGGCTTTGCCTCTTCCCGGTTCGCACGCTGCGCCGCTCTACTGTGCAAAGGGATGCTTGCCATGTCGATCATGCTCAATCGAGAAGTCGACGCGGAACAACCAGGCAACCGCGATTTGCAGATGCTCCAGCATCGCTTGGCCGAGGCACAGCCTATCACGTGGGTGTTTACCGGTGACAGCGTGACCCAAGGCGCTAAGTGGGTCAAGGGAT
>VFSW01006970.1_pt1 | contig 16505 bp, 11 predicted proteins | sample 5358111 | NCBI WGS metagenome assembly VFSW01 (sample SAMN11554181, study PRJNA540505) | mine drainage metagenome | isolation source: sediment from site ElyBrook_90M | place: USA: Ely Copper Mine, Vershire, VT | collected 2017 | reverse complement strand
AACTTATGAGCTGAGATCTCTCATAACGGCGGCAGACAGAAAGGGAAACATAGGCTAGGCTCACCATCATGAAAAGCGCCCGACTGCTTCTTGTGGTTCTCTTACTGCCGTTTTGCTCGGCCATCTCAGCTCAGGTTGGCATGGGGGAGGGGGTTCATGCGCAGCTTGTCACGGATGCGCTTCTTCCTCTGGTAGCGGGGCAGAATTTTTCGGCCACGGTGGTGCTCGATCTCCAGCCGGGCTGGCATACCTACTGGCAATATTCGGGAGATTCTGGCATTCCAACGAAGGTGGAATGGCATCTGCCGGAGGGGTGGACAGTGGGGCCGCTGGAGTTTTCCATTCCTGAGCAATACAAAGAGCCGGGTAATATGATCATCTATGGATATGAGAATCAGTCCCTCCTCAGGGCGACGATTACATCGCCGCTCGGTTTGCCAAAAGGTAAAGTCTATGATCTCAAGGCCACCGTTTCGTGGCTTGCCTGCAAGGAACTCTGTGTGCCGGGATCGGTGGAAATTCACTGCGCGGTGCTTGGGCCAACGGATGGACCTGTTAGTTGGCCATCAGCGTCTGTTCCGAAAGGAGTGTGGCCTGAGAAAGGTTCACTACCTTTTTCCATTGCCATTTTAGGGAAGAAGAAAACCAGAATGGTTTCGTTTGTTGGAAAAAGCGATGCCGGTTACGAACTTTTCCCCGATCCCGCCGGGGAAACGACCGCAGGTCATGTCGCCCCGACAGTTACGCCCTCGGATCAGGGGCCGGTCATGCTCTTCACTATTCCTTGGGATGGATCAGCTCCTTTCAAGGCTTTGCTTGTTGAAAAAATCGGAGAAGTTCGAAAGGCTTGGTGGATCGGTGGAGAAACCAAAAAGGAATCCGCTGCAACTCCATCATCCACGCTATCGTCACTCTCCTGGGGCGTTCTTCTTGTGGCTCTCTTCTCTGGTTTTCTCGGAGGGATGATTCTTAATCTGATGCCGTGTGTCTTGCCGGTGATCTCGTTAAAAATCTTTGGGTTTATTGCTCAGGCTGGGGAGTCTCCTGTGCGGATTCTGCGTCATGGTCTCGCCTTTGCTGCTGGGATCTTTGTCTGGTTTCTGGGGCTTGGAGTGCTGGTGATTGCGCTCCAGGCGGGCGGCTCTCAAGTGACCTGGGGGGCGTTTCAATTTCAGAATCCTCTCTTCGTGGTTTTTCTGAGCGTCTTGGTCTTTCTCTTCGCACTGAATCTTTTTGGAGTCTTTGAGGTCACCCTGCCGGGGCAAGCGGGAGCATCACTCGATCGGGCGGCGGCGCGTGATGGCTATAGCGGATCATTTTTTCAGGGCCTCTTTGCCACACTTCTGGCGACTCCTTGCACGGCCCCCTTTCTCGGGAGTGCGCTCGGATTTGCCTTTGGCCAGAGTCCTCTGGTGATTCTTGCGATGTTTGCCTCGGTGGCTTTCGGTATGGCACTCCCCTATCTCCTGCTCTCTGCGCAGCCCGGTTGGCGTCGCTTTATTCCCAAGCCGGGCCGCTGGATGGATCGGCTGAAGCAGTTGATGGGATTTCCGTTACTGGCAACGAATCTCTGGTTGCTCTGGGTGCTCGAGAATCAGCGGGGATCGGAGGCGATGCTTTTGTTGCTAACGCTGCTTTTGAGTCTGGGATTCTGTGCTTGGATTTATGGAGTTGTGACGGCAGGGCGAGAGGGAAAATTGAGATCTTTTTTCCAAATTTTCCTCCTCCTGATCACGGCGGGAGTCCTTGTCATCCTAGCGCAGCATATTCAGCAAATAACACCTGATTCCGCGCCATCAACAGGAGATAAGGAACAGGAGGAAATTGCTTGGACTCGCTATACGCCAGCTTCTCTGGAAGCTCTCCGAATGGAAGGAAAACCGGTACTGCTCGATTTCACCGCCTCGTGGTGTCTGACCTGTCAGTTTAATGAACGCATGGCGATCAATGTTCCCGCTGTCCGAAGGCTTCTTCAGGAGAAGGGAATCACCGCCATGAAGGGAGACTGGACGAATGCTGATCCCTCCATTACAGCGGCGCTGAAGTCCTTCGGTCGCGTTGGTGTGCCACTGGTTGTTTTTTATCCTGCGGGAAAGAAGAGTGCTCCGGTGATGCTCCCGGAATTACTGACTGAGAGCATCGTTCTGGAGGCCCTCAAGCGATAGGCAGGAATCAGGATAGGATCAACTTTCTCATCACGAGGCTTTTCAGATCGGAGTCTCTCGTCTAAACGGAGCAGCAACAGCATGCACTTTCAGAATTTTCACCTCGATGCCCTGAATCAGAATACCCCAATTTCCAAAGAGGAATACACGGAGGAATTAAAAAAATGCCAGTTTGGATTGCTTAATCTTCAGCTCCGATTGAAGGAGAGCAAACGGTCGGTGATTATCCTCATCGAGGGGCCTGATGCGGCAGGAAAAGGTGGGGCCATCAAGCGGACGCTGGAACGTCTCGACCCGAGGCTGATCCGAGTCTATTCGACGCAGAAGCCCACGCCGGAAGAATACAAGCATCACTATCTCTGGCGTTTCTGGAACAGGCTCCCCCTGTATGGAGAGATCGCCGTCTTTGATCGTTCTTGGTATGGCCGCGTGCTGGTGGAGCGCGTGGAGGGATTTGCCACAGAGTCCGAGTGGAAAAGGGCATATCAGGAGATCAATGAACTGGAGCGCACTCTTACCAACGATGGAGCGATCATTATCAAACTTTTTCTGCAAGTCTCCAAAGCGGAGCAGCTCAGGCGATTTAAGCAACGCCAAGCCGATCCCTACAAGCATTGGAAAATTAATGAGGAGGATTGGCGCAACCGCCGTAAATGGAATCAACACCTTCTTGCTGCGGAGGAGATGTTTATTCAGACCTCCACCAAACTGGCTCCCTGGAAGGTGATTCCAGGAGACTATAAATGGCATGCCCGCGTGCAATTTGCAAAAACGATTTATCAACGCATTGCTCACGAAATGACCTCCAAGAAAAATATCGGGAAATCAGCCGTTAAAAAATAACGGCTTGAAGTGAGTGACTGTTGAAGGGGAACCTCGACGCAGAAACTGAGCAAATTAACGGGTATTGGCTCCAGTAAGCCTGTCTGGATGTGGGCGTTTTGGATAAATGAGTCTTACTTGTTTGGCTTGGGCTGTAATGTAGGCGACGGGAGCTTGATCGGATCGAGGCGTTGTATCCAGAGCAGTAAGAGATTTCGCTCTGGAGGTGTAGTAAAATGAAGGAGTCCTTGTCGCAGTAGGGCTGCTCCTTTTTCACTCTTCCCTCGCTTTTCCAAGACTCTTGCCTGTTCCAGCAGGAGACGAAATTGAATATTGGGATCCTTGGCCAGCGCACCAGCATCTTGAAAGCTCGCCCCAGCCGCAGCGAGAAATCCGGCATCCATCTGCGCAGCTCCGAGAGCCTCCAGATAGAGGCTTTCATGGGTTTCACGGGCGTGAGTTCCAAGATCGATGGCCGCTTTCAGGACATTGCCGTGATGAAGGAGAATGATCCGTCGATAATCGGTCCAGATGTTGGAAATTTTATTATCCCGATTATTGAGTGCCGCATAGGGACGATAGAGCGGATCGCCTACAAGAACGCTCATCCAGGAGAGAACAGGCTGGGCAGCGTAATAGCTCTCCGCCAGATTGCGTCCCAAGAGCAGTTGGTTTTCCATGATGCCAAAATCGGTGGTGAAGGAAAGGTACGGTTCATAGACATTTCCAAAAGAAGCACTCGCGCCATGATGAATGAGTGGTCCTGTCCACCCTTTGAGAGGATCGTGGAGAGTTGCTGCGCTAAAGGAATGCAAGTGAGCTGCGATGGCTCCTGGAAGAAAATGAAAGGAGGAATCGCTGAAGGGGCCATTGATATTCTCGGCATACCAGCCGAAATAGGCTGCCGCGTCGGTGATGGGAAAACCACCTTGCAAGGTCTCAGGAAGGTCATCCGTGATGACAGGGATGCCGGATTTCCTCATCGCTTCTCCTGCAGCCTGAATCCATTGATCCCCGGGAAGATAGTCGGAATTCGTGAGGGACCGCAGGTCGATATAACCCCATCCCCAGAGACCCTCTTTTTCAATACGGAGGCCATTCAAGACCATCGCCCTAACATCTTCAACGCTCGGGGCGTCGAGGCGTGAAACAAGGAGGAGTGAAGGAGGGATCTGGCGGGCATTTGCGGGATGAGAATCCCTGACAAAGCAGGGGTTATTGACTACTCCTGAAATTTGAGTGTTGTAAAGACCGAGCAGCGAGAGCTCCGAATCAACCGATGCCGCATTGCAACTGCCAAACGGTTCCTCTTGAAGTTTGGCATTATCCCCGGGGTAATCGATTGTCTCCTGTTTGATCTTAAGTGGTATTCCCCGGATCAGCACGGCATACCGGATAACGGAGGCCATTACCATCGGGTGATTTTCAGCATCTTGGGAAACCATCCAGGAGTTGCGTTGAATTAATATCTCACGAAGTGGAGCCGCAATCGTCTTGTCGTAGTCACTCCTGGTGATCTCTTCAGTTGCTGGCGTCGTGAGGCCGATTTCCTGAATAGGATTGATGGAACGTGCGGCACAATAAAAATCGGCCAAGTTCTTCGACTCGGGATCATTTTGATTATAGATGACAACGGTCGCGGCAGCCTCCTCCTTGGGAGAAGCCGCCGGTGAGATTCCGCTAGAGAGCAGCAAGAGTAGAAGCAAAAATCGTTTCATCACGCTCCCATTTTGATGGTTAGACCATCATAGGCGAGATGGCTCCCCGCAGGCAGCGCTGGCTCTTTTCCCGCATGAGAAACTTCATGGCAAAGATGGATGAAATAGGTTCGTTCTGGAGCTATTAACGCGGAGGCATGTAGTGCCTGATGAAAATTCATATGGGTAGGATGTGGCGTGTCGCGCAGGGCATCAATCACGAGAACCTCAACTCCCCGCGCAGCTTCCAGTGCCTCCTCCGGTACGCTTGCGCAATCCGTGAAATAGGCGAGCAACTTCCGTCCGCCTCGATGCATCACATAACCTGTCGTGCTGATTCGACCATGAGGAAGATCCACGGGCACAATCGTGGTCTCTCCGAGGGTAAAGGGGCCGTCGATGAGGTGAGGCTCGAGACGGAGATAATTTTTCCAAGGCTGAAGTTCGTCAAAAGCATAACGGAATGACTCTCTCAACTTTTCCATCGTTCCAAAAGTTGCATAAATCGGCATTTTGCAATCCTCCATTTCACAGAATCTCCGCATGTCATCAAATCCCATGATGTGATCCGTGTGGGCATGGGTGAAGAGCGCGGCATTGAGGCGGTTCACTCTCTCCCTGAGGCACTGCATGCGGAATTCAGGGGCGGTATCGATCACAAAGTGCGCCTCGGATGTTTTCAGAAGAACTGAAGTGCGCGTGCGTTGATCCCTAGGATCCTCCGAGCGACAGACCGCACACACGCAGCCGATAACGGGTACCCCTTGCGATGTCCCCGTACCAAGAAAAGTGAGTTCAAGTGATGACATGACTTATTCCGACTACGCTGGCATAGTCTCCTGCATGTCGGCAATGCTCCGATCTCTACGCATTCGTAATCTTGCTCTCGTTGAGGAACTCACGTGGGAGCTACCTGCTGGCTTCACCACCATCACAGGAGAGACTGGAGCTGGAAAATCAATAATCATCGGGGCGCTGAAATTTCTGTTAGGGGAACGCGCCGATCGCAGTGTTGTCCGCGCTGGTGCTGCATCAGCGGGTATTGAGGCTGTATTTTTCATGGAGGGTTTCCGAGAAATTGAGAGCCTTCTGGAAGCCCATGGGGTCGATGCCTGTCAGGAGGGAGAGCTGATTTTGAAGAGGATGATTGCTGCGGAAGGGAGTAGTCGCCAGTTCATCAATGGCAGCCCCTGTAATCTTGGGATATTGAAAGAACTCGGTACGCACCTCGTCGATCTCCATGGCCCGCATGATCACCAATCTCTTTTTTCTCGGCGGGAACAGACACTTCTCATCGATCGCTACGCCGACGCACTTGCGCTCCGTGATGCCTATCAAGAATGCCGCGCTGCGGTGATGACGGTCCAGCGTGAGATCGAGAATCTTGAGAGCATCAGCGGTGGCATCAGCCGTATCGGCCAGTTGCAGGAAGAGGTCGAGGAAATCACCTCGGCGAATCTCTCCGAGAGCGAGGAAGAAGCTCTCAATAACCGCTACAAGGCAGCCTCTAACAGCCGTCGTCTCATCGAACTCTCCGCAGGTGTTATGAGTCGCCTGGATGATGAGGAGCGTGGAGCAGGCGTGGCTCTTGCCGAGGCAGCACGCACTCTGCGCGATCTGGTTCGGCTTGATGATAGGGCTACAACGCATCAGGAAAGGCTCGACTGTTTGAGTAGCGATCTCACGACCCTTCTTGCAGAACTTCGTGATTATGCTGAAAAAATTGAAGTCGATGCAGGAGAGCTTCAGCTTTTGGAAGATCGGATCAATCTTCTGGGAACACTCCGTCGGAAATATGGCCCGACTCTTGCCGAAGTCATGGCGCGAGGTGAAGAATCCGCCAATCAACTAGAACGCCTCTCCTCACTCTCAGAACTGCAAGCGACCGCATGCAAGCAGTTGGAGATTGCTTCGCAGAAACTTTCGCTGGCCGCTTCCCAACTTGGTAAAAAACGCCGAGAAGGAGGCAAACGTCTTGCTTCAACCGTTGCGCGGGAATTGACCGATCTCGGATTTCCTCAAGCCGGATTTGAGATCTCCCTGGAATCTCAGGAGGGGCTGGGGCCGGATGGAGCTGAAGTGGCTGAATTTCTCTTTGCCCCGAATCCCGGAGAACCCGTTCAGGCTCTCCGGGCGATTGCTTCCAGTGGTGAAATTTCTCGCGTGATGCTTGCCCTCAAATCGGCACTGGCTGCTCAGGATAAAATTCCGCTGCTCGTCTTTGACGAAATTGATGCCAATGTGGGAGGGGAAATCGCCAGCAAGGTAGCGGAAAAAATGAGCGAACTCGGTAACGAGCATCAGGTTCTCTGCATCACCCATCTCCCGCAGGTAGCTGCGGCTGCCTCCTCTCAGTTTATGGTGGTGAAATCCGTCAGTGAGGGACGCACTGGCACGCAGCTCCTTCCCGTCATTGGAGAGGAACGTGTGAGGGAAATTGCCAGGATGCTTGGAGGAGTCACTGATTCTGCCAAAGCGCACGCCGTCGCCCTTTTGAACAATCGCTGAGTATCAGATGCCTCTTTCGAACCTATTTTCCTCATTTCAAACGATTTTAGGTATTTTGCTGATTTTTGTGGTCGCAGTGCTCCAAGGACTCGGCTTCTGTCAGCCACTCGAGAAATCTCTCCGCCAGCATCTTCCACCGCGTTTTCTCCCGGAATCGCCCCGCGTTATTCTGCTGAGTCTGGAATCTGGTGATCAGGGATACCGTGCCATCGATATTGCCATGGTGCTGCGAGGGCTTGGATTGCTACATCCGCGTTGCGTGATTGTGGATGGAGCAATTGAACTGGAGCAGGGTACTGTTCCTTTTCTCCCAAACATTCTCTCCCGTATGCAAGGTTCAGGAATTTTCCTCATCCTGCCTCAATGTTCTGCTCCCGCCTCTCAATTTGAGGCTATTTCTCTCATCCATTATGAGTTCCGTGCTGAGATGCTCTCCTCTTTTTCTCCTCTTTCCACTTGGCCAAAGTTTGAGGGCAAAGCTCTCCCTGGAACCGGCAATGCCTTTCTTCCCATGCCTCATGTTTCACAAGTAAGCAGGAGCGAGACAACCCTCCCTTCCCTCCTTCCTCTTTTAGCTAAGACAACCGAGGGTTCAACCATCGGCTCACTCTGGTGGTCGGCCATTCCTTCAAAAATACGCGCTACTCCATTACTGCTCTTTGGAAAAATTCTCCTCCTCGATAATCACACGCCACTTCATCTGACTCCCTCTGGTGAGGGGAAGCTTTCTGATGGAAGAGTGATTGACATGCCTCTCGATGATTTTCTTCTCCATATTGAGCAAAAAGAACAAGGAAGCATCAGCCCCTCATTCGACAGCCTCTGGAAGAATGCCACCGTAGTGCTAGGAACCCCCGCTGCTCTTCCTCAGGCAACTGCTCTCGCCACATTGCTGGAGGAAACAACTTATGCCTATCTCTCACTCTGGGCTCAGACTCTTATCATGCTCTCCTGCATCACAATTTTCTTTCTCGCTCAAAAACTCCGAGGCGTTCCGAGCATCCCCCGTTGGCTCATTTTTCTAACCCTTGTGCTTATCACGCTCCTACTCTCGAGCGTAACCTTCCTCTATCTCCAGCAAGGAATCATGATCCCCTTTCTCCCAGGAATTATTACGGCACTTCTGGTGCTCATTTTCAGACTTTCAGAGTGATGAAGGCCGAATGGAGTCATCGTTGTGCCAACGTACGTTCTCTCATGATAGAGACGCGACAGGCAGTGTTCAGGAAAAGAGAGAATGGTGCAGTGACGGTTTCATTGGCATCCCATCACGATACGGCCCGAAAAATCGTTTGTGATGGAAGCGGGTCACATGGTCGGGATCTTTGGCGATCCAGATTTTAGCCTCCGATCAAACTACTGATGCGACTGGTAAACAGGAGCAGAAGATATTCCGGTCGCCATAGACATTGTCCACGCGGGAGACGGTGGGCCAGAATTTGTGATTTCTGAGCCAAGGTGCGGGATAGGCTGCTTGAGTGCGGGAATAGGGATGAGCCCAGTCATCAGAGGTGACGGTGAGTGCTGTATGGGGGGCATGTTTGAGAGGGTTATCTGTACGATCGAGCGTTCCCTGTTCGACGGCAAGGAGTTCGCCATGAATGGCAATCATCGCATCGCAGAAGCGGTCAAGTTCTTCCTGAGATTCACTTTCGGTCGGTTCGACCATGAGAGTTCCAGCCACTGGCCAGCTCATGGTGGGAGCATGAAATCCGTAATCCATGAGGCGTTTGGCAACATCCTCCACCTCGATGCCGGCTCGGTTTTTCCATGCCCGTAGATCGAGAATGCACTCATGGGCCACGGTGCCGTGTGCGCCTTTGTACAGAATAGGGAAATAGGGTTCGAGACGTCGCGCAATGTAGTTGGCATTCAGAATGGCAAGAGCACTCGCAAGAGCAAGACCATCAGGCCCCATCATCCGGAGATACATCCAGCTAATGACGCAGATGCTGGCACTCCCCCACGGAGCGGCACTGACTTCGGTGAGTGCCTGCGATCCCCCAGTCGGAATAACGGAGTGACCTGGAAGATAGGGGGCGAGATGCTTTGCCACTCCGATAGGGCCAACCCCTGGACCACCACCACCGTGAGGGATGCAGAAGGTTTTGTGAAGATTAAGATGGCAAACATCAGCTCCGATGTCGCCGGGACTACAGAGACCAACCTGAGCGTTCATGTTGGCTCCCTCCATATAGACCTGCCCTCCGGCTTCGTGAATGAGGGTGCAGATTTCTCGAATCGAGGATTCAAAGACACCATGAGTCGAGGGATAGGTGATCATGATGGCGGCAAGGCGGTCGCGGTGGAGTGAGATCTTGATCTTGAGATCCTCGAGATCGATATTCCCCCCGGCATCGCAGGCGATACCAACAACCTCCATTCCGGCCATGGCGGCACTGGCGGGATTTGTTCCGTGGGCGGAAACAGGAATCAAGCAGACCGTGCGATGGGCATTACTCCGTGCGCGGTGGTAGGCGCGGATGACGAGCAATCCGGCATATTCGCCCTGGGAACCGGCATTCGGCTGGAGGGAGATGGCATGAAATCCAGTGATCTCGGCAAGCCACTGTTCAAGCTGACGGAAAATATGGGTATATCCCAAAGCCTGAGAGGAGGGAATGAAGGGGTGGAGTGATCCGAGATTTTCCCAGGTGAGAGGAAGCATCTCTGAGGTTGCATTGAGCTTCATCGTGCATGATCCCAGCGGAATCATGGAGGTGGTGAGGGAAAGATCCTTGGCTTCCAGACGGCGCAGATAGCGAAGCATTTCGGTTTCTGTGTGATAGGAATTAAAGACCGGGTGAGTCAGGAAGAGCGTCGTGCGACGGAGAGCCTCGGGGGTCTGCCAGGAGAAGGGGTTTGTTGCCGTGGAGGCGGAGCCTTTTCCGAAAAGTTCCACCAAGTGATCCATCGAGGTCACGGTTTCATCAAGAGAGATCGTGACAGCCGTTTCACCTAGAAAACGGAGATTGATCCCTTCTTTTGTAGCACGCGACCGGAGGGAGGCAGATTCGGCAGAGGTGAGATTGATTCTGATGGTATCGAAAAAGGGAGCCTCGACGACATTCCATCCTGCCTTGGAAAGAGAGGCGGCAAGTTTGAGTGTCTTGAGATGGATCGTGTCGGCAATCTTGAGGAGTCCCTTGGGGCCATGATAGACGGCATACATCGAGGCCATGACGGCAAGAAGCACCTGAGCGGTGCAGATGTTGCTGGTCGCCTTTTCTCGACGGATATGCTGTTCGCGGGTTTGGAGCGTGAGACGGTAGGCATATTGCCCCTCGACATCACGCGAAATGCCAACAAGTCGCCCTGGCAGGCGGCGCTTGAATTCATCACGCGTGGCCATGTATCCGGCATGAGGGCCGCCATATCCCATTGGGATACCAAAACGTTGTGTTGAACCGACCACAATATCGGCCCCACATTCACCGGGAGGCTTGAGCAACACAAGTGCCAGTGGATCGCTCGCCACCACAGCAAGTCCTCCTGCGGCATGAATTTTTTCAATCATGGCCGTGGGGTCGCTAATCCGACCATCTGTTGCCGGATATTGCAGAATTCCTCCGCAGAGTTCACTCTCGGGAATGGCGGAGGAGTCTCCCACGATCAATTCGATGTCCAGTGGTTCAGAACGGGTTTTCAGGAGGGAGATCGTCTGGGGATGGCAACTCTCCGAGACAAAGAAACGGGGGCTGTTTTTGAGGTCACGGCACATGCCCATCGCTTCAGCGGCTGCGGTTCCCTCATCGAGCATCGAGGCATTGGCAATACTCATTCCGGTCAGATCGCAGACCATTGTCTGAAAATTCACCAGAGCCTCCATGCGCCCTTGAGAGATCTCTGCCTGATAGGGAGTGTAGGCTGTGTACCAACCGGGATTTTCCAGAATATTTCTGCGGATGACTGCCGGGAGGAGGGTTCCGTGGTACCCCATCCCGATATAGGAGAGACGCATTTCATTGAGCGAAGCCAGAGCACGTAACTCGGCAAGGGCTTCCTCCTCGGAGAGCGCGGCAGGCAGGTCGAGTGAGCGACGGAGGCGGATCTCTTCGGGAATGGTTGCGGAAATGAGTTCTTCCAGCGTGCCATATCCAACGGTCTGAAGCATCTCCCGGATTTTTCGCTGATGGGAACCGAGATGACGGTGGGAAAAACGCTCTAGGGAGAAGACGGCATCGAGGTTGTTGATGCTATACGCACCAGCATCACTCCCCTCTAAATGTGAGGCGCTCATTGAGCGATCTGAGCGCTGTAGGCTTCGGGGGAAAGGAGTGTCTCGATTTCTGTCGTATCGGAGGGTCTGAGTTTATAGATCCAGCCCTGACCAAAAGGATCGGTATTCAGGAGGGCGGGATTGGAGGAGAGCTCCTCATTCACCTCGGTGACGATTCCAGAAATTGGGGAATAGATGTCGCTGGCGGCCTTGACTGATTCCACTACGGCGGCGGTCACTGTTGCCTTCACTCCTGCTCCCACTTTGGGTGGTTCGACATAGACAATGTCAGTGAGTTCTTCCTGGGCATGATCTGTGATGCCAACGGTGACGGTCTCTCCTTCCCTACGAATCCATTCATGGGTCTTGGCGTAGCGGAGATCAGTGGGAACATTCATGGTTGGCTCGGATGATGATGGGTGGATTAGCGGCTTGGTTTATGAAAATTACAAGGCAGGTTTTTGATAGAATGGCAGTGTGACGACCGTAGCGGGATAGTGCCGTCCACGCACTTCAATTTCGAGTAGAGTTCCTGGGATGGAGAGGGAAGGGGGCAAGTAGGCTAGGGCAATTCCCTCACCCAGACTTGGAGAGAGAGCGCCGCTCGAGGTTTCTCCCACAACCGATTTTTTGGCAAGGACGGGATAATGAGAGCGCAGTGGCGGCCCCTTCACGCTTAGTTTTAATGGAGTCAGCTGCGAAGGTAGTCCGTGAGCTCGCTGTTCTTCCAATGCCTGCCGTCCGGAGAAGTTGGGTTTCTCGGGATCATCAAGCGAGACAAATTTCCCCAGCCCTGCTTCCAACGGCGTCCGCTCACGCGAGAGATCAGAGCCATTGAGTGGATACCCCATTTCTAACCGCAAAGTATCGCGGCAGCCAAGTCCGCACGGTTGAACTCCTGCCTGCAGAAGCCTCTTCCAGAGGGCCTCTCCCTCAGAAGCTGGCACAAAGAGTTCAAAGCCATCCTCTCCTGTATATCCGGTACGTGCTACCAGCTCAGGAACGGAACCCGAAGGGGAGGAGAGGGAGGTAATCCCATTACGCCGTGGCACCTCGCACGCTGGATAGAGACTGCGCAGGATGCGTTCTGAATCTGGGCCTTGGAGGGCAATGGCTGCATAGTCATTACCGAGATCGCTGAGGACTACGGAACCATCCGCAGCTTTCTCCTTGGGAAGATGCTCGCGCATCCACTGGAGATCAATGTCACGACAGCCGGCATTGATGACGAGAAAGTATTCTTCTTTCCCTGTGCGGTAGATGATGAGGTCGTCGATAACCCCCCCCCTATCGTCCAACATGCGGGTGTATTGACCGCGATCGGGGGCCAATTTGCTGACGCGGGTGGTCAACAGGCTTTCGATCCAGGCCAAGGCACCAGAACCTGAAATCGTCACTTCTCCCATGTGGGAGATATCGAACATCCCCGTAGCGGAACGGACAGCGCGATGTTCCTCCAGAATTCCGGAATATTGCACGGGCATGAACCACCCGCCAAATTCTACCATTCGAGCCCCGCAGTCGATATGGGAGGCTTCTAGCGGTGAGTGTTTTAAGAGAGAGAGATCATTCATGGTGCAAAAGAGTGATATTCCTTGGGCTGCTTGACAGGGATGCCCACAGGGGTTCCATTGGGACGGCGTGTAGTGAAGTTGAGATAGGTGTAAGATTGGAACATTTTTTCGTATTCATCGACCAGACGCATTGCCTCACTTGGTTTCAGGCGATCTCCCTTGAGGGCAGCATCGGCCTGAGCTTTGATTTTTCTGGCAAGCTCCTTGATATCCCACTGAGTCAGTGAGAGAACCTGGTCGACTGTATTTCCAGGAAGAATTTCCTCAATGTAATAGCCTGATTCCTCATCCTCATCGAGGAAGACATGCATTTCATTGACCCTGCCAAAAAGGTTATGCAGATCCCCCATGATGTCTTGATAAGCGCCCGAGAGAAAGATTCCGAGGTAGTAGGGCTCCCCCTGCTTCAGGCGGTGGACAGGAAGCGTCTCCTTCACATCCTGAAAATCAATAAATTTTGCCATCTTGCCATCGGAATCACAGGTAATATCGACGAGCGTTCCCCGACGATCAGGAAGTTCATTGAGCCTGTGAATCGGCATGACGGGGAAGAGTTGACCCAGTGCCCAATGATCGAGCAGTGATTGAAAAACGGAAAAATTGCAGAGTAACTGATCCGCCAGAGCCACTTCCAGTTCACGCACTTCTTCAGGAACTTGCTCTACACCTTGATGGAGGAGAAGAATCTCAGCGGCAATTTGCCAATAGAGAGTATCGATCTTGGCCTTGGGGCGTAAATCGAGCAGTCCAAGGTCAAACATCGATTGTGCCTGATCGCGAATCTGCTGGGCATCATGCAGATGTTCGAGACGGCGTTTTTGATTGAGTCCTGTCTTAATCTCGATCATGTCGGCGACCAGCTTTGGATCGGAAGACTCTGCCGTCACCATCGCATGCTGATTCTCTTTTTCAATCGATCCAAAAGCTTCGATAATCAGAACAGAGTGCGGGGCGACGATAAAACGACCGCTTTCGCTCACGATGACCGGATGCTCGACCCCCTCGGAGTCGCAGACTTCCATGATATTGTACACAACATCACGGCTGTATTCGTGCAGTGAATAATTTCTAGAACTGTCAAAAGTTGTGCTGGAACCGTCGTAATCGACTCCGAGACCTCCTCCCACATCAAGATATCCGAGGGCATGGCCCATCTTTTTGAGCTTCGCATAGAAGCGGGTGGCTTCGCGTGTGGCACGATTGATCGTTCCGATATCGGGAACCTGTGAGCCGACATGATAATGGAGAAGCACCAGTGCATCTGGAATTCCTTCGGCGTGGAGCGTATCGCTCATCGAGACAAGATCTGCAGTAGAGAGTCCAAACTTCGCATTTTCCCCACCGCTGGTAGCCCATTTTCCTGCCCCTTTGGAGAGAAGACGGACGCGTGCCCCGATCATCGGCGTGATACCGAGCTGTTTAGCCACGGCTAGAATTTGATGAAATTCCTCCAATTTTTCCACGACGAGAATCACCTTCTTGCCAAGCTTCAGGCCAATCATTGCCGCTCGGATGAATTCGTCATCTTTATAACCGTTGCCGATGACAAGGCTTTCGGGATCGGAATGCACAGCAATAGCCGCAATCAGTTCCGGCTTGCTCCCTGCCTCGATGCCAAAATGATAAGGCAAACCGGCATCAATAATCTCCTCCACAACCTCACAGAGTTGATTGACCTTGATTGGAAAGACTCCGCGATACTGACTCTTGTAGCCGCACTCCGTGATGGCTCTCGCAAAAGATTCATTGAGTCGGCGTACCCGGTCACGGAGCAGGTCATGGCAGCGTATGAGTAATGGGAAAGAGAGTTCGCGCTCGCTCGCTTCCCCAACCAACTCCATGAGGTCAATCTCCTCACCCTCCCGACGACGGGGGCGCATCACGGCGTGTCCGACGTTGTTAATTTTTACATAACCTTCAGACCAACCCTCCACATTGTAGAGAGCCGAAGTTTTGGCGGTGATGGATTGGGGCATTTTCGAGAAGGAGGAGTGCTTTCTTAACAAACCAAGCTCCTCTTGACCATAGGATCATAAGAATTTTTCCATCCTCCCTGATCAGACCTACCAGCCAATGACCGTACTATCTCCCTGATTCACCGCCTGAGTTTCCTCTTCGGTCAGCCAGCGTTCGGCATACTCTGGTCCCCAGGAGTCGGAAATAGCGATTTCATGGGTGTCATGATTATAACCGATGATCAGACAGACATGGCCCTCTTTTTTTGGCAGAGTTTTGGCACTCTGGCGGGCAGCGGGGAGAGTTTTTTGACTCCATTCCTTGGCCGTTGTGCTGTCGGTGACTCCCTCGCGTTGCCGCATGCGTTCCCCAAGACGGTTATTGAGTTCCTCGGAACTATAAAGTGCCCAAAGTACGGGTTCCCCTTTGTCGATGTAGGGCTGGATGTCTGTGATTTTTGAACCGGAAATCCCCGAGAGGATTTTTCCACCAGCCTCGCGGACATACCCATAGGCGGCCATTGCAATATTCGCGACACTCGTGCCCCCACCAGCTTGCGTCTGCCCTGCCATTGCCAGCAGATTCATGTCGGCGGAGAGGCCATAATAGCGTAAGACACGCTCATAGGTCGCCGGAACACAATATCCTTTAGCCCCCTGATCGACCATCGGCAGATCGGTGATGATCACATCCCCATTGGGACGGTGAACAACCCGCTTGGAAATCAATTCCTTAGTTGCAGTAAAGGAACGTCTCTCGGCATTGCTATCGTCAAAGAGGGCCGTCGGAAGAACCCTGAGTGCCACATATTCATTCCTTGGCGAGGAGAGAATAAAAGTGCTTCCCTGCCAATTCCAGCGCTCCCCCCGTTCATCCATTCCAGAGACCTTGCCCAGCTTTGCCGGAGTCGAAGGTCCCAGAAGTGTCGTGAGAGCACTCTTGAGTTGATCTCCGTCATGGCGAATGGCCGCCTGATAAGCCTGCATCATCCTTGGTGAGATCGTGATCTGCTGACTCCCTGAATTTGTCCCAGGGCGTCGATCTTGATCCGAGGCATAAACTCCGATATCTCCCTTGTTGGCAAAGATGATGGAAAATCGTGCCGCCTTTCCTCCGACTCCCTGAAGAAAGAGACAAAATGGACGCGCTCCGAGAATAGTCAGCTTGCCATGCGGAGTGAGGCGGTAGCCTGATTCGGCAGAAGTCTCGGATTCTTTCCGTAATCCCAGTCGTTCAGCAACACTTTCCGCCGATTCTTCTCCGAAGCTTTCCTGAGTGAATAAGGAAATACCGAAAGCCTGATTCATCTCTTCGGCGGAAGGATTGAGGGGAGGAGAGGGTGCTGCCTGAGAGAGAGAAGTGAAGGTCGCAATAAGGGCGGCGAGCAACCACGCTATACGATTTTTATCAAGAAAGCCCCCCGCTGAATTTTTTAAGAAGAAAGTCATATCATCTTAGGGCTATATTGGCTTGCTGATTCATGACTATCAGAAGCTGTGTTTTTGCACTGCTAGCGGTCGCACTCGCCAAAGACCATATCGACGCTGCCAAGAATGGCTACGAT
>VFSW01006969.1_pt1 | contig 16505 bp, 18 predicted proteins | sample 5358111 | NCBI WGS metagenome assembly VFSW01 (sample SAMN11554181, study PRJNA540505) | mine drainage metagenome | isolation source: sediment from site ElyBrook_90M | place: USA: Ely Copper Mine, Vershire, VT | collected 2017 | reverse complement strand
AGCAGAACAGAGTTGTCGTATTCTTACGTGAACGAAAGCAGGGGGCAGGTCAAGAGTAAGCGTACGGGCTGTACCGTGTTGACAGGAAGTCAGTCTCGGCGTTTGCGGGTGGCTCGGAAGACGGATGAAACAGGAGGATTGATCTCGTCGGTGTAGATTTCTTCTGTCCAGGCGCGCTCGATCGCCTGGTCGAGCCGCGTGAGTAATTGCGCGAGTGTCTCGCTTGGCCGGCGCTTTAGCATGGCCAGGCTATTGTGGCTGTCGGTCGCCACCGCTACACATCCCACGGGATTGAGCATACCGACGGTGATTTCGCCATCGGCGATGAGTTCTGCGATGTGCGGCAGACCAGCATTGCCGGAATCGCTCGCTCCGGTGTTGTCTTTTAGGCTGGGGTTGCGTTTGTGGGCGGCACGCTGGCGGCGAGATTCCAAGGCAATAGCTCCTCGATGCGGTTGATGGGATGGTCGGCAATGCGGGTCAGCACTTCCCGCAGATAAGCTTCGGGATCAAGGTCGTTCAGCTTCGCCGAACCAATCAGGCTGTAGATCGCCGCCGCGCGCTCGCCACCCGCGTCTGATCCGGCAAACAGGTAGTTCTTCCGGCCCAGAGCGACGCCACGCAAAGACCGCTCCGCGGCGTTGTTGTCGACCTCGATGTAGCCATCTTCTAGATAGCGTGTCAGCGCGTCCCAGCGCGAAAGCGCATAGCGGATGGCCACGGTCGTCTCCGACTTGCGCGAGAGCTTCGACAACGTTTCTTCGAACCACTGTCGCAGAGAGTCGAGCAGCGGCTTCGACTGCGTCTGGCGCACAGCTCGGCGTTCATCCGGCGGTCGACCGCGAATCGGTTCTTCGATTCCATACAGCGCTCCGATTCGTTCCAGCGCCTCGTGCGCTACCGGCGAAGCATGCGCCTGCTCCAGATCATAAAAGTGGCGCCGCACGTGCGCCCAGCACGCCGCTGGTTCGATGCGACCATCTTCGTAGAGCTGATTGAATCCCGCGTAGGCGTCGGCCTGCAGCGTCCCGCGAAACTTTTTCAGATGCTGCGCGGGATGTTCGCCTTTGCGATCCGGCGAGTAGGCAAACCACACCGCCGGGGCGGCGCTGTCGCCTGCCGGACGATCATCGCGCACGTAGGTCCACAAGCGCCCCGTCTTGGTCTTGCCCTGACCGGGAGCCAGCACCGGCACCGGCGTGTCGTCGGCGTGCAGCTTGCCGGTGGCCGTCACGTAGCGGCGCAGCGCTTCCACCAGCGGCTCCAGCAACCGGCTACATCCGCCCACCCAGTCCGCCAGCGTGGAGCGTTCTATCTCCACGCGCTGACGCGCATAGATCTCGCTTTGCCGATAGAGCGGAAGGTGATCCGCGTACTTCGATACCAACACATGCGCCAACAGTCCCGGCCCGGCCATTCCGCGCTCGATCGGTCGACTCGGCGCCTCTGCCTGCACGATGCAGTCGCATCGGGTGCAGCTCAGCTTTGTGCGAACATGACGAATCACCACAAAACTGGCGGGCACGTACTCCAGCATCTCGGAGACGTCTTCGCCCAACTTCCGCAACTCGCCTTGGCATTGCGGACAGACCGTTTCCTTCGGCTCGTGCCGGTGCGTTTGTCGCGGCAGATGATCCGGCAAGGCACGGCGCGTCGGCTTCGCTGCCGCAGGAGTCGAAGAGGCCACGACGGGTTCGGGCGGCGTGGACTCTTTCTTGCCGCAGCTGGATTCCAGTTCCTCCAGTCGCAACTCCAACTGCTCGATCTGCCGCGCCAACTTCTCCGACTTCCGCCCAAACTGCATGCGGTGCAGCTTGACCAGCAGCAACTTCAGATGTTCGATCTCCCGCTCGCGCGAGAGCAACTGCTCTTGGGTGGTGGTGAGCTTATCTTCGGCGGAAACTAACTGCTCGTGTTGCGCCAGGACCAGCCCGCGCAGGGCATCGGCGGGAAGAACGTTCAGATCCGGGAGCGCAGTCACCGCCATGCGCGGAGTATCGCATGAACTCACGCGGTTTCATCTGCGCTCGCACGAAAAAAGTTGTGGAAAGAATCTTGTGGGTTACACCGACAACTGCGGTTCCCACGTGCGCTCCGGTCGTCGCCAATCAATGCCTTCCAGCAGCATCGATAACTGCGCTCGCGTCAGCGAAACCGTCCCAGACGTGGCTTGCGGCCACACGAAGCGTCCGCGCTCCAGCCGCTTCGCGAACAGACACAAACCATCGCCATCGAACCAGAGCACTTTGATCAGATCGCCGCGCCGCCCGCGAAACACGAACACGTGCCCCGAGAACGGCTTCTGCTCCAGTTTGCTCTCCACCAGCGCGCTCAGCCCGGTGAAGCCGCGGCGCAAGTCGGTCACACCAGCCGCGATCCAGATCCGCGTGTTGGCCGGCAACGCCATCATGCGCGCAGGCACTCCAGCAACACACGCACCAAAGCCGGATCGGCGCTGCCTTCGATACGCACCTGCGCTTGCCGCAGTTCGATATGAATCGTGCTGCGCTGGGCCTGCGCAACGTCGAGGACGTGAGACTCGGCGGGCTCGACCACAATCGGCGCTGCCTTACTCTCACTCACCCGCACCGGCAGCAGCTTCATTCCCGGTTTCTGCTCCCCCAGCCTTCCCGCCAGGTAAAGCCGGCGCCAGCCAAACACCTGATTGGCGTTGATCCCGTGTGCCCGCGCCACCCTCGCCACCGACGCGCCGGACGCCAGTGTCTCTTCGACAATCCGCCGCTTCTCGGCAATGCTCCGCCGCTGCCGCATTGGCCCGACCCGGTCCTGTTTGTCTCTGGGAATGACTGCTACTTGCTGGCAAGTGTCCATCTCCGCTCCAAGTGGACACTATCTCTAAGTGTCCACTTCGCGAGAATGGCTCTCATCTATAACGATGTCCAGACGGCCATCAGCGTACGCTTACGCACTGGATAAAGGCCGTTTGAGAGAAATCTCGACGGCCTTTTCTTTCTTGGCATGGGATGCGGCGGCCTACAAACACGTACCGCTTATGGAAGAAAACGTACCAGCGGCGGTGCAGAACAACGTTTTCGGGTTGATCAATCTCCTCGATCTTGCATGCGAATGCGCATGTCAAAGCTTTATTCTCATCTCTTCCGACAAGGCCGTGAATCCCTGCAATGTGATGGGGGCAACCAAAAGAATTGGTGAACTCATCATCGCTCACCAGCCTACCAACGGAATGCGCTGTCTACCTGTCCGGTTCGGCAACCTTTTAGGATCGAATGGTAGCCTCATTCCTGTGCTTCAGCAGCAACTGCGAAAGCACGAGCCTCTTACCGTCACGCACCCAGACATTAAGCGGTTTTTTATGACGATCCGCGAAGCGGTCTTACTGGTTCTGCAGGCGTCTGTCATCGGCGAAACAGGCGACACGCTCGTGCTGGACATGGGAGAGCTGCTCTCTATCTTGGATCTGGTCCGAACTCTGATCAAGCTTTCTGGTAGGGACGAAAAACAGTTGACGATCCAGTTTTCTGGCTTGCGGCAGCGCGAAAAAATCGTAGAGGAGCTTTTCTACAAAAATGAAAAGGTGACTGAAACGCCATTTCCCAAGATTAAGCGGGCACGCGGTTCCTTGCAAAACTGGAAAACACTTGCGACAAAGTTGGAAGAACTTGAATCGACTCTGTTTGTGAATGGGTCCGGCAGCATTCGGGCCAAACTCAAGGAGATTCTCCCCGAATACTCATCGGATTACGAGTTCAAGACCAGCACCGAAGAAGAACCAGACACCACCGCTCGACCGTATAGAATCGCCTGAAGAGTTTATCGAGAACTCCCCTGAATCAGTCCGCGACAAGATTTCTATACATCTGCACCCAGCGAACTCCCTTCCCTTTCCCGCAACTCCCGGCTGACTGATGTTTCGGCATCTTTCGAGCGCCGGTCAAGCCAGGTTGATCATCGTCCGGCGTTCTTCCGTGCCTGCCTGATTCCGGCACGCAAACCTTGTGCCATGATCCTTGCGTATCCAGCGTCGTTGATTGACGCCATTACCGCGGCCGCAGTGCCGCCGGGCGTGGCCGCCTCGTGTAACAGTTCCTCGAGAGGCAAATTGCCTTCGCGCCAGGCCAGAATCCCATCCGCCAACGCGTGAGTGGCTGCCACCCCTGCGCTCTTGCGGTCGAGTCCAATGGCTTCAGCCGCGTCGATCAGCGTTGCCAGCGCGTGATACCCATGACTGCTTGAGAAAATGACCGTGAAGGCATCAAGCTGGTTCTCAGGGATTTCCAAGACGGCGCCGACGTGGGTAAACAAACCCCTGACTTCCGAGCGCGCGGCGCCGGATAGGCTCCGGTCAAAACTCAGAGCCGCAAGCCCCCGGCCGTTGCGGCTTACGGGGCTAGGCATGGCCCGCACCCACCGCACCGGGGGCCCCAGACCAGCTCGCAGTTTGGAGAGAGGAACACCGGCTGCCAGACTCACCGCTGTCAACCGGCGACGAATGTTGCGCGTTCCGATTTCCTTCAGCAAGCCGCGCACGGAGTCCGGCCGCACCGCGATGATCAGCAAGTGCGCCGATTCCACGGCACGATGCAGATCCGGTTCGACGGCTACGCTGTACTGCCGTTTGAGTTGTTGTAGTTTCTCGGGATGCCGGTCATGCACGACGATCGGCTGTCTGTACTGCGAAAGCCGCAACCCCGCCAGCAGCGCGCTGGTGATACGTCCGCCACCGAGAAAAACCGTGGCCTTCACGAGAGTCCCGAGCACGCTTGGTCGACGGCTTCCACGAGCGCTTCCACATCGGCACCCGTGTGCGCCGTCGAGATAATCCAGTGCAGACCGTTGGAAGGTGTCATATAGATGCCGCGATCGAGCAGCCGGTGTACAAAGCGCGAATAAAGCTTCGTGTCCACGTACTTGCAGTAATCGCGGTAATCGTGGATGGCATCGCTCGCGGTAAAGTAAATCTGGAACATCGGTCCGAAGCCTTGCACGATCGCTTTCACCTGGCGCCGGCGAAATACCTCCCGGAGTCCGGCTATGGCGGCGTCGCCAACCGCGTGAAGCTTGCGGTAAGTGTCCTCGCGGGCGAGCAGATCCAGATTGGCCGCAACCACTTTCATGGTCAGCCGATGGCCGTTAAACGTTCCATAGTGCAGGACCATGTTTTCGCTCCAACGCATGCGCTCCAGGATCGAACGCGGTCCCGCCACCGCTCCCACCGGAAATCCCGCGCCCAGAGCCTTGCCGAAAGTGCTGATATCCGGCTGAACGCCGTAATACTCCTGGCACCCGCCGGGAGCGTAGCGGAAGCCGGTGACCACTTCGTCCAGAATCAGCAGCGCGCCACAGTCTCGTGTGAGTTCGCGAAGGCGCTGAAGGTATCCATCTCGCGGAAGGATACAACCCATGTTGGCCATAACAGGTTCGGTGATCACCGCAGCCAGTTCGTGCCCATGCTGTCTTAGTACCTGTTCGAGCGCGGCCACGTCATTCCACGGGGCCAGCACCACGTCGTCGAACGTCGAAAGCGGAATGCCGTCGGAGTCGGGGATGCGCGCCGGGCTCTCCTTCGGGCCCAGTTGTTCCGGTGGATGGCGGTGCGCGTTCAGGAGATAAGGATCGTACCATCCGTGATAGTGTCCTTCGAACTTCAGGAATTTATGACGAGCGGTATGAGCGCGCGCGAGGCGCAGAGCCAGCATGGTCGCTTCGCTGCCCGTGTTGGCGAAGCGCACCACCTCGGCGGATGGCACCAGACGGCGAAAACGCTCCGCAGCGTCCACTTCGGCTGAAGTCGCGGCGGCAAAGTGGGAGCCTTCCGCCATCGCCTGGGAAACCGTTTTGACGAGAATTGGGTGAGCGTGTCCCTGAATGAGGGCTCCGAACGACATCATGAAGTCGACATAATCATTGCCGTCCGCATCCCATACGTGCGACCCCTGTCCGCGTTCCAGCACGATCGGGCCGGGGGTATATACAGTCGTGCCACGCGAGGGCGAGTTTACCCCTTCGACCAGCGATTGTTGTGCGCGTTCAAACCACTGTTGAGAGCGAGAGCGGTTTCGCGTCTGGCGTGTTCCCATCATGTGCATGAATTCATAGCTGAAATTCGGTTCGAGCCGCGGCTTCAGTCTGCTATACCGCCACCGTCCACCACCAGTGCGGCGCCCGTCATGAAGGAAGAATCATCCGACGCGAGAAACAATGCTGCCTTCGCGATCTCGTCCGTTGTGCCGATCCGCCCCAAGGGACGGTTCGCGCATCCGGCCAGATAGTCCTCCCACTTCAAACCGCGCAAGCGCGCATCTTCGGGAAGCATCGGCGTGTCGACATCGCCGGGGCAAAGGCAATTCACGCGGATACCTTGCTGCCCGTGGTCGATGGCCATAGCCTTGGTCAACAGCACAACGCCGCCTTTGGAGGCGCAGTAGGCAACCGCCGCGTCGCCGCCCGCGATCCCCCACCCCGAACTGTTATTTATGATCACTCCATGGCGCTGCTCGATCATGCGGGGCAGAGCCGCTTTTGACATCAGAAAAGTTCCCTTCAGATTGACATCCATCTGCAGGTCCCACTCTTCCTCCGAGCAGTCGAGAGTGGTGTGCGGGTAGAAAACGCCGGCGTTGTTGAACAGTATGTCGAGACTGCCGAAGGCAGCCAGCGTCTCCTCCACTGCATGGCGGCATTCCTCCGCCCTGCGCACATCGGCGCGGATAAAAACAACCTTGCCGCCGTCGTTCGTGATTTTCTCGGCAACCGCATGGCCGCGCCTTTCGTCGCGGCCCGTGATCGTGACCTTGGCACCCTCTTTGGCAAAGAGGACTGCCGTGGCTTCGCCGATGCCGGATGTGCCGCCTGTGATCAGAGCGACCTTATGATCCAATCGCATGCCTTTAACCTGACGCCGCCAGGCCTCCGCCATCCACCACCACTGCCGCCCCGGTCACAAAGGATGCTGCATCGCTGGCAAGATACAGTGCGGTGTGCGCGATCTCTTCCGGCCTGCCAAGGCGACCCAGGGGACGCCTGGCCGAATCGGAGAGAAATCGATCTTCCGCCTCTCCCAATTGCCGCGCCTCGTTTCGCAACATCGCGGTATCCGTGTCGCCTGGGCAGATGCAGTTCACGCGGATCTTCTGCCGGCCTTGGTCAATCGCCATGGCCTTGGTCAGCAGTACGACCGCACCTTTCGAGGCACAATAGGCGACGGCCCGCGGCCCTCCCGCCAGGCCCCATCCGGATGCAGTATTGATGATCGAACCGCCTTCCTTTGCCATTATGGGGATTACTTCGCGGGACATAAGGAAAATGGATTTTACATTGACTGCCATCACCGCGTCCCAGTCTTCCTCGCTGATCTCAAGTGCCGACGCTCGGCGAATGATGCCCGCATTGTTGAAGAGTATGTGAATGCCACCGAAGTCATGGACTGTGCGTTCCACCACGCGCCGGCAGTCGTCAGGGCAGGTCACGTCGGCACGTTCAAAGATCGCGCGGCCGCCGGCCATCGAGATTTCGCGTGCGATCTCCTGGCCTGATTCCTGGTTCAAGTCAACAATGCCCACTGCCGCGCCCTCGCGGGCAAAAAGCAGTGCGGTGGCGCGGCCAATACCGCCAGCGCCGCCCGTAATGAGAGCCGTCTTGCCATGGAGTTGCTTCCCAGACATATTCCTACTCAGTATCTCGTGGCGTGGATAGCATGGGTTCGCAGAGGCTTGGTCTAGAATCTGAACCGCTTGGGCGTGGATGATTTGGCGATCCAGCGCAGCCTTTCGGACCAAAGCGAATTGCTGCCTTCATTTAGCGTCGCCCTGACTTCGTTCATTCGCCAGATGAAATCGGAACATCAGCGGCAGTACCGAGGACCAGTATTTCCAGGTGTGCGCACCCCGTCCCGTCGACCACTCATGCGGGATACCGAGTTCCGTTAGCTCTTGGTGCAACTCACGCATCGTAGAGAAAAGACGATCGTCCGTTCCGCAGGCGAGGAAGAGCCTGGGAATAGGACCGGGCGCAACGATCGTATGCTTGCCCCGGCCCTGGGAATCGAGCGGTCCGGGCGGCGGCGGTTGCGATGGCCAGAAGCTCCACTGTTTATCCACGAGTCCGCTTATCATGCTGACGCTGGCGAACCGGCCCGGATAGTGCCGTCCCACATCCAGCGACAGATAGCCGCCAAAGGAGAAGCCGCCGATCGCCCAACGCTGGCGTTCAAAAGGGATGCCATAGTGGCATGAGACCGTTCCCGCGACTTCCTCCGCCACAAGAGTCAGATAGTTAGGGAATGGGAAGCGGTCGGAGTACTCCCGGTAAAAGTTGCTGAAGCGAACGTCGGGCAGCACCACGATCGCGGGCCTCACCTCGTGCCGGCCCAGCATCTCGTCATATACCTGGTCAACCTTGAGATGTTTCAACAGGTCCTCTGGCCGGTCGCGCCAACCGTGATTCAAGATGAACACCTCAGAGGGAGCAATCTGCGTCTTGGGTACCAGAACCAGGAAAAAGCGGGGTTCGTTCATCTCCTTGGACCAGAAACGAATACGTTCCACGGAGAGGTTGGCCCGCTCCGAAAGGCGCACCACCTCAATCTGACCGGGGGCGAGTGGCGCCTTTTCGAACGCCTCTTTGTGTTGCCAACACGCGGGCAGAAACAACGTTGCCAGCAGTACCGATCCCCGCAGTCTCCAGCAGTTCCACACCGCAACACCTCACCGAATTTGCTGTTCGCTACCCGCGGCGCCAGCTTCCCGGCTGGCCAGTTTCTTGCGGATCAGTTCTTCGATCTGCTCCAGCGTATCCAGGCTATGGACATCTACTTCTCTCGGCACGAACTCGACCTTGAAGCGCGTTTCAAGAAAATTCACGAGGCCGAGCATCCCTATCGAGTCGATGAGGCCGCCGGTGACGAGGGGTGTAGAGTCCTCGATCGTGGTCTGATGCACACCAAGCAGAACATTTTCAGCGATGAACTGCCGGACTGCGGTCTTGATCTCCATGGTTTGATTAAGCATGGTTTGATTCAGCATGGTTTGATTCAGCATGGTCGAGCGCTTCTGCCATTCCTCCTAACGCTAGGTAATCGATCTTTCCCCGGTTTCCCTTAGGAATGGCATCCAGAAATACAATGTGGTCGGGCACCATATAAAGAGGCAGTGTCCGCGCACAGTGGGCTTTGGCTTCGATCAGCGTGACCGCGCCGGCAGAACGGGTGCGGACAAAAACAACAATGATGGCGGTTCCCATCTTCCCGTCCCCCACAGCCACCGCCGCAGCCTCCAGTATATCCTCGCGGCCAGCGAGTGCAGCCTCAATCTCCCCTAGTTCTATGCGGAAACCGCGGCGCTTCACTTGCCGGTCGAGCCGTCCTTGAAAAAGATAGTTGCCGTCAGCCGACTGTGACACACGGTCCCCGGTGCGGTAATACCGTTTGCCCTCCAAATTGACGAAAGCACGTTGCGTATCTTCGGGACGGTTCCAGTATCCGCTCATCAGGGAATCGCCGCCCGCGAGCAATTCGCCACTGGTTGCGTCGATCGTTACCTTCGCGTAGGGGCAGGGTCTGCCGATAGGCAGGGGTTGCGATCCGTCGAAGCCGTGCGGCACGCGGCACCACGTCACCACATTGGTTTCGGTGGGGCCATAGAGGTTCGCGCAAACCGCTTGCGGGACCGCGGACTGCAATCGCGCCACGTCCGCACCCCGAAAGACCTCCCCAGCAAAGAGGATGACGCGCAGGCCGGGATAATCATGCTGCGCCAGCCGCCCCTCCTCTAACATGCCGGACAGGATCGACGGGACGGAATACCAGCAGGTAATGCGGGCCTCACGCACGAACTGCACCAAAAAGCGCGGCATCCACACGCTATGGCCGGGGACGATCACGCAGGCGGCGCCGCACAATGCCATATTGAAGATGTCAAAGGTGGAAAGATCGAAACTGAGCGACGATGGGCATGCGATGCGATCTGATGAACCAACCTGAAACTCACGCGCGGACCACTTCACGAAAGCGCTCACCGCTCGGTGAGAAAGGACCACTCCCTTCGGCCGCCCCGTGGATCCCGAAGTAAACAAAATCAAAGCCGGGTCACCGGAGTCGGCATGGGGAAGGCGGCCTTCGCCGTAAAGGTCGGGATGAATAATCGGCGCGTCCCAAGGAATGCTTACGCCGGTCTCGCGATCGGTGATTCGCGGCGGGGAACCCTCGTCGCCCTCGATCACCAGCCGAGCCCCGCAGGCCGCCAAGGTTGTTTCGATTCGTTCCTTCGGCCACTGCGGGTGGATGGGAACATAGATGGCTCCGGCAAGCAAGGACGCAAAAACAGTAACGATCGCCCCGGTGGTTCTCGGCAGCACGCGCGCGATGCGACCCTGCTTCTGGACGCCGTGTCCGACGAACCGTACAGCCAGCAACGCAGCCTGCTTGAACAACACGCGGAAAGACGTGACTCGATCTTCTCCGGTCCGATCTTGTTCGACTATCGCCGGTGCATCCGGCGTGGCCGCCGCCGTGCGCCTCAGCAAGTCTGAGAGCAGGTCACTTTCACGCTCGTCATTTTCACACTCGGGGCGTTCATGCTCTAACAAGCGTCACCCCCCAGGTGAACCCGATCCCTGCGGAAGCGAACAACAACAATTGCCCCGGACGAATCCTTCCCTCGCGCTGCATATGCACATAATTGATGACCAGATCGCTGGCAAAGGTGTGACCATACTCTGCCATGGGAGTTGTCGGTAGCCCTCCCTTCGGCAGTCCCACCATTTTGCGGAAACCCTCGCGATCCCGCTGGCTGATGTTGGAATAGATGAAATGGTCAATATCCTTCAATCGCAGGGAGAATGCCGCCAGCGTTTTTTCCACCAGCCAGAATAAGTTCAGATAGTAGATCGGCATCACCTCGTTCTCCATGCACGCCGCATCCACTTTGATCTCGAGGTGCCCGTTCGTTTTGACCAGGGCAATGGCATTGTGCAGATGGCCGAGCGTCATGGCTTGGACGCCCAGCAGCAAAGGCCCTTCCGTGACTTGGCGGCGCAGAATAACCGCGCTCGCGGCGTCGCCTTGCACCGTAATTGGAAGTAGGGAGCGGCTGCCCTGAGGCGCGGTGTCGCCCGTCACCAGCAGCGCGGTCTGAATGCTTTCATCCGTGCTCATCCAACCCAGCGCGGTCTTGATTGCGAGGTGAAGCCCTGCACAACCGCCGGATTTGAAACTCAAGTTCAGCGAAGTTTCAGCCCCTAGTTCGTCGCTGAGTTTGTGCGCGAACGAGAGATACTGCGAGTTCTCCCCCGGGAAGGTGCTGTAATCCAGAATCAGACTAATGTCCTGCCCGGTAACCCCAGCTTCCGCCATCGCCGCGGAAACGGCTTCGAGAACCAAGTCATAAGGTTGCTTGCCGCCGCAGATGCGGACGCGGCTTAGTCCCAGACCTTCTGCGGCTTTTTGTCTTGCTTTCTGGCTAAGCGGAGCGAGCGTCGCCTGCACGCGATCTCGTTCCCGCTCCAGGACCGCTGCCACATCCTCCTCGTCGTCCGGAACAGCATACGCCGCCGCTGCAATTCGCACATTTATGTTCAAGGCAACTCCAGCAGAAGCGCCGCAAAACCACCATCACCGGATGTCCCCAACAACAAAGCCGGTCCGCTGCGTGGCCGGCTGCTCAAGGCCAGGATTAAATGGAGAAAAGCGCCGGCATCGGCAAGCCCCGTGGCAACAGCATGAGCAGGGATGATGGCCGCACTCGGCCCGCTAATCTCGCGAGCCAGTGCAGCATTCGAGCTGGTAGCACAAGGCGCGCCATTCCCAGCACAAATAGTGAGACTCGGAACCGAACCGCCGAGCATCTGGCGAATAGTCTCCACCGCCTTCCCGCCCGCCGCCCAGCGGCCCGAGCTGAAATGGGCATACGCTCGCGCCTCCCTGCGGGCCGCCGGTTCCAACACCAAAGCGGCTACCCCTTCGCTGGGCACGAAACCGCCGCCTTCTGGCAGAGGCTCGGCGTTGTAACAGGCTGGCGACAATAGCCCTGCCGCCTCGTACCATTCATAGACGGCGCGCGTGAGCGTATCACCCGCCAGCACAATCGCCAAGTCCGCCTGCCCGTGGCGAAGCAAAGACGCCGCCTGGATCAACGCGCTCTCGCCCGCAAAGCCTGTGCTGCCGACCGTAATATTAGGACCTCGCAGCCCATGCCACAAAGCCACATGACTCGCCGGAGCGTTGGCCAGCCCTTCCGGAAACGGACTGGGGTCGGTCCCCGACCAACCATTTACGGCTGCGCTTCGATAAAAAGCTTCCGTGAGTTCAGCGCACCCGAAGCCAGTGCCAAACACCACAGCCATCCGGGACCGGTCCACTTGGCTCAGGTCGATCCCGGCATCCTGAATGGCCAGCGAAGAAGCCACCAGCGCCCATGCCGACAGGCGATCCAGACGCCTCGTCTTCAGGCCCGGCACCGCGCTGGCGGGACGAAACGGTTTCACCAGAAACGCTCGCCGAAGCCCGGCGGTTGGCCACGCGGTGATGGGTTCAGGCTCCGACGCGCATTGTGGGATTAACCCGGCGAGCGGACCGTAGGGACTCACGGAACTGATACCCGTAATGGCAGCCAAATTCGGATTCATCACCGGCCGTCCCCGAATATGAGGGCCGTGTTGCTGCCGCCAAATCCAGCCGAAACCGACATGGCCAGCGGCAGCGCCTGGCGTCGCACTTCTCCCCGTAGCCAGTTCACACTCGAGCTTTCGATGGGGTCCCTCAACCGCAGCGTCGGCAATAGTGCGCCACAACGCACCGCCACAATCGTGATGGCCGCCTCCAACGCTCCAGCAGCCCCCAGACAGTGTCCGAAATAGGACTTTGTCGAAGAGACAGGAACGGGCCGGCTTCGTCCGCGGAAGACCGTCTCGTATGCGTTGGCTTCGGCAACATCGTTCAAGGGCGTGCCCGTGCCGTGAGCATTCACGTAGCCGATGTCATCGCCACTGACCTCCGCCATTTCCATGGCAAGGCGCATGCAATCCGCCAGGCCGTTTCCCTGTTGCTGTGGCGCGGTAGTGTGAAACGCGTCGTTGGTCATCGCCCATCCACGCAACTCAGCCAGAATATTGGCATTCCGAGCCAAGGCCCTGGCGAGCGTTTCGAGCACCAACACCGCGGCTCCTTCCCCCAGGTTCAATCCGTTGCGATTCTGGTCGAAAGGCCGGCAAGGTTCTGGGTCCAGCGCCTGCAGCGAACTGAACCCGCTCAGCGTGAACGGACACAGTGCGTCACTACCCCCGGCCAACATCATGGGCGCCACCTCGTCGAGCAGCATGTTGGCGGCCAGCGCGATCGCCATCGCGCTCGATGCGCAAGCCGCAGAAACCGCGCAGCGTGGTCCGCGAACGCCCAAATCCTCACCCACGGCGTCGGCAACGTGCGCCGGCGGATAAGAAGCGGCCCGCGCGAGACCGTCGCCGCGCCGGTACCACGCGGCAGGATCCTCAGCGATTCCAGGCTCGATCTCGCTCAAGCCCGCGACCGTGCTGGCCATAAATACGCCGGCGCCGCTCTCGCGGAAGGCATCGCTCTCGCAATCTAGATTAGCTACTGCGCCTCGAGCCGCCGCCATCGCGAGTCGATCGCTCCGGGAATATCGCGAATTGGGGCCTTTCGCCGGAAGCGGCAATCCGCAAACCTGGGCAGTGCTTCCTTCGAAGCCGGGATACACATCCTTCGTGGGCGCCAGACAGCTCTTGCCCGACAACATGCCTGCTTGCAGGCAGTCCAGCCCGATGCCGTAGGGGCTGACCACGCCGACACCAGTAACCACGATGGTTTTCCGGGGGTCGTTAATGCGAAGATCAGTCACGGGAGGCAACCGGCCAAAACTCAAAAAAATTCATCCACTGATCGTAATGGGTGGTCAATGTTTTTTCCAGGAAGCGGACGGCCTGGCACAAAGCCTCTTGCAGGCCGGCGTCGCCATCACCAGGTGTGCCCAGTGATGGCACTGGAGGGATCGGATCGCCCATCAGAGCGCGGTAGCGCAGCCAACCTTGGCGAATCACGAAGCCGGGCAGCACCGGAGCGCCCGAGACCTGCGAAAGGAGGAAGGGGCCAAGCGGAAAGAAGGCAGGCTGCGAAAAAAACGGGAGGTCGGCACTGTGACGCTGGTAAACGCGGTCTCCCTGCATCGCCACAATCTCGTTTCGGCGCAGCGCTTGCAAGAGTTCGATTGTGGCCTGCGCGCCGTCACTGAGATCCACAATCTTGAGCCGTTCGCTAGCCATCAGATTCCGCAGGGTGATTTCCGCCGGGTTGTCCTCGACTACCCGGGCCACGTTGACGGGGCGACCATGCATTTCCAGCAGGCGCGAGGCAAATTCCCAATTCCCCACGTGCGCCGTCCACACAATGAGCCCATTGCCTGCGGCCAGGCATTGGTCGATCTTGTCGCTGCCGCGCTCCGGGTCCACCAGCATGCCGAGCAGTTGGGAATGTGTGGCCTGAGGAACAAAGCAATAGGAAACCATGAGGTCGCAGAACGAATAGAAAACTCTAAGAACCTTCCATTGCAATGCGAGACCGCGCTTCCCCGATACCTGCCGCAGATTGCCGGTTACCGCCTGGCGCTCCCGCTTCAACATGAAGAAGAAGATCAGCGCCGTTACGGCCGCGACGGGAGGATGCAGGAAGTGCGGCAGCCTCGGCATGATGACAAATATCATCCGCAGCGCCGTGGCGTTGTGAAAACGGTGCTCGTACCAGCGCGTCACCTTTCGCCTGCCCTCACGCGGTCAACCAAGGCGAGATCGCTCCGCCCAATGCCGCGCTGGTACTCGAACTGAACGCAGTACATATCGTTCTTGGATAACGTGTGGTCGCCTACAGGGAGGATTGCAGCAGTCAGGTCCTTGCTTCTGCGACCTTGGATTCGATGATCGCCGCCAAGGCGTCGACACTTTCCAGGTGTTTCTGGTCAAAGTTGGCGTGCACCAGCTTGATTCCGAAGTGCCGCTCAATCTCGAGCACGAGTTGAAGGATATCGATGGAGTCGATTTCCAGGTCGCCACCGAGCAGCGGCTGATCGTCGCGCAGATCCTCCGGGGTCAGGTCAGTGATCCGCAAGCTCTTCAATATAATAGGCTTGAGTTGCTCCTTAACGCTGGCCATATTGTTCAATTGCAGCACCAGAGCATACCACAAAGCCCACCGTAGAAAATCGACAAGAGGGAGTGTCCCGAAGAGCTTTCCTAAATGGTTTCCTTCGTGCAACTTAGTGCCCTTGGTGGTCGATGCTTTTGCCTTCCCCCGTCGAAGTAACCTCAACTACAGCAACCCTCCGTCGACTGCGATGACCTGTCCGGTGATGTAACTGGCCTCCCTTGACCCCAAAAACAGCACCAGCGGAGCCACCTCTTCGGGCTTGCCAAAACGCCGCAGAGGAATCTCGGAGAGCAGGCGTTTCTCCTCTCTTTCTATGTACTTAGCAGACATGGGGCTGGGAATCACACCGGGACAAACGGCGTTGACCCGGATATGAAATGGCCCCACCTCGCGCGATAGCGCCTTGGTGAAGGCAATAATGCCGCCTTTGGAGGCCGAGTAGTTGCACTGACCGGCTTGGCCGCGCACTCCGCTGGGCGAAACGATGTTGCAGATGGCTCCGCTCCCCCGGCGCATCATGCCCGGCAAAGCCAGCCGCGAGCACAAATATGTGCCTCGCAGGTTGGTGTCGATCACTTCGTCCCACTGCTCCTCCGACATAAAGGCCAGCAGAACATCGCGGTTAATGCCCGCGTTATTTACCAGGTAATCGACCGGACCGAATTCCTGCTCGATGCGATCGAACATGGGCCCCACGCTCTCCTGGTGGGAGAGATCGGCTTCCACGGCCAGCGCCTCGCCGCCGGCGGCGACGATGCGCTCGACCGCCCCGTCGGCGGACTCTTTCCCGTGACGATAGTGGACGGCGACGCGGAACCCCGCGCTAGCCAGCGCCTGCGCGATGGCAGCGCCGATGATCCCCGAGCCGCCCGTCACCAGCGCGGTCTTTTGATCGGTCTGATGACCCAGCCCTGTTTCAGCCATATCGTCGGATTAGTGCAACGGCTTGAAGATCAAAATATACGCGGCCCAACGAGAGTTGTAGCGCGCGATATTTCCGTCCAGCGCGTAGGAGACTGTGCCTTGCACCAGCGTGCCCAGGGGACCAGGCGTGTTGAAGTTGACCTCGACGCCGTCGAACTTGCGGAATTGGAAGGACTCCTCCAGGTTGCGGGCGCGGGCATAGGCGTACATGCCGTCGACCTTCATGAAGTCCAGCAGGTTGAAACCGTAGTGCACGTTCGCCATGGCGATGGCGTCGAAAGAATCGGTGCCGGGGGGAATACCGTGGAGTCGCGGCGACGAAAGAAACGAGGGGAAGTAACGCGAGAAGCGGTCCAGTTGATCTCCGCCCCAGTAGGAGAAATCCCATCCGCCCTTGGTGAATTTTCCGATGTAGTAATCCTTGTTCAAATCGGCGCTGTAGAGCGTGAATGCG
>VFSW01006968.1_pt1 | contig 16505 bp, 6 predicted proteins | sample 5358111 | NCBI WGS metagenome assembly VFSW01 (sample SAMN11554181, study PRJNA540505) | mine drainage metagenome | isolation source: sediment from site ElyBrook_90M | place: USA: Ely Copper Mine, Vershire, VT | collected 2017 | reverse complement strand
TGCGAATCTCCGCCAGGTCCGCCGCCGACACCTTCTGCGACGAGAGCGCGCCCAGCACCAGGTTCTTCGCCGAGCCGTCGAACGCCCGCCGCACCAGGTTCCGCGCCAACTGCCGCTGTGTCTGCTCCTTCGCCGCGCGCGCCTCGTACACATGCGAGCGGAACCGCTCGCTGCGCGTCAGCAGTCCCTTCTCCGCCATCACCTGCATCTGCTTCAGGATGGTCGTGTAGCCGGTGTCCTTGCTGCTGGCCGTATGCACGTCGCGCACCGTGCTCGGCCCCAGCGTCCAAAGGATGTTCAGGATCTCCAGCTCGGCCTCTGTTGGAAGCTGCGTCGTCTCGCGGGTTTGAACTTTTCGTCCCATGCAGTCACCATAGTACGATAGTAATCGTACGTCAACGATTATTTTCGTACTCTGTCGGTGCGGCGAAGAGTGCGCCGATCCAGACGAAGAACGCGGGGAAGAACTCGAGGGTGTAACGAGGCTCTGAGTTGTCGATGAAGAGCAGCAGGACCGCACGCAGAAGCAGGCTGGCGGCCATGGCGAAGGCCAGCTCGCGGTAGGCCCGAGGCGTGGAAGCGGGACGATTGGACGGACTGCGCGCGAGCAGACCCGGTGCGAGCCATGCGCGACGTTTCCAGACGAGGAACCCGCTGAAGGCGAGGGCGAAGTAGGCGAGGTTGAGCGCGGCGTAGGTGGCGGCGAAGACGCTCTGGGCGCGGTGCTCCCTCCACCTCCACCATTCGTCGGAGAGGGGCATCATCTCGGTACGCGGACGCAGGGACATGTCGAGCAGGCGGGCGAAGTGCAGGCCGAAGTAGTAGCGCACCGGGTGGTCGTGGATCAGCTCGTCGGCGAGCGCGGCGAAGCGGGCATCGAGGGCCGGGGTGAGGATGAGGGTGGCGTTGTAGTCGTCGAAGAGGACGGCGGTGCGGCGGCGCAGGTCTTGTGTAGCCGATGGCGTGGCGGCGGCGAAGGCGCGCGGGGGCAGGTTGGAGAACTCGATGCGCTCGCCGTCCATGGGCCAGCAGATCTGGTCGGTGGAGGCGAAGTCGATGGCCCAGGCGTCGTACCAACGACCGAAGCCGTGCAGCACCGGCTCTCCTGGATCGTTGGCGTTGCGCGGGGAGAGCGGCTGAAAGACATGGAAGATCTGCCAGTTGCGCGCCGTCCACGGAATGAGCGGAAGAATGACGCAGAACGCGGCGACCAGCACGGGCAGGGCTGCGTGCAGCGGGCGCAGACGCGATTTGCGGGTTGCCAGCGTCCTCCACAGCATTGCTGGCAGCACCGCCGCGGCCAGCAGTCCCTGTTCCGGCCGCAACAGAATGGAGTAGGCCAGCGCGGCGACAACGGTCCACAGCCAGCGGTTGTAGCCGAGTCCAGCCTCCTGCCAACGGGCAAACGCGTAGAAGGCCAGCGCCATCGTGGCGAACACAAGCGTCTCTGCCAGGACTGTGGCAACGTAGTTTGCGGTGAACGGGCAGAGGACCGCGAGCCACAGGACGGGCAGGCGGGCGCGGCGGCCAAAGAGGCGCCCTGCCAGCGCCGCGGCCAGACAGCAGGAGACGAGATCGACGGCGACCTGAACGAACAGCACCGCGTTATAGTGCTCCATGCCGAAGAGACGGAAGCAGGCGGCGAGAAAGAGCGGGTATCCAGGCAGGCGAATCAGAGTGGGGCGGAGATGGATGGAGCCGGGGGTCGGTCCGCTTTCAGCGAAGCCGTAGACTCCATGCTGGAGCCAGGTCTTCGCCAACTCGCCGTAGACCAGGCTGTCGCCGACAACTCTTGCCTCGTGGGCGACAAACCACAGACGGAGGAGCAGACCGGCCAGCAGAGCCGCGCCAGCCCAAAACCAGAATCTGAGTCGCTCTTTGTTCATTACCAGCATCATACTGTGGAGTGCGGGGAGCGTCTCGGAGGGCGCGTTGACTATGTCCCGAGGGCTGCATAGGATTGCGCAGGGACGGTTTTTTTGAGGTCGCCGATTCGCGTCTGGGGATGCCCCTCGTATTCCAGATCAATTGGCGGTCGGCCCCGCGCGACAGGACGTCCGCGTCGCCGGTTTGCAGCCGGTCACTTGCAGTCCAGCAGCTTCAATCGAGAATTGGCCATTAAGGAAACATGACCCAGCAAGTCTTCTTCGACCCTCAACGCAAGCGCTGGAAGCGGCTGCGGAAGATCTTCGACAGCCTGGCGTTGCTCGGCGTTGTCGTAGGGATCTTTTTCGTGATTGGCCTGCTGCGCATGACGCCGCTGCCGGAGCTTCTGCTGGCGACGCCGAAGCGCAACATCAGTCCTCTCAAGGTCGATTCCCCCAAACCGGGGCAGAAGCAGCGCCGCTCTGCGCACCGCAGAACAGACCTCAAGCCTTCGGAAGTGACCCTGAACTCGGGCGAAGGACTGCGCGCGGCCTACTATGTGGAGGACGATCCGGCCAGCTACTCCTCGCTGAAGCAGCACATCCGCCAGATTGATCTGCTCTTTCCGGAGTGGATTCATATCGTGACGGCGGATGGCGCGCTGACCTCGTACAGCTTGGACAATCGGCCCTTCGCCGTGGTGGACGCGGACGGGGTCCATCGGGTGGACCACGAGCAACGGGTTGCCCGTACCATCGCAGCGGCGGCCGATGATCCCACGCCAGCGGAGATCTTTCCGCTGGTGAACAACTACGATCCGGTGAAGGGACTGTTTCTGCCGTCGATCGGGGACTTCCTCGACAACCCCGGCTCGCGTGCCCATTTTGTCCAACAGATCGACCAGTTTCTCGCCGCAAATCCGAACTACCACGGAATCTCTCTGGACTTCGAGGAGATACCCGATGAGGCGCAGACGGGCTACATGGCGCTGCTTGCCGCACTCTATCGGGACTTCCAGCCGCGCAACCTCAAGTTGTATGTCAACGCTCCGGTGGGCGACGACAGCTTCGACCTGAAGTACATGGCGGACCACTCCGACGGCCTCCTGTTGATGAACTACGACCAGCACCAGACGGAGAGTGCGCCGGGACCCATCGCCGCGCAGGACTGGTTCCTCGACAACCTCAAAGAAGTGCTGAAGATCGTGCCCAAGGAGAAGGTGATCTGCTCGGTGGGAAGCTATGGGTATGACTGGACGATGTCGCTGCCGCCTGCCAATGCGAAGCATCGCGGAAGCCCAGCAAAGCCATTTGTGCCGAAGGTCCTGGCGGTGCAGGAGATGTCGACCCAGGATGCATGGCAGTCCGCGGACGATGCGGACGCGCAGATCGAACTCGATCCCGACTCTCTCAACGTCCACTTCGCCTACGACGACGACGACGCGCACGTCCGCCATCAGGTGTGGTTCCTGGATGCCGTGACGGCGCTGAACCAGATGCGCGCGGCGCGGGCGCTGGGCATCGAGACCTTCGCGCTCTGGCGGCTCGGCTCCGAGGACAACTCGCTGTGGAAGATCTGGGACAATCCGATGCGTGCCGACCCAGCTCGCGACCTGGCTCAGGTTGCACCCGGCTACGATGTCGATACCGAGGGCGAAGGGGACATCCTGCACATCTCGCGCAAGATGCAGCCCGGCCAACGCGTGGCGACCCTGGACGATGACGACTCGGTGCCAATTCCGTTCCGCTCCGTCACTGCCGAGACCATGACCACCTACCCGCTCTCCTACGAGGTGGACCAGACCGGCTATCGCCCCAAGGAGGTCGCGCTCAGCTTCGACGACGGCCCAGACCCGACCTGGACGCCGAGGATCCTCGATGTCCTGAAAAAGTACCACGTCGTCGGCACGTTCTTCATGATCGGGGAGGAGGCGCAGAACAATATCAGCCTGATGCGGCGCGTCTACAATGAAGGCCACGAGATCGGCAATCACACCTTCACCCATCCCGACATCAGCGAAGTCTCAGTCTCCAGCGTGGACCTGGAACTGAACCTTACGGAACGGCTCTTCGCGGCGGAGCTGGGCGTGCAGCCCCTCTTCTTCCGGCCTCCGTACTCCATCGATCAGGAGCCGGACACCAACGACCAGGCAGCGCCAGCGGACCGCATTCAGGACCTGGGCTATGTCATCGTCGGCGACAAGATCGACACCAACGACTGGGATGAGCACCCGCGCAAGACCCCGCAGGAGATCGCCGACAGCGTCTTCCAGCAGATGCACGATATGCAGACCCGCCCCTGGATGCAGGGTTCCATCATCCTGCTGCACGACGGCGGGGGCGACCGTTCGGCAACCGTGGCCGCGCTTCCCGTGCTCATCCAGACGCTGCGCGACCGCGGATTCACCATCGTTCCGGTCTCGCAGTTGATGGGCAAGACCCGCGCCCAGGTGATGCCGCCGCTGAACCAGCATCAACTCTGGCAGTCGCGAATAGACTCCATCGCCTTCTTCGTCTGGGCCTTCTTCAACCATTTTGTGATCGCGGTCTTCTTCATCGGCGACATCCTGATGAGCGCGCGTCTGATTATCATCGGAATCCTCGCCGTCATCGACCGTTTCCGCAGGCGCAGGAACTTCGCCGCGCCGGATTACGCGCCGCGCGTCGCCGTGCTGATCCCAGCGTTCAACGAAGAGAAGGTGATCGTGCGCACGGTCCGCTCGGTGATGATGTCGAACTACAAGAACATCCGAGTCATCGTCATCGACGACGGCTCAACCGACAAGACCTGCAAAGTCGCGATCGACGCATATCCCGCGGACATCGCATCCGGACGGCTGACCGTGCTGACCAAGCCAAACGGAGGCAAGGCCGATGCACTCAACTTCGCCCTGAACCAGACCGACGAGGAGATCTACGTCGGCATCGACGCCGATGGCGTCATCGCGCACGACGCCATCGCCAATCTGGTCGGCCACTTCGCCAACCCGAAGATCGGCGCGGTCGCGGGCAACGCCAAGGTGGGCAATCGCGTCAACCTGTGGACGCGATGGCAAGCGCTGGAGTACATCACCAGCCAAAACTTCGAGCGGCGCGCGCTGGACCTCTTCAACGTTGTCATGGTCGTGCCGGGAGCCATCGGCGCGTGGAGAACATCGGCGGTCATCGCAGGAGGAGGCTACCACACCAACACCGTCGCCGAAGACGCCGACCTCACCATGAACCTGCTCGAACAGGGCTACGAGGTGATCTACGAGGACCAGGCGCTGGCCTTCACCGAGGCGCCAGAAAATATGGACGGTCTGATGCGGCAACGCTTCCGCTGGTCGTTCGGCATTCTACAAGCCATCTTCAAGCATCGCGGCGCCATCCGCAAACGCCGCGCGATGGGCCTCTTCGCACTGCCGAACACGCTCATCTTCCAGATCCTGATCCCATTGGTCTCGCCGCTCATCGATCTCATGTTCGTCGCTGGCGTGGTCAATTATTTCTACGACAAATACTTCCATCCAGAGGCGGCCTCGCCCGCCAGCTTCGAGAAGCTGCTGGCATTCTTCCTGGCCTTCCTCATCATCGACTTCGCAACCTCCGCGCTGGCCTTCTCGCTGGAGCGAAAGCATCCGGCAAGCCGCGGCGATGCGTGGCTTCTCTTCCACATCTGGATCCAGCGCTTCACCTACCGCCAGGTCTTCTCCATCGTGCTCTTCAAGACGATCAAGCGCGCCATCGACGGCAAGCCCTTCAACTGGGACAAGCTGGAGCGCACCGCAACCATGTCCAAACAGACCGAGAAACTGACCGTAGTCGGCTGAGCAGACCTCACCCATCGCGATAGAGCAGTGCCCCGGTTACTGCAATGCAGAAAAGGATTGTCCTTCCGCAGCGAAAAAGGATTGTCATTCCGCAGCGCTGATTCATTTGTCATTCCGCAGCGCTGATTCGTTTGTCATTCCGCAGCGAAGATTCGTTTGTCATTCCGCAGCGAAGCGGAGGAATCTGCTTTTGCTTGTTGCTCTAGAGCAAAACCAGCGATGCTGTCCCCATCGCTTTAACTGACAGCTTCATTGCTGATAGCTTATAGCTCCAGAATCGTGCCTTTTCTCCTGCTTGTTTTTCCCTCGCGGGTGCAACAATGTCGCTTTTGCTCTAGACGTTGGCCTCTGTCGTAGCCACCGCCTCCGCTGCCTCGGCCTCCGCAAGCGCAGCCGCCGCTACCTTCTCGGCCTTCTCTGCCTTGCGTGCCGCAATCGAGTTCTGCCCCAGCTCGTCGGCCAGCTTCTCGGTGGTGAACGACTCGATCACGTCGCCCACGCGGATGTCCTTGAAGCCCGCGAGGTCGATCCCGCACTCCACGCCCTGACGCACCTCGCTGACATCGTCCTTGAAGCGCTTGAGCGAGCCGATCTTGCCCCGCCACACCTCGACGTCCTCGCGCATCACGCGGACCTGCGCGGTGCGCGTAATCAGACCATCGGTCACGCGGCAGCCTGCAATCTGGCCAACCTTGGTGATCTTGAAGACGCTCATCACCTCGGCCTTGCCCGCGTAGTTCTCCTTGAAGACCGGATCGAGCAGCCCGTACATCGCCTTTTCGATCTCCGTGCGCAGCTCGTAGATGATCGAGTGCAGGCGAATCTCGACGTTCTCGCGTTCGGCCACCTCGCTCGACTTGCGATCCGGGCGCACGTTGAAGCCGATAACCACCGCGTTCGACGCCGACGCCAACAGCACGTCCGACTCCGTGATCGCGCCCACGCCAGAGTGCAGCACGCGCACGCGGACCTTCTCGGTGGACATCCGCTGCAGGTCCTCGGCGATCACCTCCACCGATCCCTGCACGTCGCCCTTGACGATCAGGTTGAGGTCCTTCATTCCGGCGTGCTTGATCTGCTCGGCCAGGCCCTCCAGAGAGACGCGCGAACTCTTGGCCAACTGGGCCTCGCGCTCCTTCATCTTGCGGTACTGCGCAATGCCCTTCGCCTTGTCGCGGTCCGCCATGACCAGGAAGGTGTCGCCTGCGTCCGGCATTCCTTCCAACCCCAGAATCTCCACCGGCGTCGAAGGCCCGGCCTCGGCGATGGGACGTCCGCGGTCGTCGAACATCGCGCGGATCTTGCCAAACGTGTTGCCCACGATGTAACTGTCGCCCGTCTTCAGCGTTCCGTTCTGCACCAGCACCGACGCAACCGCGCCGCGTCCACGGTCCAGCTTCGCCTCGATGACCGTGCCCACCGCGGGACGGTCCGGCGTCGCCTTCAGGTTCGCCAGATCGGCCACCAGACAGACCATCTCCAACAGCAGATCGAGATTCATCCGCTTCTTCGCCGAGACATCGACGAAGACGGTCGAGCCGCCCCACGCCTCGGGCTGCAGTCCGCGGTCCGCAAGCTGCTGCTTGACCTTGTCGGGGTTCGCATCCGGCTTGTCGATCTTGTTCACCGCCACGATGATCGGCACATTCGCCGCCTTCGCGTGGTCGATCGCCTCCAGCGTCTGCGGCATCACGCCGTCGTCCGCCGCGACGACCACAACGACGATGTCGGTGATCTTGGCTCCGCGCGCGCGCATCCGCGTAAACGCCTCGTGGCCCGGCGTGTCCAGAAAGACGATCTCGCGCCCAAAGGCAGGCGAGTCCGGCTTGGCGATCTTCACCTTGTACGCGCCGATGTGCTGCGTGATTCCGCCTGCCTCGCCCGCCGCTACGTCGGTCGAACGAATCGCATCCAGCAGCGAGGTCTTGCCGTGATCGACGTGCCCCATCACCGTCACCACCGGCGAGCGCGTGATCTCCACCATCCCCGTCGTGTCTTCCAGGAAGCCCTCGATGGCCTCGTTCTCCAACTGCTCTTCGACCGAGATGACGGTCGCGTCCGCGCCAAACTGCCGCGCCACATCCTTCACCAGCTCGCCGTCCAGCGACTGGTTCACCGTGACGAAGACACCCTTCATCAGCAGCGTTGCAATCAGGTCCTTGCCGCGAACGTCCAACTTCTCCGCCAAGTCCTTCACGCTGATGCCTTCGGTCACGGTGATCGTCTTCGTGATCGGCAGCGGCTCGCGTGAGAGCTGCGCCCCACCGTAACGCGGTGGCGGCTGGAAGCCCTTCATCGGGCCTTCCTTGGTCTTCTCGTAGCGCTGTCCGCCACGTCGCTGACCTGGCCTTGCTGCTGGCCTCATGCCACTGGGATTCTCACCTGGGCCGGGAGCAACGCCAGGAGCGCCACCGGGACGCGCGCCAAAGGCTGGCCGCGCGCCGCCTGGGGGAAAGCCCGGACGTCCCGGCGCACCGGTCCCCGTCGGGAACGTGCGCGTCGGATGCATCGGACGCCGTGCGCCCGGAGCCATCGTAGAAGCAGGTCGAGAGCCGGGAGCGCCTGCTGCCCCTGGCCGTGGACGCTCGAAGATCGGTCGCCCGCGCTGAATCCCGTGCGCTGCTCCCGCGGGAGCGGTATAGATTGGCCGTGGTCCGGTCTGCGGCATCACAACGCGCCGAGTCGGAGGCGCGGTTGCGGCGGCGGCAGAGAGCGGTACGGCAATCGCATCGTCGGGAGCGGACTCAACCGCTGCGACCGCCATCGACGAAGCCTCCGGCAACGCCTCCACAGCCGCTGCATCGGCGGCAACCGGAGGTGCAACCGCAGCCGCTGGTGCCGGAGGAACTCCGCGCTTGGCAACCGCGGGAGGCGCGGCAGTCACGGCAGTCGTCGCCGCTTGCGGACGGTCCGCCGCATGTGTCTGCGCTGAAGTTGGTTGAGACGGCTGTGCCTGCTGTGTCGCTGTTGCGTGCGCGCTCGGCGGAGCGACAACCACCGCGGGAGGACGCGCAATCACTGGCCCCACGGGAGGCTTGCTCGCAATCGCTGGCGGCGGGGCCACGGGAGTCACAATATGAGCGTGCTGCCTCGGCTGAGGCACAATCCGCCGGGGCGCTGGAACTGCAGGAGCCGCTGCCACCGGAGCGCTTGCCTGCGATACTGGCTTGACCGTCGGGGCCGGGGCGCTGGGCGCTGCTGCCTCTAGCGCTGGTGCGACAGCCGCCCGATGCCTGGGCGCGGTGCGCGCCGCCTCTTCGGACTGCTTCCGCGCCAGGATCGCCTTCATCGCGTCGCCCGGCTTCGAGACGTGCGCCAGATTGAACGTCGGCTGGGCCTTTACCGGCGGAGCGCTCGCAACGCTGCTGCCTCTGCGCTGGCCACCCAGGTAATCGCGCACCTTTTCGGCTTCATCGGCCTCGATCGAACTGGAGTGCGTCTTCGTCTCCGTGACGCCAACCGCCGTTAGAGCGTCCAGAATGGCCCTGCTCTTGACTTCCAGCTCTCGTGCAAGATCGTTGATTCGAACTTTGCTCATCCGTCCCTTTTCATTTCCTCTGCGCGCTTAGCTGTTCATATCAGCCTCATCGAAGTAGGAATCTAGTCCAACTCTATTATCCCTGAATCCGCGGTCCTCGAAACCGACGAGGACTGCGGTCCAGACAATTCGCCTGCATGAGCGGCCAGTACAGCTAGCCGCGCTCATGTCCATCCGTGTCAATGCCCTCGTCTGAGACCTCCTGGCTCTGGTTCACCAGGTTGTCCACGGCATCGTTTTCCAGTTCGATCGCTTCCACGCGAGCATCCGCCTCGCTCACCGCGTCGCTCGCCGAATCCGCTTCCTCCGCGTCCGCAATCGCGTCGGCAGACAGCTCGTCAGCCGCCTGGACCGTCTCCAGAACAGTCGCCCCCGCAGCCTGAGTCTCATCGAGCGTCTTCTCCTCCGAACCCTCCTCGGACGCGGGCTTGACCTCCGCAACCGCCGGTCGCTCTTCGCCCTCTTCGTACTGGCCGAAGTAGTGCCGCACCGCAACCGAGATCTTCTCCAGAGTCTTCTCGCCGATCCCCGGAATCTCTTCCAGTTGCTCCGGCGTCATGTCCGCCAGCTCTTCGACCGTCGTAATCCCCGCGGCGATCAGCTTCTCCAGAATCGTCTCGCCCAGCTCCGAAATCTGTTCCACCGGAGTGGTCACGCCGCCGCCCATCTCCTGCATCTGCTGCTCGACCTCTTGCCGCTTCTCCTCTTCGCTCTTGATGTCGATCTTCCAACCCAGCAGCTTCGCCGCCAGACGCACATTCTGCCCTTTCTTGCCGATCGCCAGCGACAACTGCGTGTCGTCCACAATCACCTCGATCTGCTTCTCCGCCAGGTCCGTGATCGACACTTTGCTCACCTTGGCCGGTTGCAGCGCCTTCTCCGCAAAGGTCGTAATCTCCTCGCTGAACTCGATGATGTCGATCTTCTCTCCCCGCAGCTCGCGGATGATCGACTGCACGCGCATCCCCTTCATCCCCACGCACGCGCCCACCGGATCGACGTCCTTGTCCCGGCTCTGCACCGCAATCTTCGTCCGTTCGCCCGCCTCGCGCGCAATCGCCTTGATCGAGACCGTCCCGTCGTAGATCTCCGGCACCTCGCTCTGAAACAGGTTCTGCACCAGCGTCGGCGCCGCGCGGCTCACAATCACCTGCGGCCCCTTCGCGGCGCGGTCCACGCGCAACAGAACCACGCGCACCCGCTCGCCCACCGCAAACTGCTCCAGCCGGCTCTGCTCCCGCTTGGGCATCCGCGCCTCCGCCTTGCCCAGGTCGAAGATCACGTCCATCGGCTCCAGCCGCTTCACCATCGCGTTCAGCACCTCGCCCGCGCGGTGGTTGTACTCCAGAAACACCGTGTCGCGCTCGGCCTCGCGCACCTTCTGGAAGATCACCTGCTTGGCCATCTGCGCCGCAATCCGTCCCAGCGGAGTGGTGTCCTTGTAGAAGCGCAGCTCGCCGCCCACCTCCACCTCGGGGGCCAACGCACGCGCCGCCTCCAACGTCATCTGGTTGGTCTCGTCCTCAACCTGCTCCGGCCCCTCGACCACCGTCTTGTAGACATAGGCGCGAATCTCGCCGGTCTCCCTGTCCATCTCGGCGCGCATGTTCTCCTGCGTCTTGTAATACTTCCGAGTGGCCAGCGCGATGGCATCCTCCACCGCACCCACCACGATCTCAGGCTCGATACCCTTGTCCTTGCTCAACGTCTCGATCGACTGATACAGAACGCTTGCCATCGTTATCACTCACCTTCAAATCTTTTGTCATTCCGCAGCGCAGCGGAGGAACCTGCTTTTGCCCTTTTAGTCTTCAACTCACAACTCACAACTACCAACTGTCTCTCAAATCTCAACCACTAAATTCGCCTTCTCCACATCCCGCAACGCAATCTCAATCTCCCGCGCAACCGTCGTCTTCCTGGCCTTCCCCTTCTGCTTCACCGCTGCCAGATCGATCTTCAGAACGCCGTCCGCAAACTCCGTCAACCGCCCCGTCCACTCCCGACTGTTGTTCACCGGAGCGAACGTCTTCACCTTCACCAGGCTCCCCTGAAACCGCGCAAAGTCCTCCGCGCGAGAGAGCTTGCGTTCCAACCCCGGCGACGAGACCTCCAGCGTGTACTCCGCTCCGGGAACCACATCCTCCACATCCAACAGCGTGCCAAAATCGGCGGCAAACGCAGCGCAGTCCTCATGCGTCACGCCGGAGAGCAGCTCCACCGGGACGCCCTTCGGCAGTACCATACCGGCCAGGTCTTCCACCTCGCCCGCCACGACGCGCGCCTTCAACCTCGCCCGCTCCGCGGCGTCCTTCTCCAGAAAAACCCGCAGCGCCCGGCTCTTCCCGCCGCCGCCAAACTCCACATCCACGACCTCCAGATGATGAGATGCGGCAACCCGCTCTGCCAGCCGCCGAATTTCATCCATCTGCAATGCCATAGATCTCATCCCATACGCCAAGCCATCAACTTCGTTCTTCCGACCGCGGCGAAGGGCCTCCGATGAACTCTCGGCAGCCCGACTCTCCGTCCTGATTCACCGCAAATCCGACCTGCGCCCGACTGACCGTCTTCGGAGCAACAAAAAGTGGGCTTTCGCCCACTCATCTCTTCCGCCATTTCTGCCGGTGCGGACACGGCTGCCGATCCAAACGACGGAACAAACTCGCTTGCTCTTTCAAGATACGCCAATAACCAAAGAAATTCAATCCCACTGGAGGGAATTTCAGGCGCGACGCACAGAGCAGCTCCGATGCGTCGCCCCTGGGTCTCAGCGGACGCCTCCGCAACCAACAGATCCCAAAGACTATATAAATCAAATACCATAAAATCAATATCTTGCAGGAAAGATCAAGGCCGGATCAAGATCGAACCAACCGGTTTTAAAGATCCTGGATATTTTCCCCACACCACAAGATTGCCGCAGGACAAACCCAGCCGAGCCGGAGTGTGGCACCCTTGTAAGCATGACACTTGACCCCGTACAGATTCGCGTCCTCGGCTCGCTGATTGAGAAAGAGATTGCAACGCCGGAGAACTACCCACTCTCCCTGAACACCCTGCTCAATGCCTGCAACCAGCGGTCGAGCCGCGATCCCGTCCTCGATCTGACCGAGGACGAGGTCCGTCAGGCGCTGCACGCGCTGGAAGACAGGGGCCTGACGGCGGTGGAGCGGTCGAGCCGCGTGCCGAAGTACGAGCACCGCATCCGCACCGTCCTGAACCTGCGGCGCGACGAGACGGCGCTGCTCTGCCTCCTGTTTCTGCGCGGCCCACAGACGCCGGGAGAGCTTCGCTCGCGTGCCGACCGCCTGTTCCGTTTCGATGGCCTCGATGCGGTCGAGAGTACCCTGGCGCGGATGACCGCGGTTCCGGTGACTGCAACCGGCGACCAGTCTTCAACCGAACAGCAGGAGCAGCGCCCTCTGGCTGTGGTGCTGCCGCGGCAGCCGGGATCGCGGGAGGCGCGCTACGCCCATCTGCTCGGCGGCCCAGTCGAGTCCGCTCTCCGCGACTCCAACTCCGCGGCACTTCGCTCGCGCGATCTGTCCGCGGTCCACCAGGCTCCCGACCTCTCCCAGCAGGCCGCTACAGCCGCTCGGTTGGACGCGTTGGAAGCCGAGGTCGCCACCCTCCACGCAGCCGTCGAGCGGATGCAGTCCAGACTGGACGCCGTACTCCCGGTAGCGAGCAGCAACACCGCTCCGACACTCCCCGAGTGAGGGAGTGCAGGCTCTTGTGCGGATCTTCCCGGGCAATCCTGCAATCAGTCTCCCGGTCGGCCCTGTGCGGACGCAGTCCAGCCTACGGATTGTTGATGGCGTCGTTGTTATACAGGCCCGACGAATTCGAGGTCCCCGTCCCAGGGTAGCCCGTCCCGGTGACGTAGGTGTAGTCGTTCCAGCCAGTCGTTGCCGGGTCAGCCGTCGTGTTGGACAGCTCCATCCGGATCGCATCGTCGGACGAGCCGATCCCGCTCATCCCAATCGACAGCACATTGTCCCCGCCTACCGTCTGATTGAGCGCGCTGGTGGGCCACTGCATCACGAACCACTGCGTGTAGCCCGATAGACCGGAGCGGATCATGCAGTCGCTGTGGTTGGCGTAGTGCCAGTCCTCCTGATTGCCCCCGTTCAACGTAACGACATAGCTGCCATACGCGCACGCCACAGACCAGGAAAGCTGCACATAGCTCTCCGAACCGACGTTGGCCGGAGTGGCAAAGTGGATCTGCCAGGCAGGCGGCGGCGTCATCACACCATTCACCCCCGTCGCGCCGGCAAGACTCTTCACATAGGTCGGAATGGCGCAGGTGTACCCGTCCGTCGTGTCGTCTGTGGTGACATTGCACCAGTAGTTGCCGTACAGCCCTGGATCGAAGGCGTTGGTACCGCCCCAGTGCACATAGTTCCACTTGCTCAGGTCGTTGGTGGCCGGAGTGGTGACGCCAGCCGTCGTGGTGGCCGTCGCATAGTAGACCGCCGCGCCGTTATTGGCCGCGAAGTCCGCCCAGTAGTTGAACTGGCCCCAATAATTGCGCTTGTCGTGCCCGCTCGCGTCTTCCCCGTGCAGGAACTCATGTGCCGAGCGGTCCGGCGTCCCCATCGTGAAGACGGTCGTCCCAAAGTTCTCTGGGACCCAGGTTCCCGTCGCGGCGGTTGTGTTGTTTGCCGTCACCACAACGCCGTCCTGACGGAACTCGCCCCACTGGCCCAGCACATACACGGTCAACCGATAGGTTCCCGGAACCACGCCGGTGATCGTCGCCGTCCCGTTCGCACTGATGTCCGCCCAATATTGATAGCCATTCTCCGAGTACTGGATGTTGGTATTCGGATCGCTCAGCACAGCCCAAGCCGTATGCGTCGCCAGACCGGCTGGGATTCCGCCCATGCTGATCGAGACCGTACCGCGCGCCGTGGAGGGAACATAGCTGTCTCCCGTCAAGGTTGAATCGTTGTCGTACAGGGTGTCGAACTGCGGCATCCAGCTCATCGCGTCCTGATACAGGGATGCGGGCGTGGTCAGGGTCGCCCCGGTCGCGGTGTTGGTCCCGTTCACCTTGTTGAAGTGGGCATAGATCGGCCCATACATCTTGGTCGCCACAACCCCTGCGTTCAAGCTGTAGGCGAGGGTCTGGTTGCCGTCGTAGTGCCCCCCTACCATCTCCTGCTGAATCAGGTCGGTCAAGGTGTCGACGTCCTGCTTGGTGGGGCCGCCCGCAATCGTGTCCGTTCTGGGCAGGACAACCCATGCGCCATACTCCGGCCCGTAGGTCCCCTGTCCGCGATGCAGATACTCGTAGGTGCTGTAGTCGTACTTGGTGTAAAAGTTGCGTCCAGTGGCGGCGACAAACGCCTCGGTCGCGGGCAGCGTCGAGCCGCTGATCTCGACCGCTGCATTCTGGACCTGTCGTCCGGGATCGGTCGAGCCGCTATCGGCCACGTCCGGCAGCGGCGTGTCGATGACCCCCAGATTGTTCAGCCCGGTATCGACGTTGTAGCTGTGCGTGAACAGGCCGAGATTGGTGCGGAACTGCCACAGAACCAGCCCCAGACTGCCCGCCACATCCGTCGCCGAGTGCTTCACCACATAGTAGGTGTGATAGCCCGGATCGTTGGCCGTAACCACGATGTGCATCTCGTAGGTCAGAAAGTTCGCCGTGTTCGATGTCTCGCCCGCCCACACATCGAGATATTCGTTGCCCACCTGCTGCGATCCGGTGTACAGCGCGCCCCCACCCACCCCCTGATTGCCCATATAGAAGCCCATCGGGTTCCCGTCTTTGCTCGACGTGTATGTGGTATCCACCAGATCGTTCGAATCCCCATCGAGATACGCTGCCCAGATATGGAACTGGGCCGGATTGAAGTGCAGCGTGATTGCTCCAGTGTCGATAGCCCAGTCGGTCGAGGTGGGCGTGCCGTTCGTCAGTGTGATCGTGCCCGTGCCCGTCCCCGCCAGCGCAATTCCGCTCGGCCCGGCGACCGCGTTGCTGGCGATCGCGATGTTTCCGCTGTAGCTCATCGCCAGATAGGCCGTCATGCTGACCGTCATCGTGCAAGTCGACCCCACCGGAACGGTCGTTCCAGAGCAAGTATCTACAGTCAGATTGAAGTTTCCTTTACTGCCGCTCAGCGTGTCGCCCGTAATGTCGAGAGCGCTGGTTCCCGTGTTCTTCAGCGTCACCGTCTGGGCCGCGCTGGTCGATTCCGCTGGCGTGCTAAAGGTCAGCGTGGAAGGGCTGAGCGAAATCACCGCCCCCACAGTCGCCGTGCCGGAGACTGGCAGCGTCGTTGAGCCGCTGCTCGTATTGTCCACAATCGTCAGCGTCGCGGTATTGGTCCCGCCAGCCGTCGGCAGGAAGCCCACCGTCACCGTGCAACTCGCAGACACCGCCAGCGAACTGCCGCAGGTCGTCGTCTCGCTGAAGGCGCTCGCGTTCGTCCCCGTGAACGTGATCGTGCCCAGGGTGACCGGGATCGTACCGCTGTTGGTCAGCGTGACAGGCTGCGGCGTAGCGGTGCTTCCCGCATTCGTCTGAGGAAACGTCAGCGAACTCACGCTCAGACTCAGTGTCGGCACCACCGCCGAGCTGCTCAGCGTCACCATGGCCGTGCCGCTCGCGCTGTTGTTCGCAATGTTCAGCGTCGCCCCGTAAATCCCCGCCGCCGCCGCCGAGAAGCTCACCGTGATCGTGCAACTGGCCGAGGTCGCCAGCGTGGCCGTGCAGGTATTCGTCTGGCTGAACTCGCTCGCGCTCGGTCCCGTGATCGTGAATGGCAAGGTAAGGCCCAGCGCCGCGTTGCCAGTATTCGTCAGCGTGACCGTATTCGTCGTGGCCGTGCCGCCCACAACCATGCTGGGGAGCGTCAGCGATGTCGTGCTCAGACTGACTATCGGCGCGGGCACAACGGTTACCGTGCCGCTCAGCGTCACCGAGGCCGTCCCGCCCTCGCTCGCACTGTTGGGGATGTTCAACGTCGCCGTGTATGTCCCCGCCGTCGCCGCCGAAAAGCTCACCGTCACCGCGCAGATCGCATTCACCGCCAACGTCGTCCCGCAGGTATTGGTTGTGATGCTGAAGTCGTTCGCGTTCGTTCCCGTAATCGGGAACGGCAAGGTAAGATCCAGCGCCACGCTGCTGGAATTGCTCAACGTTATCGTCCCCGTCGTGGCCGTGCCGCCCGCAACCATGCTGGGAAGCGTAAACGTCGTCCCCGAACTCAGGCTCAGCACCGGAGCAGGCGGTGCCGCCGTCACGCTGCCCCCGCCGCATCCCGCGAGCCC
>VFSW01006967.1_pt1 | contig 16506 bp, 15 predicted proteins | sample 5358111 | NCBI WGS metagenome assembly VFSW01 (sample SAMN11554181, study PRJNA540505) | mine drainage metagenome | isolation source: sediment from site ElyBrook_90M | place: USA: Ely Copper Mine, Vershire, VT | collected 2017 | reverse complement strand
TCGCCAATGTCACGGGCGAGGCTCCGGATGTAGGTGCCGCTTCCGCAATGGACAGTGATCCGCAGCCGCGGGCTCTCCAACCGCACGAGCTGCAATGTGTGGACACTGACCGGCCGCTCCGCGAGCTCCAGGGCCTTTCCACGGCGCGCAGCCGCGTAGGCGCGTTGGCCGGCAACCTTCACTGCGCTGAACGCGGGGGGCCTTTGCAGGATGTCACCGGTGAATCGGCGGGCGACGGCGCCAAGCTCGGCATCGCTGAGTGACGGGACGGCGCCATCCTGGACGATCGTTCCCTCTGCATCGTCGGTGGTGGTTGTTTGCCCGAGCCGCAGTTCCCCCTCGTAGCGCTTGTCGTGCCCGGTCATGTATTCGACGAGGCGGGTGGCGTCGCCAAGGCAGAGCACAAGCAGGCCCGTCGCGAGCGGGTCGAGGGTACCGGTGTGGCCGATTTTTCGCTGGCCCGTGATCCCGCGCATCCTGGCCACCACGTCGTGGCTCGTCCAACCGGGAGGCTTATCGACCAGCAGGATGCCATGGATGCCGCCCATCTAGGGCTGGTCCGCCGCCGGGTCGGCAGTGTCGTCCCCGGTGCGGGTCGCGGCTACCTGATTGATCAACGAAGCGAGTCGCGCGCCGCGTTCGATGGATGGGTCGAAGCGGAAAATGAGCTCCGGCACGTGTCGCATCGCCAGCCGGCGCGTCAACTCCTTGTGGAGGAAGTGGGCCGAGTGCTCCAGTCCCTTCATCACCGTCGCGCGCTCCGTCTCGTCTCCGAGATGGGAGACATAGACGGTGGCGTGGCGCAAATCGGGGGAAACCTGGACTTCGGTGATGGTGACGAGGCCCTGGCTGGCGCGGGGGTCTTTCACTTCGCGCAGGAGAAGCGTGGTGATCTCCTCGCGCAAGAGGTCATTGACTCGGCTTGTTCGCCGGCTCATAGCAGTTGCTCCAGTCCCGGCGGAAAGTGGTGAACGCTAGTTCGTTCGTTCTTCGTGATAGAACTCGATGACGTCGCCTTCAAGGAACTTGTCGAAGCCGCCAAGGACAACACCGCACTCGTAGCCCGTCTGCACTTCGCGCACATCGTCGGCGAAGCGTTTGAGGCCCTCGCAGCGGGTCTTGGCGATCTCCTGGCTCTTGCGCAGCACTCGCACCATCGACCCCCGACGAAGGGTGCCGTCGCTCACGAAGCTCCCCGCAATCTGGCCAAGGCGGCTGGATTTGAAGATCTGCCGCACTTCGGCGTGGCCATCGACGACTACGGCGTAGACCGGCTCATACATGCCGGCGAGCGCCTTTTCAATGTCTTCGATGGCCTGGTAAATGATCGAATAGGTGCGGATTTCGACGCCCGTTGCGTCGGCTCGCTTTCTTGCCGAAGGGTCCGTCTTTGTGTTGAAGGCGATAATGATGCCGTTCGAAGCTTCGGCGAGCATGATGTCGGAATCGCTCACGGGGCCGGGTGCGGCGTGGATGACCTTGACCTTCACTTCCGTCGTGCCGAGACGTTCGAGCGCACCTTTAACGGCCTCCGCGCTGCCACGGACGTCGGCCTTGAGGATGATGATCAGTTCCTTGAGCTTGCCGGCACTAATTTCGTTGAACAGCGTGTCGAGGTTGATGTGCGCATGCTCGGTCTGCTCGCGTTCCGCACGGCGGCGCTTGCGCTCTTCCACGATCTGGCGCGCCAGGCGCTCGTCGGGGACGACCCGCAGCTTGTCGCCTGCTTCGGGGACGGATCCCAGGCCCATGAGGACAACAGGAGTAGACGGCCCGGCTTCGCGGATGCGCTTCCCCCGGTCGTCGAACATCGCTTTGATCTTGCCGCTAATTTCGCCCACAACCACGGCGTCACCCTGGTGCAGGGTCCCGCCTTTGACCAGGAGTGTCGCGATGGGGCCGCGGCTGGAGTCGAGCTCCGCCTCGACGATCACGCCATCTGCGGGGCGGGCTGGGTTGGCTTTGAATTCGGAGATTTCCGCGACCAGGCTGATCGCTTCGAGGAGGTCATCGATGCCGGTGCCTTTTGTGGCGGAAACCTGCACGGTGACGACGTCGCCGCCAAAATCTTCCACGACGAGGCTGTACTCGGTGAGCTGCTGCTTGATGCGGTCGGGGTTTGCCCCGGGCAGGTCAACCTTGTTGATAGCGACGATGATTGGGACCCCGGCGGCGCGCACGTGGTTGATCGCCTCGATGGTCTGCGGCATCACACCATCGTCCGCGGCGACCACCAGCACAGCGATATCTGTGACCTGGGCGCCCCGCGCGCGCATGGCGGTGAATGCCGCGTGGCCGGGGGTATCGATGAACGTCGTCAGCTTGCCATCGCGCTCCACCTGGTAGGCACCGATGTGTTGTGTTATCCCGCCCGCCTCACCGGCGGCTACCCGTGTCTTGCGGATGGCATCCAGCAGACTGGTCTTGCCATGGTCCACGTGGCCGAGGATGGTGACGACCGGAGGGCGCGGCTTGAGCGTCGCCGGGTCATCGACGATTTCCTCGTCGTCCAGCGCGACGCCGGGCTCCTCGGTGCTTTGGACTGCCTCCTCCTGCGGGTCGAAGCCAAGTTCAACTGCGACGATCGCTGCCGTCTCGTAATCGATCGTCTGGTTCATCGCGGCCATGACACCGTTCGTCATGAGGCGTTTGATCACTTCGATCGGAGTGACGTCTAAGACGTCGCCCAGTTCCTTCACCGTGAGTGCAGGCGGGAGATGGATGGGGCGGGCTGCTGGGGAAGTTGGGTTTGCCGTCATGGTGTATCGCTTTCTTCTGCCGGCATCTCCCTGGCGAAGGCGCGCAGCGCTTCGACATCGTCCTGAGCCGGGGTAACTTTGAGTGCGTTCTTTATGGTAGCGCCTTTGAGCGCTTTCTCCCAACAGGCTGGACTTGGATGGAGATAGGCACCGCGGCCATTCGCGCGGCCCGTTGGGTCTACAACGATGCGCCCCTCGGGCGTCCGCACGATGCGGATCAGAGCACGTTTGCCGGCAGCCCTACGGCACGCAATGCAGGTGCGCTGCGGGATCGGCCGACGCGCTGGCTGGTTCATCGGATACCCTCGGACAGCCACCGTGAATGCGGGCGGCCCGGCGCCAGGCCCCGGCGGGGACGGACGCCCGCAGCCTGCTGGAGCGCATCAGTGGATACGGCCCGAGTAGTCGATCTCCTCCATGTCCTCTTCGGTCTCTTCCACAAAGCGGGGCGCGCGTTTGACCTTCTTTGCGGCAGCCTTCTTCGCGGGGTCTTCGACCTCGCCCGGGCGTTGCGGGAGGACATCTTCGGCGAAGCGGATCGCCGTGGGCTTCGATTCGGCGAGGACGACCGTGGGCACTTCGTATTCTTCGTCGTCGTCGGCGGTTTCCTCGCCATAGTCTTCCGACTCTCGCTCTTCACGGTCGGGCACTTCCATCTCCGCCAGCGCCGCCGCGAACGTGATGTCTTCTTCCTCCGTTGGTGAACGCTCGGCAACCGCCGCCGCTGCCGGCACGGCCGTGGGGATAGCAACGACGATTGGCGCCGGGATCTCTTCTTCCACTTCCGGGATGACGTCGATATCGGGCTCTTCGCCGGGCTGGAATGGTTCAAAGCTGCTGGGCGCCTCGGCGACGCCTTCCTTGATGCGCTCACTGGCAGCTTCGCTGTGGATGTCGATGCGCCAGCCTGTCAGCTTGGCGGCAAGGCGCGCATTCTGACCTTCTTTTCCGATCGCGAGCGAGAGCATGCGATCCGGTACCACCACGGTCGCCCGGTGTTCATCCGCGTCGATCGTGACATCGACCGTCTGGGCCGGGCTGAGGGCGTTGGACACAAATTTTGCCGGGTCCGGATCCCACTTGATGACGTCTATCCGCTCGCCGCCGAGCTCGTTGACGATGTTTTGGATGCGCGAACCGCGCATGCCTACGCAGGCGCCGATAGCGTCTACGTTTTGGTTGCGGGCGTGCACTGCGACTTTGCTGCGATGGCCGCCCTCGCGGGCGATGCTCTTGATTTCAACGGTCCCGGCTGCGATTTCGGGTACTTCCATCTCGAAGAGGCGGCGCAAGAGATTGCGATGGGCACGGCTGACGACCACCTGGGGACCTTTTGTCGCCTTCAGCACTTCGAGGATGAGGACTCGGGCACGCTGTCCTGGCCGCAGGTGCTCGCTGCGCACCTGTTCACTGAATGGCAGAACGGCCTCAGTCCCTTTTCCAAGCTCGATGATCACCTGGCGGGCTTCGACGCGCTGGACAGTCCCTACGACGAGTTCGCCTTCTTTGCCGGCGTACTCATCGTAGACGGCGTCCCGCTCCGCTTCGCGAAGGCGCTGCAGCACAACTTGCTTGGCCGTCTGGGCTGCGATGCGGCCCGCGTTATCGGGGATCTTCTCTTCAAAATCGAGGACGTCGCCGACCTGGACGTCGGGCTTGTAGCGGCGCGCTTCGTCGATAGGGATCTCGACGTTGGGTTCTTCGACTTCTTCGACGACGGCCATCTGCCGGTAGGCACGGATGTCACCGCTGACGTGGTCGATCTTGGCATAGATGTTGGGCGCGTTTTCGCCCTCCCGCCGGTAGGCCGAAGTCAGCGCCGCCTCGACAGCTTCGAAGACTACCTCCTTGGGGAGGTTTTTCTCGGCTGCAAGCTGGGCCAGGGCAAGGAGAAATTCGTTCTTCATAACCTCAACAAAAAAGTGGGCCTTGAGCCCACTTCGTAAGGAAGTGCTATCCCGATTCGCAGTATAGCACCCGAGGCAAGTGTGTGGGGGCGGCATTCGCGGGCGGGAAAGTTCCGCCCGCAACGCAATCGCTTAGCGAGCGACCCGGCGCACGATCTCCCCGGACGACACGATCGTTGTCTCGCCACTGCGACGGTCGCGCAGCTCGAATCCGCCTTTTTCGAGGGCTCGGGGGCTAACGGTGATGCGGAGGGGCATGCCCAGTAGGTCGGCGTCTTTGAACTTGATCCCGGCTGAATCGCTGCGGTCATCGACCAACGCGGAGATATTTGCCGCGGCAAGCGCGATCTCCAAATCAGCGAGCGCCGCCGCGACGGGCGCCTGGTCCTGGTTGAGCACGACGACGTGGACGTCGTATGGCGCGACCTCCGCTGGCCAAATGATCCCGTTCGCATCGTGATTCGCTTCGATGACAGCGGCGAGCATCCGTTCCACGCCGATGCCATAGCAACCCATGATGCAGGGGTGCCGCTCCCCGCCATCGTCGAGGTAATGCACCCCGATCGACTCGGAATACATGGTGCCGAGCTTGAAGACGTGGCCCATTTCCATCCCGTGCTTCGTTTCCAGGGCAGTGCCACAGCGGGCGCAGGCATCACCGCCGCGCGCCAGGGCAATGTCGGCAACGATATCCGCTTTCCAATCGCGGCCGTAGTTCGTGTTCAGAAGGTGCGTATCGGGCGCGTTAGCGCCGGCGACGAGGTTCACGGCTTCCGTCGCGCTCACGTCTGCCACGATCTGCATCCCGGACAGGCCAACTGCCGATGCCGACCCGGCGACCAGTCCCGCGCCGCGGACCAGCACGTCGTCCATCGGTTCAACCTCCCTGGCTTTGAGGGTGTTCTTGAGCTTGATCTCGTTGACGTCCAGGTCCCCTCGGATGGCAACGAATACGGGTTTGCCGTCCACGCGATAGAACACTGCCTTGTTGGTCTGGCGGCTTTCGATGCCGAGAGACGCGACGAGGTCCGCGATGGTCTTCTGTCCCGGCGTGGCGATGGTCTCCATCGGCTTCGGTTCCGCGGGGATGGCAGGGGGGCGGGTGAACTCAGCTTTCTCAGCGTTGGCGGCGTAGCCACAGTTTGGACAGAGCAGGACCTCGTCTTCGCCGTCCTCGCTCAGGAAAATAAACTCCTGGCTGTCCTTCCCACCAATCGCCCCGGAATCAGCGGCCACGGGGATCACCGGTACGCCCGCACGTTCGAAGATCCGCTCGTAGGCGCCAAATGCCAGGGCGTAGGACGCATCCAGCGCTTCCCAGGTGGCATCGAAGCTATAGGCGTCCTTCATCGTGAATTCACGCAGGCGTACCAGGCCGCCTCGTGGCCGGGCCTCATCGCGGAATTTAGTCTGGATCTGGTAGAGGGTGACCGGCAGGTCGCGATAGCTCTGGATGCTGCGAGACGCGAGGAAACTCATGACCTCTTCGTGCGTGGGCCCGAGGACAAATCCGCGCTCCTTCCGGTCCGCCAGGCGGAAGAGTGTCTGGCCCATGGTTTCAGCGCGGCCGCTTTGCTCCCATGTCTCGATGGGGTGGAGTGCAGGAAGGTGGACCTCCTGCGCGCCGATGCGGTCCATCTCTTCGCGGATGATCCCTTCGAGGCGTTGCATCACGCGCCAGCCAACGGGGCTGAAGCAATAGAGACCTGCCGCGAGCGGCGTGACGAGGCCAGCACGCAAGAGGAGCTGATGGCTGACGAGCTCGGCCTCCGAGGGCAGCTCCCGGAGCGTCTTGAGCAGGAGTTTGGTCATCCGCATGCGCGGCAATCCCTCATTCTCAGTGTGCGTGAACGTTGCGGTGCAGGTGTCGTTCCGGTCAAGTTCGCCGGGGCCGTTGGAAGTCATCCGAGTCGATGATCAGCGTGACGGGGCCGTCACTAACCAGTTCCAGCTCCATGTGCTCTCCGAATGCCCCGGGCAAGCATGGCACGTGGGCGGAGATTGCCAGGCAGAAGGCCCTGTAGAGCGGGAGCGCAACTTCGGGCCGGGCCGCGCCTTCGAACGAAGGCCGCCGTCCCCGCCTGGTGTCGCCGTAGAGGGTGAACTGGCTGACCGCGAGGACGGAGCCACCGCAATCACCAACGGCCCGGTTCATTTTACCGGAGGCATCTTCGAAGACGCGCAACCCGGTCACTTTCTTCGCCATCTTCAGGGCTATCGCCGGGGTATCGTCGGGTGCTACCGCAACAAGAACGACAAGGCCGCTACCGATAGTGGCGATATTCCGGCCTCCGGTTGTGACCGACGCCCTGGATACGCGCTGCACGACCCCGCGCACTCAGAACTGCTCGCCGTCGCAGTGCAGGCCCGTCACCACGCAAACCATCGCCTCGACATGTTGCCGGAAAGCGGCACTCCGGCAGAACGCGGGATAGTCCGTGGGATGGTCCATCTGCGCGAGAAACGTCGCACCCAGCACCACCATGGTCACACCCTGGACACGGAGGTCGGCGCCTGCTGCGGAAAATGAGCCGAGAAAGTGGGGTAGGAGGTATCGCCGCCAATAGCTCATGGTCTGGTTCCGCAGCGCAGCCGCGGTCTGGTCCCCCGCGAGGACCTGGCGCACCATCAGGCGGACAAGTTCATCCTGTTCCGCCGAGGCATCGAGCATGGCAGCAGTGAGTTCGGCGAGGTGGGCCGCGGTGAGCGGCCGCTTCACGGGAAGATTGCGGAGCGACCGGGCGTCAGTAGCCGTCCAGAGCGCGTTCAGAAGGTCAGCCTTGGAGGGAAAATAGTAGTACACGGCCGTGTCGCTCAGTCCGCAGCGCTCGGCAATGGCGCGGATCGACGTGGCATCGAAGCCGTCTGCCGCGAACAGGGCCATCGCCGCCTCGAGGATGCGGGCGCGGGTGTCGTCCCGCCCACGGCCGGCGGCCGGGACGTTGGCCCCCGCTGTTGGGGAGGCCGCCGGACGGTGGAGTTCAGTGCTCTGTCTGGCCACAGCTTGTCCCGAGCGTGAGGCGCACAAGGTCACGCACCCTCGCCTTGAATGCAGGCTGCCGGGCAACATCGGTGAAAGAGTCGCCATACGTGAGGACGCCGTCCCAGAGGATGCCGGAGAACAGAGAGGTAAGCGCATCGAGGATCGGACGCGCTCGTTCCCCATAGATCGTGCGCAAGGGGCCGATGGCAGTGACGTGGTAGATGCCCAGCGAGCGCTCGCGGAACGCGCGGCTCGAGGAATCGCTGCCAAATTGCTCCCGGAGCAACATGCGCACGAGTTCCGATTGGGCGACATAGGCGAAGAAGAACTCAATCAGCCATTCCGTGACCTCTTCAGGCTTGGATTCGGCGGGCAGCGCCGGTGCCGGGACCGAGACGCTGTCGACAACGTTCTCCCAGAGGTTCCTCTTCGAATGGAAGTGGTAGTAGATGGCGGGGTCGGTGAGTTCGAGGCGCGCGGCGATCGCGCGGACGGTCGTGCCTGCATACCCCTTGCGGGCGAACAGTTCGCGGGCGGCCTCGAGGATTGCCTCGCGAGTCTGGTGAGGGGCCTGCTTATGGATGCCGGACGAGGCCGTGCGAGTCATTACGCCGGAAGTATACGGACGGAGCACGCCTGCGAGTAGCGGGCGGTGCGATGTGGATGTGGTTCAGGAAGCGGCTTCAGCGCTCGAGCTGCTGGACGGCGTTTGCGGCCCCGGGGTGGCGGGGGCTTCTGCCTTCTTGCTGGCAGGCTTGGAATCGGTGCTGTCTGCTGTCGCAGGTGATGTCACCGGCTCGGAATCCGCCGTGGCCGAGCGCTTGCCGCGACTGTCCGTCGCATACCAACCGCTACCCTTGAAAACCACCCGTGGGGCGACGAGAACGCGCTTCGCCACGCCCTTACCGCACTCTTCGCAGGGGTGCGTTGTTTCTGCATCGAAGCCCTGGCGCCGTTCGTAGTTCGTGTTGCAGGAGCTGCAGTGGTATTCGTAGGTTGGCAAGGGAAGTACCTCTGCGCCGCGCTGCGGCCACCTCTGGCCGGGCAACGTGGCTATCGCTGCAAATTGTCGAGGACTTAGCACTCCAGTGTCAAGAGTGCTAAGACGATCTCGACGGGTGGCCACTGCTCACAGGTAAACGGTCAACGCGGAGTCTCGCCCATATGGCAGCTTGCCCCGGAGCTTCTTTCCCAGGGGGGCGAGCGCGATGAACGTGGTCTGCGTGCCAGGCTGGGTGCCATAAATGGTGAGCCCCCTGGCGGCGGTCTCCGCCATCGCGAGGGCAAACGTCTCCAGGTCGACGAAGTGAGTGGCGAAGATGTGTTCATAGATCTTGCCCAGGGGGGCCGCTTTCACCTTCAAGAGATAGCGCATGGCCGCGACCTGCACCGGGTCCAGTTCGATGGCGATGCGCTCCCGCCGAACGAGGAACGGGATGTGCGGCAGTCGCACGGCGCGCGCCCTAAAACGGGCTGGCGACGCCGTGCAGGGCCGCCCGCCGGAGCGCGAAGTCCGGCATGGTGGCCCCTACCAGCGCCCAGAAGCCCGCCTGGTGGTCCGGATGCCGGAGATGCGCGAGTTCGTGGACGACGACGTATTCGAGCACGCTCGCATCGCAAACGGCGACCCGCCAGTTGATGCGCAGTGTGCCATCGCGGGCGCAGCTTCCCCAGCGAGAGCGTTGGTCGCGGATGAGCACAGAGCGCGGCTGGACGCCCATTCGCGGCGCCCATTCGGCGACTGCAGCCGCGACGGCTTCCAGGGCTGACTCTGCATACCAGCGCCTGACGAGCGACTCCACGACGGCTGCTTCCGCACTGGGGGCGGTCGCTTCAGGGATGCTCGCCCGCAGCACGCCGCCATCGAGGGTGATCGCCGGACAAGCAAGCGGCAGCCGCTCGCAGGCGAGGGCGATCGTGCCGCCCCGCCACGGAAGTGGCCGGCCGGGGGGGCGTGGCGGCGCGGCCACCGGCGAGGTGCTCCCGCTGAGATGCGCGGCTATCCATCCGGACCGTTTTGCAACCGCCGAGGAGATCTCTGCAGCGGAAGTTCGGAGCGGGGCTCGCACGATGACCGCTCCGCCGCGCAATTGGATCGAGATGGTCTGCGTGCGTTGTGCGCTTCGCACGACGGTGTATTCGATATCGCGGCCATCCTCCAACCGGAGTTGGCCGCCAGGTTCCCTCGCAGAACGTTTCCACCAGGGAAGAGTCATCCGCGCGCCAGGGCTCCCTCCCGTGGCCGGACCGCGAAGCCCTCATAGCCATCGGCTGCAACCTGGCGGCATTTTTCGGCGTAGACACCCACACCACCCACATAGGGCATGAAGACCCGCGCCTTGCCGGGGACATTCGCCCCGATGTACCACGAATTCGCCTGGGGATAGAGCGTGAAGTTCGCCACTTCATTCACGTGCTCAACCCACTGATCTTCCGCGGCGACCGTTGCCTCGATCGTCTCCAGTCCTTCCCGGCGGAGATGATCGAGGCACTCGGTGATCCAATCCACGTGCTGCTCAATTGAGACGATCATGTTGCTCAACACCGACGGGCTGCCCGGGCCGGTGATAGTGAACAGGTTCGGGAAGCCGGCGACCTGGAGGCCAAGGTAGCTGCGGGGGCCATCGCGCCACTTCTCTCGCAGCGAAAGGCCATCGCGCCCCCTGATGTCGATGTTCAGGAGAGCCCCGGTCATGGCGTCGAAGCCGGTCGCGAACACGATGCAATCAAATTCGTAAGCGGCGTCCGCCGTGCGGAGCCCGTTCGGCGTGATCTCCTCGATCGGCGAGCTCTTGATGTCGACGAGCGTGACGTTGTCGCGGTTAAACGTCTCGAAGTAGTTTGTATCGACACAGAGCCGCTTGGTCGCGAAGGGGTAGTCCTTCGGGCAGAGGAGTTCGGCGACAGCCGGGTCCTTGACGATTTCGCGGATTTTCGAACGGACGAACTCGGCCGCAGTGTCGTTCGCCGCTTTGTTGATGGCGAGGTCGGCAAACGCCGCGCCGACCGTAAAGCCGCCGATGCCCCACCGCTCCTCGAACTCCCGCTGCCGCTCCTGCTCATCGACTTCCAATGCCGACTTTTCGTTGGGGACGATGGAGACGATGCCACCGTTCGATTCCCGAGCTTTGCGGCGGACCTCCAGGTAATTCGCTTTCAGCTCCCGTTCGTAGTCAGGGTCGATTGGGCCATTGCGTGCGGGCACGCTGAAATTGGCCGTGCGCTGAAATACGGTCAGATGGGAAGCCTGCGCAGCGATGTGAGGGATCGACTGAATCGCCGACGAGCCGGTCCCAATGATGCCCACTCGCTTGCCGGTGAAATCGACGCCATCGTGGGGCCAGGCGCCGGTGTGATACTGGTCGCCCTTGAAGCTATCGAGGCCCTTGAAGTCGGGCACCCTGGCAGCGGAAAGGCAACCGGTGGCCATGATGCAATAGGTCGCGCTCAGCTCGTCGCCGCGGTCGGTCTGGATTGTCCAACGCCCCGTGGCGGCGTTGAAGGCGGCCGTTGTCACGCGCGTCTGGAGCTGAATACCATCGCGCAGGTAGAAGCGGTCGGCGACGTGGTTGATGTAGCGGAGTATCTCTGGTTGGGTTGCGTATCGTTCCGTCCAGTTCCATTCCCGGGGCAGCTCCTCATCGAAGCCGTATTGGTACTCCATGCTTTCGATGTCGCACCGCGCACCCGGGTAACGATTCCAATACCAGGTGCCGCCGACGCCGTCGCCCGCTTCAATGACACGCGCGGTGAGGCCGAGTTGGCGCAGGCGAAGGAGCATGTACAGCCCCGCGAAGCCGGCGCCGACGATTACCGCATCGACCTGTTGAGGGCCCGTCGGGGCGCCCCCGGACTGTTGTGCTTCACCGGACATCGGGGCACCTCCTGAAACCGGACTTACGCGCGATTCTGTCATCGTTCCGGCGGTCGTGTCCACCGGCCGCTCCCGATCGCGGCAGCTCAAGGGCGGCATCGGATGGCCCCAAGGGTGTACGCTTTCGATGCGGCGGTGGCCATCCTTGTGCCCACGCGGGCGAACGCCGCAGGAGACGGGTGAATCGTGGCAGCTCGCGCGCGGAAATCCAGTCCGGTTGGCTTTGTCGCATGGCCGCGTTGGAGCCCCGTGCGACGGTTCCGTACCGCGGCGCAAAGCACCTTCCTGCTCCCGCTCATCAGCCTTGGTTACAGCCTGGAAGTGCGCGGCCGGGAGCACCTCGACGGGCTTCAGACGCCGTGCCTGGTGGTGAGCAACCACAACATGCACCTTGATTGGAGCATGGTCTTTCGCGCCTTACCCCGGCGTCTGAGGACGCGGACTACGGTCGCCGCATCCGCAGCCGATATATTCGCCAAGCGCTGGCGGGCATTTCTCGCCGCGCTCATGGGCAACGCCTTCCCCTTCGACAAGCAGGGTTCGGGGGTGCGGGAGAGTCTGGAGCAGACCCGGCACCTGCTCGAAGACGGTTGGAACGTGCTCATCTTTCCGGAGGGCAAGCTCACGGCGGGTGGGCCCATGCAGCCCTTCAAGAGTGGGATTGGCTGGGTCGCCGTCCGCGCTGGTGTGCCCGTCCTACCCCTCCGCATCGACATCTTGAAGCCCGGAATTTATGAGGGAGCGCGCTGGCCCCACTGGCGCGGGCGCGTCCGCGTCACCATTGGCAAACCCGTCGAGATCGCATCGCGCGCGACGTATGACGACGCCGTCGCTCAACTCGAACAGGCGATCCGGGACGCCTGAGGCGTTGCCAATTGGATTGCCGGCCAAAAAGCGGCGTTCGCGCTAATCCGCCGCTCTGCTCATGGCGTATGTGCTGAACTGCACAGATCGCGGCGCCGCGTGACGGGCGACGGCGGTTGATTTTCGGCCTGGGCTCCGGTAGGATAGGGGGGTACCCTATCAAGGAGACCTCCCACTCTTCGGGAGGCACCCAGGAATGACCCCAGAAACACAGAAACAAGCCCTGCGGCGGATGAAAATCGTCGCCGGGCAGGTGCAGGCGCTGGAGAAGCAGATTGAAGACGACCGCTACTGCATGGACGTGCTCGACCTGTCGCTTTCCATCCAGAAGGCACTCCGCAGCCTGGACGGGCTGGTGATCGAAGGGCACCTTCGCACGCACGTCGTTGAACAGATGACGGGTGGCGAGATTGAACGGGCCGTGAGCGAGTTGCTCCGGCTATACCGCGTCCAGGGGCCGGCGGAACCCTGGACATCAGAAGCAACGACCACCATTTCGAAAGGAAACCACGACCATGTCCCAAGTCATTGAACTCAGCGTCGAAGGCATGACCTGCGACCATTGCGTCCACTCCGTCACCTCGGCGGTCAAGGATGTACCCGGGGTGCGGGAGGCAACTGTCAGCCTCGAAGCGAAGTCCGCGCATGTCGAAGGCGAAGGCATCGACGTCAAGAAGATCCTCGAAGCAATCGAGGAAGAGGGATACAGCGCCGCGGTAGTCTGACCGGGCGCCAGGTCTGAGGGGGCGCGAAACCACCTCAGGTACGCCGCCTGTGCGGATTGCCCACGCGGCGAAGGAGCACACAAAGAGATGGCCTTGAGCGAAAAAAGCGTGATGCTCGACATCACCGGGATGACGTGCGCCTCATGCGTGCGCAGGGTCGAACGCGCCCTCAGCAAAGTTGATGGTGTCGAAACGGCAAGTGTGAACTTCGCTGCCGAAACCGCCCGCGTCACGCTGGCGGGAGACGTGCCGGTGGAGACGCTCGTAGCCGCGGTGGCGAAGGCCGGCTACGAGGCTGCTGAACAGAACAGCGACACCGATCGCGTGGCGGAGCGGGCTGCCCACGCGCGGCTCACGCTTATCACGCTTATCGCCGGGGCAGTCCTCGCGATCCCAACGGTCGTCCTGGCAATGGGTATGGATATCGCCGGAGTGGCGATTGCCGGGAATCACGAACTGACCGGCTGGGTGCTCCTGTCGCTGGCGACCCCTGTGCAGATTGGTCTCGGCTGGCGGTTCTACCGCGGCGCTGTGACGAGCCTCCGGCACTTCAACCCCAACATGGATGTGCTGGTAGCGCTCGGGACGAGCGTGGCATATCTCTTCAGTGCCTGGACCGTCATCGCGGGCCGGCCGACGCACATGTACTTCGACGTGAGCACGGCCGTGCTGGTGTTCATCACCATGGGCAAGTACTTCGAAGAGGTCTCCAAGAGTGCGTCTTCGAGTGCGATCCGCGCCCTGCTGGGCCTTTCGGCGCGGGCGGCGACGGTCCTGCGGGATGGCATCGAAGCCGATGTACCTGTGGCGGAGGTCCGGACGGGCGACATCATGGTGGTGCGCCCCGGCGAGCGCATCGCCGTCGACGGGGTCATCCGGGATGGGCACTCGACCATCGACGAGGCGATGATCACCGGGGAAGCGATCCCCGTCGAACGCCGCATGGGCGACCACGTGATCGGCGGCACGGTAAATCAAAACGGCCTGATCCAGGTCGAGGCGACCGCGGTTGGAGCCGACACGGTCTTGCAACGCATGGCCCGCATGGTCGAAGAGGCCCAGGGTTCAAAGGCGCCCATCCAGAAGCTCGTCGACCAGGTTGCGGCAGTGTTCGTGCCGGCCGTTATCGTGATCGCGCTGGGCGTATTCCTGGGCTGGGGCCTGTTCGGCCCAACCCCGGCCCCGGGGGCGGATAGCGAATGGGTACGGGCCATGGTCTATGCCGTCGCGGTGCTCGTGATTGCTTGCCCCTGCGCGCTCGGCCTCGCCACACCCACGGCGATCATGGTCGGCACGGGCATGGCGGCGGAGCGCGGCGTACTCATCAAGAACGCTGACGTGCTGCAGCGGACACGAGCGCTCGGCGCCATCGTGCTCGACAAGACCGGAACGCTCACCGAAGGGCGGCCGCAGGTAACCGATTTCCTGGCCGTTGGGACGATGAGTCGCGACGAAGTACTCCGGCTTGTGGCATCGGTGGAAGCCGGCAGTGAGCATCCTCTTAGCCGCGCGATCGTCGACTACGCGGATGAGGCGAGCGTCGCCCGCCAGCCCGTCACGCAGTTCGAAGCGGTGACGGCGCGCGGCGTGCAGGGGCTGGTGGATGGGCGGTCTCTGGTTGCTGGCAACGCGCGGATGTTCGAAGAGTGGTCGCTGCCGCTCACCGCGGCAATCCGGGACCAGGGCCTTCAGCTCGAGGCATCCGGCCGCACCGTCATCCTGGCGGCCGTCGACGGCCGTGTTGAAGCGGTGGCCGGCATTGCCGACGAGGTCAAGAGCAACGCCCCTCGCGCCGTGGCGGCGCTTCATAAGCTCGGGCTGCGCGTCATCATGATGACGGGTGACAACGAGCGGTCGGCCGCCGCTGTGGCGGGACGGGTCGGTATCACAGAGTTTCGAGCGTCTGCGAGGCCCGAAGACAAGCTCGCACTCGTGCGTTCGCTGCAGGCGGAGGGGCTCTCGGTGGCGATGGTGGGTGATGGTGTCAACGACGCGCCGGCACTCGCACAGGCCGATATCGGCATCGCCATGAGCACCGGCACGGACGCCGCCATTGAGGCGGGGGATATCACGCTCCTCAGCGGCGACGTTTCCAAGATCGCCGAGGCGATCATGGTCAGCCGCAGCACGCTGGGGGCAATTCGCCAGAACCTTTTCTGGGCCTTCGGCTACAACGTCATCGCCATCCCGATCGCGGCGGCCGGGCTCCTCAACCCCATCGTCGCTGGCGCCACCATGGCGTTCAGCTCCGTGAGCGTCATGGCGAACAGCTTGAGGTTGCGCACCAAGGCACGAGAAATCGCCGAGCGCAGCGGCAACTCGTTCGCCGGTCAACGCCAGGGTTTCCTGGCAGCGAACCGCGCCCCGATCCTCTCTATGGGACTGGCAGCAGTCGTGCTCGTGGTGCCCCTGCTCGTGTTCACGGGCATGAATGACCACTGGTTCGCCAAGGGCGCCACGCTTGCGCCGCGCGAAGTCCGTGTCGAGCTGAGCAATTGGCGCGTTGTCCCGTCGAGTGACGCCATCAGCGCGGGCCCTGTGACCTTCGACGCGGTGCACAGCGCTGCTGGCCATGAGCACGGCAGTAGCGGCCCCGGTGAGATGCACGACCTCGTTGTCCTGCAACGCCAGGCAAACGGTGGCTACGTCCAGCTCGGCCGCACGCCGGAACTGAAGCCGGGCGAAAGCGCGATCCTCTCACTGAATCTCACGCGCGGGAGCTATCTCCTCGAATGTGATGTCGTTGAGACATACGGCGGAAAGCCACTCAGCCACGTCGTCGAGGGGATGAAGACGGCGTTCACGGTCAACTGAGTAATCCGCGGCGATGTCAGAACGCGTATGTGGTACCAACGGCGTTGTGCACATATGCCTCTGGCATTGCCGTGGCAATCGCCTGTTGCGCCTTGAATCCGGTGCAGTGGGCGGGCACCACCACATCCGGGGCAAAGCCTCGCAACGCATCAACCACGCGGGGGATGAGCGGTTCGAAGAACGCTCCCGGCAGGTGAAATCCGCCGAGCACGGCGTGTACGCGCTCCACGCCGGTCGCCTGCTGCGCACGTTTGACAATGTTGACGATGCCGGAGTGGCCACAGCCGGTGAGCACCACCAGCCCCTTACCCCGCACGTTGACAACCATCGCCTGGTCATCGAGCAGATGCGGCTCGGGCTCCCAACCGTGCCCGTTGTCGGCCTGGAAGAACGGGAACCCCTGCTCGAAATCGGTGACGCGGGGCACTTCGCCCGTCAACAAGAGGCAGTCTTCGAAGAGGAGCGAAGGGTAGTCTGATTCGATGACCTCAAAGCCGGCACCTTCGATGGCGCTGCGCGAAGGAGGAGGGAGCAAGACGGGGTTCGCGTTCGGCGGTGCTGAACGCCTCTTCGTAAATGC
>VFSW01006966.1_pt1 | contig 16508 bp, 10 predicted proteins | sample 5358111 | NCBI WGS metagenome assembly VFSW01 (sample SAMN11554181, study PRJNA540505) | mine drainage metagenome | isolation source: sediment from site ElyBrook_90M | place: USA: Ely Copper Mine, Vershire, VT | collected 2017 | reverse complement strand
GGCCAAAGTGGTGTGACTTCACGGCACCAGCATCCGCAGCGCGCCGGGCCGGACCTGGAAGCACGCCGGCGTGTGGCCGATCGATTCGCCGTCGGCTTGCACGTCCACCGCCGTCTCCGTCTCCACGGCCACGGTGCGCGCCGTGAAGTAGCGTACTTTTGGATGGCCGACATGCCGGCCCCGGCAGAGGCGGCCCACCTGGCGCAGCGCCTCCCAGCGCCCGACCGCCTCGATCAAGTTCAGATTCAGCAGGCCGTCGTCGCTTCGGGCGCCGGGGGCCAGCCGCATGCCGCCCCCGACGTGCTCGCCGTTGCTGGCGCACACCAGGAGAAATCGATTCTCGCAGACTTGGTCGTCGCAGGTCACGCGCATCGGGACCGGCCGGTAAAGCCACAAGGCGCGAAGCAGCCCCGCGGCATACGCCTGACGCGAGCCGCACAGGCGCTTCACCCGCGGCGTCGTCTGCTTCAGCAATTCACCGACGATCCCCACGGACGCAAACACCAGCGCGTGCCGCACGCTCGCCTTTCCCCCGACCTGATAGCGGACCTCCACGACGTCCACGGCGCGGGTCCGCCCGCCGAGTATCGCCCGCAAGGCATCTTCCGGGCTGCGGATTCCGGTGAGGCGGGCCGCGTCGTTCCCGGTTCCGAACGGCACGATGCCCAGGACGGCCTGGGTCGCGCCGGCCTCCAGCAGTCCGCTGGCCACCTCGGACGCCGTCCCGTCGCCGCCGACGGCCACGATGGCGTCGTATTGGGAAGCGGCCTCCGCGGCAAGCTGCCGGGCGTGGCCGGGACGAAGCGAGGTGGCATGCATCGGGCCCGGTTTCTCCTGCCGCAAACGAGCTTCCCATTCTTCCCACCGGCGCCCGGCCCGGCCCGCACCGGCGGCGGGATTGAGGATGAACAGCGTTCGCGGCGAGATCACGAGTGGCGCGGTCAGGGGGCGCGGTTCAGTAGGAAAGAAAGCGGTAGAAGCGCTGTGCGGCGGTCGGATCCAACGGTGCGGGGATCGTCAACAGACCGCCATCGCCGACGTTGGTGGAGAGGCTCGTCCAGGCGGCGGGCGGCGTGAGGTCGCTGGTTTGCTGCAAGACGTAGTTCACGCCGGGCAGCGACGGGAACTGCAACACCAAGTTGGCGCCCGCGGCGCCCGGAGGCAGGAATTGCGGCAAGGGCACGCCCGACACACGCAGGGTCCCGTCCACCGCCAGCGAGGCCGTGTTCCAGGTCAAACCCGGCAGCAGCGCCGGCAGGGTGAGGTCGGCGAAGGAACCATTGAAGGACTGGGCGCTGAACAGCGGGACGGCGTCGCCGGTGACCAGGTCCCAGCCAGTGTGGGTCACGACCAGCGTGCCGCCGAACGTCAACGCGCCGCCGACCGCCAGGGAGTCGCCGGTCAACGTCGCGCCGTCCTTGCGGATTTCCAGCACAGTGGTGCCGGCCAGCGTCAGCGCGTTGCTGAAGGTGAGCGTGGTCGGGAACGGTCCCGGCGACACGGTGCCGAGCGCGAGGACATCTCCCAGCACGACGCCGCTGCCGCTGAGCGTCTGTCCGGCCGCGAGCGTGAAACCGCCGGCCACGCCGGAGGCGTCGAGGGTCGCGCCGTTCCCGACACCGATCTGTGGGCTATCCGCCAGCGAACCCGAACCGCCAAGCGCCAGCGTTCCGGCGGCGAGCGCGGTCGGGCCAGTGAAAATGTTCGGCGCCGTCAGCGTCAGCGTGCCCGGACCGGACTTGGTGAGGCCGCCCGCGCCGGAGAGGACGCCGTTAATCGCCATCGAATCGTTGACGAACACGGTGAGCAGGTTGCCGTTGTTGTCCACCGCGCCGGTGAGCGTGAGCGCGCCGGAAACATTGGTGAAGGACTGCGCCCGACTGAGCGTGGAATCGATGGCCCAGATGTTGTCGCCGACGCTGACCAACCCGCCGCGCAGAGTCAACGGATGGCCGGCCAAGGTGAAGCCGCCGTTGTTCAACGTGACCGGCCCGGCCAACCGGAGCAGGTCGTTGAAATTCGTCGGGCGGTTCGCGCCGCTGAAGATCAGCGGGGTGCCGTCCAGCGGCGCGGCGCCGCTCCAATTGGCGCCGAGGCTCCAATTGTCGTTGGTGCCGCCACCGGTCCAGACCGCGGCCGGGACTTCCACGATCGGCACGTTCACGGTGGCCGGCGTGACCTTGAGCGGATACAGCCCGCCGTAGCCGGAGTCTTGCACTTGGACGCCGAGGTTGAAGCCAGGGACGAGTTGGTTGGCGATCAGGGTGTTGTCGCGCACGGTGATCCGGCCGGTGTCCGGATCGATGGCGAAGGTGTTGTTCGTGTTCCCCGAAACGATCGCGAAGGTGAGCGTGTCCAGCGGGCTGTCGTTGGCGACGAGCGTCGTCACCAACGCGCCGTTGGTGGCCGTGATGGCCAGGGGCACCGTCTGGCCCGCGAGGTCCGGGGGGAAGTCCAGGTCCACCGGGGAGAGGAACGCGCCGGCGATGGGATTGGTGCCCGCCAGTCCCGGGCCGACCCAGGCGACGGAGACGTGGTCGGCGCCGCCGCCCTGTTTGTGGAGCGACTCGAGGTAATAACGCTGGCCGCCCAGGAGGTTGAACGTGCCGGAGCGCTGGGAGCTGTACGCGGTCCACTGCTGGTAAGCGGTGTAACCGTTCACGTAGGCAATCTGCCCGGCCGCGGCCGGGTTGCCGGTGCTGCTGAACTTCAACAGGCTGCTGTCATCCGACGCGATGAAAAAGGTGTAGGCGCCGCTGGTGGTCGGCGTGAGGTAGGCGCGAATCCGCGAGCCGTAGTTGACGCCGAAATTCTGGCCGGAGTCGAAGCTGGTCAGCGGGCGCAGCAGGTCGGGCCGTTTGGGATACTTGGGCTGGCTCGTCAAATCCGTGACGAACGTGCCGCTGCCGATGTTGGTCCAGATTTCCTGGCGCACCGTGGTGACAGTGATGGCATTCGTCGCCACGAGATTGATGGTGACTGCGGCGGCGCCGGAGCGCGGCGGCGAGCCGCTGTCGGTAACGCGGACCTGCAAGGCGTAACTCGTCTGCGGGGCGGCCGACAGCACGGCGCCGCTGGTGACGCGGACGACGCCGGTGGTCGGGTCGAGCGCAAACAGGCCGTCGGGGTTGCCGCCGGTTAGTGCGAAGGTGAAGGTGTCGCCGGCGTTGACGTCCGTGACCGTCACCCGGCCCAGGCGGCTGCCGGGGAAGGCGTCGCGATGGAGATTGTAGGTGAAGCCGGTGGCGCGGGGCACGTAGTTCACCGGATACGGCGCGAGGAACTCGCCGGGGATGACGTTGGTCGTGAGGATGCCGGCGTCGGCGCTTTGCCAGGCCACGGCGAGGTTGTCGTTGCCGGTGCCTTGTTTCATCCGGGCTTCGATGTAATACGCCTGGCCGGCGCTGAGCGCCTGCGGGGCGGACATCTGGCTGGAATACTTGTTCCACTGGCGCGGCGCGGCCCAGTTGCCGTTGCCGCTGAGATAGGCGATGCGCGTCATCGCCGCGGGGTTGGTCGAGGAACTGAGCCACAGTTCGCCGTTGTCATCCGTGGCGATCCAGAAGGTATAACTGCCCGTCGCCGGCGGCAGGAGGTAGCCGCGCATCACCGCGCCATAGTTAATGCCGCGATTGGTGTCCCCCTCGAAGGCGGGCATCGGCTTCTCGAAGGCCGGGTCGTAGGGAAAGGTCGGCGCGCTGGTCAGGGACGACACCAGATTGCCGGTGATGTTGGTATAGACGGCGTAGTTGATCGTGCCCGGCCGGAACGGCGTGATGTTCGGCAACACAGTGATGGCGACGACGGACGTGGTCGTGAGCGGCGTGGGCGGCGTCTGGTCGGAAACCTGGACGAGCAACTGGTAAAGGTTCTGGGGGGCGGCGTTGAGATCGCCGGCCACGCGGACTGTGCCGGTTTGGTTGTCGATCGCGAACAGGCCGTTGGTGTCGCCGCCGATGATCGAGTAGGCCAGTAGTGTGTAAAAATCCGGATCAGCCCCGACGACCTGCCCCAGCACCGTGCCCGGCTGGGTGTGCGCGAAAACGGTGGCGCTGAAACCGGTGGCGGTCGGCGGGTCGTTCACATTGGTGATGGCGACCACGACGCGCCGGTTGGTTTCGGTGAGCGCCGGATCCACCGTGTCCACGAGGTCCACGAACAACTCGAACTGCACGGGCAACTGCGTCTGACGGGCGAGCGTCTGGTAGTCGAGCATGGTTTGATTGGCGACGGTCAGGTTGCCGCTGTCGTCCAGGGCGAAAGCGCCGCCGGTGTTGCCGGCGGTGATGGTGAGCGTGAGTGGGTCGCCGTTGGGGTTGATGGCCGCCACCACGCCGACCAGCGTGCCGTTGGTGGAGTGCTCCGGAATGCTGAAACGATCCGGCAGGCGCGCGTTGGCGACCGTGCCGGTGATCGAATAGTAGCCCAGGCTCGCGTAGGCGGAGAAGCCGGTGGTCAGCGGATCGTTCCGGCCCGCGCCGGTGACGCGGAAGGTGTAGGTGCCGGCCGGGAGGTTCGTGGTGATGGCGGCCCAGAGTACGCTCGGCGGGTTGTTGCTGGCGATCACCGTGTCGGTCGCGTCGCAGAGCGTGGCGCTGATCGCCAGATTCGCCCAATCGCCGACGGGATTGGCGCGGAGCGAGACGGCGCCACCGCTGGTGGTGAATTGGAAGGCATCGGTGTCCCCGGTGGTTTCGATCACGCCCTGGGCGCCCGCGGTGAAGTCGGGATACAGTTCGAGGTAGCGCGAGGTGGCCAGCGTGTCGCCGGTGTCATCCGGGCGGTAAGTCACGTTGTTGTTCTGGCCGGCGATAATGGCGAGCTGGTCCTGGTGGTTGTTGGCGTTGGTGTATTCGCCTTTGCACCACTGGCTGACCGGTTGGTAGTAACCGACGCCCATGATCGGCGCCCAACCGGTGGCGCCGCTTCCCTGTCCCGCATAGTATTCCGTGTGGACGCCGTTCACGTCCCGGCCGTCGTGGCTCAACCCCACCGTGTGGCCGGCCTCGTGCGACGCGGCGTCAGCGGCGTCTTTGCCGCTGGTGATGAACACCCAACAGGGCGTGTCGCCCGTCCAGTTGAAAGAGCCGACGTAGGCCACGCCGCCGGCGCCCGGCGCGGCGGTGGTCGTCGGCGTGATGATGACGCGCTGGCGGCCGTTTTCCGGCGCGCTCTGAAAGACCTTCAGGTCCGTGGTGACGTTGATGTTGAAAGGCATATAGTCCTCCGCGACCCGCTTCCAGACATCACGGATTTGACTGTTGTTCACGGCGGGGCGGTCGTAAGCGATGCCGCCCCAGGTCGGCGTGTAGCCACCTTGAAAGTCCAGGTAGATGACCGGCACGGAGCCGGGCAGGCTTTCCAGCACGACGATGCCGCTTTGGTACGCGGGGATCGGCACGTTCGGAAAATCGCTGGGGTTCAACGGCGGAATCTCCTCGACGTTGTTCGTGCCGGTCCTGATCGGGCGGGGCAGCCGCTGACAAATCACCTGGTCCAGCGGACGCGCCACCAGCTCCGCCGCGCCGTTCGGGCCAGTCGGCTCCAAGCGGAACGCCCGCTGGCTGGACGGCAACTCCACCACGCCGACGAAGTCGCCGGCCTTGCCCGGCAGCGTTTGCTTCTGGAAAAAGAACCGCCCCGCCTCCGGCGCGCTCAACTGGCCGGCCACGTAAATCGGTTCACCGTCTTGGGACTCCAGGTGCCGGATCGCGCCCGCGGCCCACTCGCCGCCCACTAACTCGAAACGGATGGCGTCGCCCTCAGACGTGTTCCGCAAGCCCGCCAGAAATTCCGGATCCCATAGACGATGCGGCGGCTCTGAACCGGCCGCCCTCCCACCCGGCGCGACGCCGGCGCCGGTTCCCGTCGTGGTAGCCGACGTCAGCGGTTTCGCCGCGGCGACGGCGGTCTGTGCCGACCGATGAGGACTGGAGGAACCCGCCGCCTTCGGTCGCTCCCGAAGTTGGAAAACGACCCAGCCGCCGGCTGCTGCCAGCAGCAGGCCGATGGCAGCGAGCGTCAAAAGACGTTTCATGCGCAACGCAAAAGGCGCCTCTCGTTACTCCATTTCCCCCGGAAGGTCACACGAAATCCTTCACTACTCGTCTGGCTCAGTCGGCCCCGTCCGGGTTTGGCCCCGTACTTGTCCCGGCAAAACTGCCCTGAACGTCACGCCGACAGTGTTGGATGCACAACGGACGCCTCGCGCCGGCAAATTCTGCACAAGCCAACTCCACCGGCGCGTTCGGAACGTCCGCACCGGAAGAGGCGGTCTCCACAGATGCACCGTCCGCAAACAGTTGCGAAGATTCTCCGCGTCGTGGCACCAAGGCTGCGTTGGCTCCAAGCATGAACACCCGCATTCAAGATACCGTCCGCCGTTTGATGGAGCTGCAATCCCTGGAAGATCGTCTCGCCGTCTTCGATCCGGACGCCACAAAAACGGCGGAAGTGCGGGCCAGCATTGCATCGCTCCGCGCCAAGGCGCCGGCCACTGTGCTTGCCCACCACGACCGTCTGCGCGCCCGTGGCAAACGAAGTGTGGCCGAGGTGCGACACGGCGTCTGCTGCGGCTGCCATTTGAGCGTGGCGAGCGGCTTGGTCGCCGACGTCCGACGCGGTACCCTGCACAAATGCGAAAACTGCGGCCGCTTCCTCTACTTGGTCGAGCAAGACGCGGTGGGGTTGGCGTCCAACACGGCTCCGGCCAAGCAATCGACACTCGCAGTCGTGGCTTGAAAGGGCCGGCCGGAGAATCCAGAGAACCCACCGCCGCAGTGGCCCCCTGGCTTCCAGCCGGCGGTTTCTGGTGCAAATGCGAAGTTGTGAACTTCGTCCGGGTTCGGACCTCGCGGGGCTAACCCGTCCTGAGGGATACTTGGGAGGGGCGGTGCGCGTTGGGAGTTTGTTTTCCCCAACCCGCCCAACGGGTCGCCCGCGCCAGCATACGTATCGGGAACGGCTCAACGCGACTACGAAGGCCAAGCCCAGACCGGCGAAGTCATGGCTTATGCCGCCATGATTCGGCCCAGGTTGGTTCGCTTGGCCCAACTTTGAGGAGTTATCAAACACGCTCTGGAGCGACCCCGACCTGGCACATGTTTGTCGAGTCAGTCCACCAAGTCCCGCTCGATTTGCTCGAGGCTTTTGCCTTTCGTCTCCGGCAGGCGCAGCAAGATGAAGACAAAGCCCGCCACGCAGATCGCCGCGTAGAGCCAGAACGTGCCGGCGGGTCCCAGCGTCCGATTCAGGATTGGGAACGTGAACGTCAGGATGAAACACGCGATCCACAGCGACATCACGGCCACGGACATCGCCGCGCCGCGAATCCGGTTCGGGAAGATTTCCGCGATGATCACCCACGTCACCGGCGCCAATGACATGGCGTAACAGCCGATGGCCGCCAGCACCAGGGTCAGCATCGGCCAGCCTTTCACGCCGGCGTGGTAGCAAAAGCCCAGCGTGACGTAGATGACCGCCAGTCCCGCCGCGCCCAGCAGCATCAGGATGCGCCGCCCGCCGCGGTCCACCACGCCCAGCGCGACGAAGGTGAACGCCAGGTTGACCGAGCCGGTCCAGGCGATGTTCATGAGCGTGTCCGAGATGTTGTAGCCGGCGGCGGCGAAAATTTCCTCGGCGTAGTTGAAGATGACGTTGATGCCGCACCACTGCTGGAAGACGGCCAAGACGACACCGAGCACCAGCACGCGCCGCATCCGCGGTTCGAGCAGGTCGCGGAAGTTGACCCTTTGGGGCTCGTTGACGAGTGTCGCTGTGATTTCCGCCAGCGCCTGGCGGGCGTAATCGCCGCCGCCGATGCGGGCCAGGATGTCGCGCGCCTGCTCCGGCCGGCCGTTTTGGGCCAGCCAGCGCGGGCTTTCCGGCACAAAGAACATGCCGGCGAAAAACAGCAGCGACGGCACGGCCGTGGCCGCGAACATCCAGCGCCAGCCCACGCGGCAATTCCACGAGGCGCGGATGAATTCCTCCGTCGCGCCCTGCGGCAGCTTGTCGGCGATGAGGTAGTTGATGAACTGCGCCGCGAGGATGCCGAGGACGATGGTGAGTTGATTGATGGCGACGAGCCGGCCGCGCATCGGCGCCGGGGCCACTTCGGCGATATACATCGGCGAGAGGTTCGACGCCAGGCCGATGGCCACGCCGCCGAGCATCCGCCAGAAGACGAAGATGGGGAAGCTCCCGGCCGCGGCGTTGCCGAGCGACGTGACCGCGAACAGGAACGCGGAGAAAATCAGCAGCCGTTTGCGCCCGAACTTGTCGCTGAGTGCGCCGGCCAGGAGTGCGCCCACCAGACAGCCAAGCAGCGCGCAACTGTTGGCCCAGCCTTGGGACGCCGCATCCGCCAGGCCAAAAAAACGCTCGAAAAACGGCTTCGCGCCGCCGATCACGACCCAGTCGTAGCCGAAGAGCAGTCCGCCCAACGCGGCGACAAGCGAAATGGTCCAGATGTAGCCGGCGTGGTAGCCGGCCTGGAGGCGGGAAGCCTCAGCTTTGGCGACCGGGATCATCGCGGATGATTAACAGGCGGAACGAGACCTGCCCAACGAAAAGGGCGGGCGGGGCAACACCTCAGCGAGCGGTGGAAAATCGGGCCAGATGGCCAAAACTGAAACCGCCGGTCCGTGGTCCCGGCGCCCGCGCAACGGGCCGGCGGCGCCAACACTTCTTTCAGGGGAACCATTTCAGCAACTCCGCGGCAACCAGTTCATGGCCTTTGCGGTTGGGATGGTTTACCTGAGCCATCAAGTCTGCGAGCTTGCCGCCGGTGTGGACATATTCCTGAAACCGGGCCAAGCTGTCCACCAATCCGACGCCGGATTCTTTGGCCAGGCGGCGAATCTGCGCGGCGTGCTGATTCAGCGGATCATCGGGGTCGTCGAGCCGGGCGCTCAGATCGCCGGTGGGGGTTAGCAGGATCACCTTGATTCCGTTGTCTTTCGCCTGCGTAATCATGGAGCGCCAGGCCACTTCCGCCCGCGCCAGGCCGATGCGCCGGTCATTCAACCCGTAGTCGATGGTAACGAGATCTGGGCGCAGGGCGACGACCTCACGCGCGAAACGCTTCGCTCCTTGCTCAGAATCCTCACCCCCAATGGCCGTCACGATGACGTTGATCACGGCGTACGGGAAGCGGTCCTTCAAGCCCTTGTGCAGCAGGAAAGGGTAGGCGTCAAAGGGGGCCACCACGGGCGTCTTGGCGTAGCCGGCCGGCACACTGTGACCATGGCAGACGATGGTGACCGTGCGGTTGGCGGGCCATTGGTGTTCCAGGAGCGCGGAGACGTCGGCCAGATAGCTCCTCGGCTTTGCTACTGGAATCTCGCCCCCGCCGAGCGGCGCGGGCGATTGCGGCCCGCAGCCCACCACGAACAGCGCCACCGCGAACGCGACGCTCCGGGTGGTAGGGCGTGGAGGGTGAATCATGCGGACAGACCGTTGGCTGGGATTCACTGTTGGGAAGATGACTCGGTTGGCTCAAGGCCCGCCCAGGCATCCGCCGCGAGAGCGTGGTTGGGGTCGCGCTTGAGCACGGTGGCGAAAAGGCGCCGCGCCTTCAGCTTGTCGCCCAAGCCCAGGTGCGCCTGCGCCTGGAGGAATAGCGCCGTGGTTTCCTGGCGGGACTGGAGGTCGTCGTCAAATAAGAGCATCGTTGGCAGCGAGGTGGCGAAGTAATCCAACTCCGCTTCGGATTTTTCGAGAGTCTGCGCGTAGGCCAGCAATTCCCGCAAGAGTTTCCTCATCCGGCGGCGCTGTCCGAGCCGGCCCCACGCCCGCGCCGAGAAGCAGGTCATCTCGGAAAAGGCGCGCACTTTCATCTCCTGGAAGTCGCCCTTGAACGTGGCGGCGGCGTGCCAGTGCCGACGCGCGGCGGCCCGGTCGCCGAGCGCTTCGCCGGCGACGCCCAGCCAGTAATGGATGTCGCTCTGGTTGGCGAGCAGGTGTTTGGCTTCGCCGAGATGGGGCGGCGCCGCGAGCGCCATCTCGAAGTGGTCGCGCGCCGTCGCCGGTTCGCCCCTGGCCAGCGCTTGGCGGCCGAGCGCCAGGTGGGTTCGCACATGCTGGCCGAGCGCCTGGCCTTCGCCACCTTCCCAGGGCTGGAAACGACGGCTGTCCAGCCATTGTCGCGCCTTCGCGGGCCGGCCGGTCTGGTTGTAGAGCGCGCACAACTCGATGGCCAAATCATCGCGCTGGCGAACCAGGTCCGGACGCTGCTCCAACTCCCGCAGCCGTTTGCGCGGCGGCACGCGGAGGCGCTTCCAGAGTTGGTCGCGTTCGTAAAGCAGGCGGGCGTCGCCGGGCGCGGCGCGGAAGGCTTGTTCGTACGCGGCGCGGGCCTTGCCGGGCTGCCGCCGGACGTTGAAATAGCCGATGCCGAGGTTGCGCCAGACGACGGAGTAAGCCGGATCGAGCCGGGCGCTGCGTTCCCAGAGCGCGATAGCTTCGTCGTGGCGGCGGCGGTCGTAAAGCAGGTTGCCCAGATAGTAGGGAGCGCGGGCGTCCTGCGGATTGGCGCCCATCGCAGCTTGGAGGATGGCGATTTCTTCGAGGCGTGCCGGGAAGCAGTAATGCGGTTGCTTTTGCGCTGCCCGGCGGTAGCAGGCGCACGCCGTCGTGGCATCGCCCAGTTTCTCGTGCAACCAGCCCAGCGTGTATTCGACAAGCGGCGCGGTGCCGAGGCTCTGACCGGGCAGGTCGCGCGCGGCACCGGTGCGCCGCGCGCTGAGCAAGCCGATGGCATCGGCGTAGAAACCGGCGCGGGCCAGATCGTGCGCGAGATCGAGGCGCGTCTGCGCGTCGCACGTCACCGCGTCGCCGACGAGCTGCCGCGCCCACCAATCGAGCGGGTCCAGCGCGAGGGTCTGGCGCAGCAGCGCGCCGGCATCCGCCGCGCGTCCGAGTCGGCGCAGCACGACGGCCTTCAGGTCGCGGGCGCGGAGGTGGTCGCCGTCGAGCCGGAGCGACCGGTCCAGGTGTTCCAGCGCCGCCGTCCAGTCGGCGCGGCGGCAATCCAGTTCGGCCAGCGCGTGGCAGGCGGCGCCGGCCCAGGTCTGGTTCCAGGCGGCTTTGGAGAAAGCGGCGTAGGCGGCGGAGAGCAGTTCCGACATCCGAAGCGCTTCCTTGGCCGCACCGTCCCGGGTTTCGGATTTCGGATTTCTTTCGGGCCTCGGGTTTCGGAATTCGGGTTTCGACAGCGCGTCCACTTGGTAGCGCAGGCACAGGCCGAGATGGTAGAACGGCTCGCCGTCATACGGGTTCGGGTTGCGACGCGTCAGGCGCGCGATGGCTTGGCGGAAATGTCCTTCGGCCTGGGCGAACTCCCCGCGCTGGAGGTGCCACCGGCCGAGCGCGTTGTGGCAGCGAACATCAAACGGATCCCGGCGCAGCGCCTCACGCCAGTACGGTGTCGGGCAGCGCGTGGCGTGGCGGTATTGCTCCAAATGCAGACCGGTGAGGTAAAGCTCGTCATTGCCGGCAATCCGGGCGGGTGGCGGCGGTTCGGTGGCGGGCGACGGAACTTCGCCCCTCGCCGGCCGTTGCGGTGAATAGGCGATGATCTCGCGGCCGTTTTGGTCCAACACGCGCAAGGTCGTTTCACCGTTTTTCCACGGCTTGACCGCCTGCCGGCTATCGAGCACGAACGGCCGGCCCGGCGCCAGATCGGCGTTCCATTCCGCGGCGGCGGAGCCGTCACGGCGTTCGAGTCGGATGACCGCCTTTGGGAACGGCCGCGTCACGCTCGCGCCCAGCGCGAATCGTTTTCGTCCCAGCCGCAGGCTCACCGCCGCGTCGAGGTTCGCCTGCTGCGCCGGGCCGATCTTCTGGATCGGATACCAGAATTGGCTCCAGGCCTTCGTCTCGCCAGGCTGGAGAAAGGAGAAGTCCGGCTGGTTGTCGGTGAAAACGCCCGCCATCAACTCGATGTAGGGGGCGAACGCACCGTGTTCGTCGGCGTCGGTCAGGTTGCGATCCCAGGCGTGGCCGAAGTCGTGGTGGCCCCAGGTCCACTGCTTTTTGCCGGGCGCGATATGGTGATCGGCGACGTGAACGAAGCCGGCCCGCTGGACGTGATCGTAGCCGCCGAAGAAGTCCCCTCGCGAACCCAGGCACATGTAGCTCGTCGGCGCCGGGATGTTGACGTACCAGGAGAGATCGTTTGGGCGAGGAGCGGCGAGCGGACATCCGTCGGCCGCTTCGCCCTTCGTCTGGCGCCCGCGCTCGCCGTAGTTCACGCCGTAGTAGAAGCCCCGGCCGAGCGGATACTCGCTCATGGCGCGCCGGGCGTGATCGGCCACGCAGCGGACGTCCGGCGGGAAAAAGCTCTGGTAGCCCTCGTGGACGCGCACGGCGGCATTGGCCCACCACAGGAAGGTCTGGACAAACGGCGTCCGGTTGCAGGCGCGCACCTTCACTTCGAGGTAAGCGCGGCCGGGATGCAGACAGACGCCGTGCAGGCCCTTCATCCGGGTCAACGGGTCGTGGACGCTGCACCAAACGGTCTGCGCGCCGTCGGCGTGTGCCTCAATCTGAAAATCCACCGGCAGGAACGTCGCGGGCCGGTGGTGCTGCGGCCAGTTGAACTCGATGCCGCCGCTGATCCACGGCCCGGCCAGGCCGACGAGCGCGGGCTTGATGACGTTCTGCCGGTAAATGAAGTCGTAGCCATTGGTCTTGTCCTGGGCGACGTGGATGCGCCCGCCGATTTCGGGCAGGACCATCACCCGGAGAAACTCGTTCTCCAGCCACACCGCCTTCCACTTCCGGTCAGTCTTCGTCTCGGTGATGCGGTCGGTGAACGGCAGCGGATAGACCTTGCCGCTGCTGCCCTGATAAACGCGCTTCTCCAGAAACATCGGGTTCCTGTCCGGCGGCGCCGGCAGGTAGGTCGGCAGGACCAGATCTTCGGTCCAAGCGCGAACGGTCGAGATGCGGCTCATGGCAATTCTATGACTGCGTTTCGGGAGACGCCGGCGGCAATCAACCAGTGCTGCCGCTCAATTCCGCCGTCAGCGTAGCATCACCGGTCGCCGACGCGAGAATGTCACGCTCGGGGGGCAAAAACCAAGTCGGAGCTGCTGTCCTTGCAGCCGCCCTACTGCGACGATGCGCGGAACCGACCGCGCGAACGAAAAGGTCCGACTCCGGGCCAAGCGGAATCGACAAAGCGTCTGGCCCTGCCTGTCAAAGAAATTGACCTTGGTGTCCGCGCAGGAGTCCGCGGATGGGAGAGGCGGCTGCCGGTTTGGGACCGGCGGTTGGTGCGCTGGGGCGTGAGGGCCGCCCCAGGGGCCTGCCCGCGGCGGCGCCGCTGGTGGCGCTCAGGTTGGGCTGCCAAGGACGGCGCAGTTCGGACTCAGGAAGCCGGCTGGGTGCGGCGGGGCCAGACGGGCCACTTCCAAGGGGGCTTCTTCGATCGGGCGCGTCAGACAATAAACCCGGGAACAGGCGTGAAAAACTTGCCGCCGGTCCTTCGGGGCAAGTCCCGGTCCACCCGGCATCAAGGACAGGCACAGGCAACCCCACCGGTATTCAAAGGCGTGTCGGTCGGTGATTCCAACCGTCGGCCGCACCGGAATGGATTCGGACTGCGATTGCCAGGCGCCCGGAACCGGCAGGATCCGTGGGCGCGCGGTGAGAGACTTGCGGAGGGATTTCGACAAGCTGGACCGCAATTTCTGTTGATTTCGTTGGCCGCGCATACGACTTCAATCATAGCTATCCGCGTGCCAGCTTCCCCGCTGGGCCGCCCCGGGCTGAAGTCCGATTGCGGCCGGTCGCCGCTTTACACCCCGCGGCGTGAGAACTAGACTCGCGGCATGTCTGCTGAATACGACGCGACGGAGTTTGTGGACACCGATTTCCAGGAACACAAGACGCTCGCCGCCACGCCCACGCCGACTTCCGCCAGCGGATCCGCGTCGCGCGCTCCCAGTGTGGAGGAGGTCGATTTCCAAGCCAGCGAAGCCCAGAAGAAACTCGTCGAGCTGAAGCGCGCCCAGGAAGCGCTGGAGCGCGAGCGCGCCGCCCTGGAGGAAGTCCGCCGTCGCCAGACCGAGTTCCAGACCGGCCGGCAGGAGATGACCACCCAGCTCACGCGCGGACTGGGGTTGCTGGAACAGGCGGAGTTCGCCGCGCGCCGAGACGCCGAGCAAATGGCCAAGACCATCGCCGAATTCCGCGCCGCGCTCGCCCACATCCAGGTGCTCAACGAAGAAACCTGGACGAAGGACAATTTCAACGTCGAGTTGACGCGGGCGCTGACGGCGATTGAAAACGCCCGGATGGAGTGGAACTCGGCGCGCTTGAAGTTCCCAGTCTTGTCCGGCGCCCCGGCGAAGGCCGGCGAAACGGCGGCCCCCGGGCGCGAATCCCAGGATCCCCTTCTGGCCGGTCGGAGCTTCGGGGAACTCTGCAAGCTCGGTCTGGCGATGACGTGGCCGCTGGCGGCGGTGGCGCTGTTGGCCGTGATCGTCCTGGTGATTTTGCTGGTGCGACGCTGAATCGCGCCTCCTCAACATGGCCGCGCTCCAACCCGCCGTCCGCCTTGGACTGGGCTGGGCCCTGACGCTGGCGGGCGCGTGCCTCGCGCCGGCGCCGGATGCCCCTCGCCAAGCGCGGTGCAGCCGATGACAATGACCGCGGCTAGATTGAGTCCGATTATTCATGGCCTGGTTGAAGAAAAAGCCCGATCCCATATCGGAGAAAGCGCAGTCGTTGAGCGCCCAGATCGCCGCGTTGCAAGCGGAGATCAAGCGGCTGGACTCCCAACGGCAGCCGGATCAGTCGGCGAGGCCGGGTCCGGGCCAGCCGCGGCTGCGTTCCACGGCGCTCCCGCAGGGGACGACGGTTCCGCACGCCGCGTCGCCGCCGGCGCCGTGCCCGCCCGCGTCCGCCGAGCCGATTTTCGAGCCGGACGGACAGGAGGGCTTGAAAGCGAAGACCGAGACGGCCACCACGCCGCAGCATTTCAACGAGTTGGGCGTGCGCAAATACGACCTAGCCGCCCTGTTCCAGCGCCTCCGCCAACACTTGCACGGTCCCGCGGCGTCGAACCCGAAACTGGTGAATCTCCTCGCCGCCGGCAGCGTCCAGGGACTACGTCCGCTGCGTTACGAAAAGCGCGTCGCCCGCAGCCGCTTCATCGCGCTGGTGGCGCTTTTGCTGCTGGTTTTGCTGGGCATCCTGGCGGTGTTTGTGCGGCACCATTGAAGCGGCGAGATGCGTGGACAACTGTAACCATGTTGAATCGGATGCGAGTCCGGCACACCCAATGAAAATGGCCAAACACGACTCCTTCATCGAACGGTCCGTCTCGACAGCGGACGGCACCTTCATGGCACGCTACTCCGCGACAGGTTTGGTCGCCGTGAGTTTCCCGGAGCGCGCCCAGGGCAAGCCCCGCTCTCGCCCGACTTCCGGCGCCGAGTCGGCCGCCGGACCGGCCCAAGCGGAACTTCAGCGCTGGCACGCCGTCACCGAGCGGGCGCTCCAGCAAGCCCTCGCTGGACGCGCGCCCGGACGACTTCCCCCCCTTGACCTCTCGGCCGGCACTGCCTTTCAGCAGCAAGTCTGGGAGGCGCTGCGCGGCATTCCCAGGGGGCAGACGCGGAGCTATCGTCAGGTTGCGGCAGCCATTGGCAAGCCGCGGGCCGTCCGCGCCGTGGGCGGGGCCTGCGGGGCGAATCCGATCCCGGTGCTGGTGCCGTGTCACCGCGTGCTGGCCTCGGGGGGCGGCCTGGGCGGGTTCGGCGGCGGCTTGGAATGGAAGCGGACTTTACTCGCCCGCGAGGGCGTCCAGCTCACTTCGACACGGTGAGGAAAAGGGCCTCGTGGTCCGCGCGCGGCGTCCGTCCGCCGCACCTTGCCGCGCCCGGGAAAAGCATCGGCAAGTCACCTTGCTTCGGTTACGTTGCGCGTCGATGTCAACTGACAACGACAGCCAGAGCCGAGTGACACTCAACGAATTCATGAAAACAATCGCCCCGTCTCCGATGTTCCTTGCCGCGCTCGCGCTTTCCGTCGCCCGCGCCTGCCTTCTCACCGTCCAAGCGCAGCCGGCCGCGAAGCTCGATTTGCCCATCGCGCCCGGCCCGTTCCAGGGCACGATGGACTCGCTCACGAACTACCACTGCCCCGAGTGGTTCCGCGACGCCAAGTTCGGCATCTGGGCGCACTGGGGACCGCAGGCCGTGCCGATGGACGGCGACTGGTACGCCCGGAACATGTACCTCCAAGGCAGCGGCCAGTACAAGGACCATCTGGCCCACTTCGGCCATTCCTCCACCAACGGCTACAAGGACATCATCCCGCTGTGGAAGGCGGAGAAGTGGGACCCGGACCGGCTGATGGCGCTCTACAAAAAAGCTGGTGCGCGCTACTTCGTCAGCATGGGTTCGCACCACGACAACTTCCATCTCTGGAACTCGCGGTTCCACCGGTGGAACGCCGTCAACATGGGACCGCACCGCGACGTGGTGGGCGACTGG
>VFSW01006965.1_pt1 | contig 16517 bp, 11 predicted proteins | sample 5358111 | NCBI WGS metagenome assembly VFSW01 (sample SAMN11554181, study PRJNA540505) | mine drainage metagenome | isolation source: sediment from site ElyBrook_90M | place: USA: Ely Copper Mine, Vershire, VT | collected 2017 | reverse complement strand
CGATGACATCGAGATCGTTGCCGAAGACATTGACGATCACCGGCGCCGTATAGCCGGAAATGGTCTCATCTATCCGCTCGGTTAAGAAGGTGTTGGCGGAGGTGGTCAAGCCGGGAAAACGCGCCAGTGTCTGCTGGATGTTGGCTAAAGTACGCGCCTGCTCGCTCCCCGACATCAGCTTGAGATCGACCTCGAATTCGCTGGTGTTGACCCCCACCGGATCAACGACCTCGGCGGCCCGTCCGGCCCGCTGCGCGACCAGACGCACGCCCGGAATTTTGCCCAAAGCCCACGTGATCTCGCGTCCGATGCGCATCGATTCGGCCAAAGAGGTGCCGGGCGCCGCCGCCATGTGCACAATGTAATGGCCTTCATTCATCTCAGGAATAAAGCTGCCGCCGAGAAAGGGCAGCGTCGCCAGCGCCACGATGCAAAGCACGACGATCCCCGTGATGACCGACCGCGAGCGGTGCTCGATGCGGGATAACAGTCTGCCATAGCGCGCCTTCAATCCACGCGTCAGCCGCGGCTCTTCTGTTTGCAGCGGCCTGCCTGTCAGTAGAACATAAGCCAAGGCCGGCGTCACAGTCAGGGCCACGACCAGCGATGCTAGGATGGCGAGGATGTAAGCGATGCCGAGTGGGGCAAACAGTTTACCTGCGACGCCTGACAAGGTCAGCACCGGCAGGAATACCAAGGCGACGATAAAGGTCGCGAACACAACCGCGCTGCGCACTTCGAGGGAGGCTTTCAGCACCACACGAGCGGCGGATAACGGTTTTGCCAGCGCCTGGTTTTCCCGCAACCGGCGGAAGATATTTTCCACGTCGACGATAGCGTCATCCACCACTTCTCCGAGCGCGATAGCCAGGCCGCCAAGGGTCATGGTATTCAGGCTGACGCCGAAATAATGCAGGACGATTACCGCCGTCAGCAAGGACAAGGGAATGGCGGTGGCCGAGATAAAAGCGGTTCTGACATCGAGCAGAAACAGGAACAGCACGGCGATGACCAGCACGCCGCCCAGCAGCAGCGCGGTGCGCAGATGACCGATAGCCGTCACGATAAAATTGGCGGGCCGGAAAATATCCGCGTGCAGTGTCACCTGCTCGGCGGTCAATACCGGTTTCAATCCCGCCAGCACCTGCTCCACCGACTCGGTGACTGACATGGTGTCCGCGCGGTACTGGCTTTCGATAATCAGCATCACGCCGGATTTGCCTGCGATGGACGCGGCGCCTACCGCAGGTGCCGGCGCAATGGCGACATTGGCTACATCGCCCAGATGAATGCCGAAGCCGTTTTTATAACTCACCACGACCTGGGCCAGCTGCCCGGCGGTTTGTATCTGCCCTTTGGTGTTGATGACGATGCGTTGATTGGAATTTTCCAGGAAACCCGCACCGCGCACACCTGTCGCGCGTCGGGCGGCACTCAGCACATCCTGCAAGGACAAGCCATAACGCACCAGTTTCTGCGGGTCGACCTGAATCTGAAATTGCGGCACATCGCCGCCGAACACCACTGCGTCGGCAACGCCCGGCAGACCGAGCAGTTGCGGTCGCAACGTCCATTGCGCGAGCTTATACAATTCCATGCCGGAACGAGTGTCGGAGGTCAATCCGATGACCAATGCCACACTGGTCGATGAACTGAGCGGCAGCAGCGCGGGCGGCTTGACGCCAAGCGGCAGTTTGCCCGCGACAGCACCCAGGCGCTCGGACGCCAGTTGCCTGACCCGATACACATCCATGCCGTCCCGAAAAGTCATGCTCACCACGGACAAACCCTGCAGCGATTTGGAGCGCATGGTTTCCAGCCCGACCGTTCCCCCCAGCGCGTTCTCGATCGGCTGGGTGACCAACACCTCGACCTGTTCGCTCGACAAGCCGGGCGCCTCGGCCTGGATAATCGCCAAGGGCGGGGCGAACTCCGGAAACACATCCAGATGCGATTGATAGAGCGTATAAATGCCGTAACCTGCCAACAGGCAAGCCAAGCTGATCACCACGCCGCGCAGGCGGATGGCAAAACTGACTATGACGGTCAGCATGACATCAAGCCAGCGTGATTTTTCATGTTTAGTCGCACTCCGGATCCTTGCATCCCGATCCGCCTGGCGGCGGCTTCAACTCCTCGGAAAGTAAAAGCTGCGCGCCGCTGACGACAACACGCTGCCCCGGTTTGAAGCCTTCGCTCATAAAAACCCCGCCCTGCATCTGGGATTGCTGCGCAACTGGGTAGCGACCGAAACGCTCCGGGCTTATTTGCAGGTAGGCCCAGGGCTGACCGCCGTACCAGACAATTGCGCCGGCGGGGATAAGTACCCCGCGCTTGGCTTGCCTGGCCGTGGGCAGGTATGCAGCAATATTGCTGCCGGTCGCGAGCGACGCCGCAGTGCGATAAATAAAAGCGCTACCCTGCATCACAGGATCGCTTTGCGGCGAGGGCGAAACCAGATAGGCCGGCAGCCGCCGGTTATCGTTTATGCCTATCTGGATCTGGGCGGGCGCCGCAATGCTGTCGCCTAGCGGCAGGGTAACGCGCAACAACACTTCCTGGCGCTGCAAAAGCCGTTCGAACTCCGACGAATGGGCATCAACAAGCGCCCAGCGCTCCAGTGTCTCGCCGAACTGCTGCCGCGCCGAGGCACGGATGTTCGGCACATTACGCGCGGCGGCAGCCGATCTCGCCTGATCGGATAGATAAACCGCCTGTGACGCGTTATAAATTTTCAGGGAGACGTTTTGATTGTCCTGATACAGGAGGCGACTACGCTCGTATTCCTGCCGGGACGCCGTCACCGTTGCCCTCGCCACCTCGGCATCAGCCAGCGCCTGGTTGTAGCGCATGCGCAGATCGATAAGCGGTTGGAAATCCAGCACCGTGCCATAGGCATCCTTTTCCGCCTGATAACGCGCGGCGGGCAAAGGTTCGGTATGGATACCGCTTTGCATTTGGGTGGCGGTGTCTAGCGTCACCACGGTCACGCCGTTCACAATAGCAACAGGTTGCATTGCCGCAGGCGTAGCTGCCTCTACCCCCACATCATGTTTGTCCTGAATCCATAACCAGACGATGATCGCGGCGAGACCGACTAACAGGATGACGAGAGCGATGCGTTTGGTGTTAATCCGCGAATTCATATTTAATCTTCTCTATTTACGGCTTGCATGTCGGTCGCTGATAGCGGCCGCTGCATGGCATCTTCCAGTTGTCCAATATGCTGTTGCACCTGCAATAACGCATCCTGACGAGCCAGGGTATTGGTATAAAATTCGTACTGTGCGAGGGCCAATGCCAGCCGATCCAGTTCGCCTGCCTGAAAAACCCTTTTCAAACCTTGCAATTGATGCTGTTGCGCCGATAACAAAGCGTCGGCGAGCTGCAAATTCTTTAACGCGGCACGGTAGTTTTGAACCGCACGGTTGGTGTCATCAATGGCCTGCGACTGTAGCGCGTTGACGCGCGCGGCCAGCTCCTTGCGGCGCGCAGTGGCTTCGGCAATCGGCCCTTGATTCTGATTGAAGAGGGGCAGCGTGATGCCGGACATCGGCATTACGAACTTATTCGCCCCCGCATCGAAAGTGTAGCCGGGCCCGATATGAATATCGGGATACTGCCGGGCAATTTCCAGTTGCAGCGCCGCCTGGCCAGCCTCGTATTCCGATAGCGCCGCCAATAGATCGGCGCGGTTAAGTATCGCCCGACGGCGAGCGTCATCGACTGGAATATCGGGATAGACCCGCTCGAACGCATCAAAACGGACGTCGACGTGACGCATCGCGCTCACCGGCAATCCAATGATCGACGCCATTTGCGCGCGCGCATCCGCGATTTGTTTTTGCGCATTCGCCAGATCAAGGCGATTCCGGGTGAGGGTAATGTGCATCTGATTGTCTTCCAGTTCCGATGCGGCACCCAACGACAGCCGTTTATCCAGTATCCCGGCAAGTTGCTGCAGTACCGCGAGCTGCTGCTCCAGAATTGATGCCCTGCGGATTGCGGTATACAGAATGAGCATCTGAGCACGCAACTGGCTACGCACTTGCCAGGCAACGTTACCGATATTGAACCGCGCAGCGTTGGAACGTTGCCGCGCCTGTTCAATCCGATAGCCGCGCTTGCCGGCAGTCTCGATCGGGATATCCAGACCTAGGCCAAATGTGTAAGGAGGTTCGCCAACTTGGGGATTGGTGGCGTAGTACGCAAGCGGAAGTTGCAGAGCAGGATTGGGACGCTGTCCCGCGCTCTGGATGGCTGCCTGACTGGCACCGTGCTGGGCGCGCGCGATATCCAGGGTCGGACTGTAATAAAAAGCAGCCAGCGTCAGCGTGTTCAAATCCCATACGCCTGGCGCGCAGGCACCGCCGCAGTGTGCAACAATGTAACGCCGCAACGTTGGGTCGTCCAGCGTGCGCGCGTCAAAAGCGTTCATCAGTGCCATCGGCGCGACAGGCTGCGCGTGGTAAGTCGCACAACCGCTGAGTAATACCGCGATCAAACATACAGCAGCAGTGATTTTCATGACCTTGAATTTTACTCCGGCTTATACGCCAACCGATTGTTTTTAGGTATAAAAACAGAAAATTCTGATTAATTTTGCTTTTACCGTCAACTCGGACGGTGGAAGAATAAAGCATGGAATGGAACCGGAAGATGTCCACAACATTACCAATTAGTCATCTTTGCGTCAAGTCAAAGAGACGCGCAACCTTGCTGAGAGATGGCATGAGCTCAGGCAGCACCGGCTGCGTTAGTAAACGGCAGCGTGACGAGCGTATCGTGATCGAGTTCGCTCTGGATGGAAACCGTTCCGCCGTGCAAATGCATTATCGACTGAACAATGGCAAGACCGAGTCCTGTGCCATGTCCTTGCCGCAAGCGTGCCCCATCGGCACGGTAGAAGCGCTCAATTATACGGGGCAAATCTTCGGGCGCTATCCCGCACCCGGTCTCGCTTACGGTAATCTCTAGCGCGTGATTCAGTAGCGTCTTCGCATCGATGACGATTTGGCTACCGCTTGACGTATGGCGAAGTGCGTTACCGACAAGATTGCCCAACGCACGCCGCAAGAGTGCACAACAGAAGCCGGTAGATCAAGGCAAGTTACACCAAGAAATTGGTCGCATTAATAAAGGCGTCAACCGTGCTTTTAAGGTACAACGTCTGTCGCCCGGAGTCAACTTTTGGTCCAGAAACCGGCTCAATGCCGTTTCTGGCCAGTATTGCGCGTACCTTGTATGCGGTCTGTCCAACTTGCCGAGCGATTTCTGTACTCGTAGCGAAGTCCTTCTGAAAACGCTCGAGCTCCAGCCTCGAGATCCGATGCCCACCCCCCGGTAAAATTCGCGGCAACATCACGGATTGGATAAAGCCCAGATGAATCAAATGTCCAACCGCTTCTTTATGCATCCTCAATATTTCCGCCACCTGCGCCAGTGTCAGCCAGGCGCCTTGACCCTGCCGATGCCGGTCTCGCCATACCTTGATTTCCGCATCGCGGTATATCACCCCGTTTAGACCTTCCAGATCAGCCTGCGCGGCGACCGCTTTAATATTCCCGTTCAGAGTCTCCTTAATTAATGCGACAACTTCACTTTCCGTCCACATATAGTATCGAAGTACGTGATTGATAGTCACACACCCCTCATCAGGTAGCGACACGACGGGTAAATTTTGGCGAACCGACAACACGTCTTCGATGTCTGCAAAGGGCACAAACCAGGGAGTTCCATACCCTGCGGAACGAAAGGCATTCGGGAACAAAAGTAACAGTATTCCCCTTATCCGTTTTTTAGAAAATCCCAGCAAACGGGAAGCCGTTCTGAGCGTCACCCCACTTTTGAGGAATGCTGTCACCTGGTCAAGGCCGGATTTCTTGACTGAGAGAAAACGTCGTCCGGATTGGTAAATAAACGTTTCGCCTTCCAGCATGCCCGTTTTCACCAAAAACTCAATCCGTTTTTTCGATATCCCGAGCTCCGCGCAAGCCAATTTCGCCGGTATCCATTCCGCATGCTGCATAATTGTTTCTACGAGTCGGCGGTTTCTGCGTGCAACTCCTCCTCGCCAAGAGCTCAGGAGCCACTCCAGAAACGCGGATCGAACCGCATCGAATTCCGGAGCAATCAGCGCTGTAAACGGGTAACGATAGGTCTGCCCCAAAGTTCGCTTCAATGAACGCCCAGATTGATGGCTGTCAAACTGGTCGAGAATCGTAAAAAAAGCGGTTGGCCAATCGGCAAACACTTCTGCTGCATGGGAAGATATTTCCCAGGACACCGCCATGGTTCCTGCATGCCGAATTTTAAGGGCGCGGATTCCAGCTCCGGGACGCAAACCCGCCCCTATATATCGTGTCAATTGCTGCATTTGCGCAATGTCCAGCTTTTGAAGCGGGATCGATGTTTCTGCATTCATGCGGTTACTCAGCGCATTTTGCAGCGCTTTTACCAAAGCAGTAACCGCCGGACTACAGTCAACCGGAATTTCCTGTCGCAGATCAGCACCGCACTGGCAACGCAAAAGCTCCCCGCGACCCCACTTAATCTCCCGTCCGCACGAACTGCAACGATCAACCAACCAGACACCATGCTCGGGACAGGCATCAAAAAAATACAGTTCCCACCCAACTTTCCAGACTGGCTCATTTTTCAGGCAGTGCGGACAAAAGCGCGCAGCCTGCGAATTCCAGATTCTGGATTTTTGGTTCCATAAATCGGTCAATCGAATCAGGTATTCATGTAGTGCCGGATCAAGCGCAGGGTTGGGCAACAGCCCATTATTTCGCAGGGAATCAATGGTGAAAAACACCCCCAGATTCGCCAAATCAGTCATCTGAAGATAGTTGGCTTCAGCCAGTCTGAGCAGATAACCTCGTGGCCCTTCATTATTTTCGGGCTCAGGCCGTATGAGCAATGTACTCATGCGGTAGCCCGCCTGTATTTCCTTTGCACCGCTCCCAGCCGACGGGCGATGGGTGAACCAATCATCTGCGCGTGGGAATCGGGCTCAAAGGGTTCGCCACTCCGATCTAAGGGCCTGAGCGGAGATTCTGGATGAAATGGATTAAGCCGAGTTGGCACATCCGACCATATCTGTTCCCGAAATCCTGCGGCCAATACGGCCAAGTCAATAGTGGGCAAATCAGCCCGAACTGCAACAGCAACCGCGCCTTCGAGGAGTTTTTTGACGTAATCAAGCCGGCCACCCGAGGCGATGAACACCCGCCGCGCCATGTTGGATTCAAATAGTGGCACGTCAAAGGGTAGGGGGACTTGTGCTCCAAAAGCCTGTAGAAGCCCACGAAATTCCAGCCAGTCTTCAGCATCATTCATCGCGAACGGTGATAATTCAATTTGCGATGAAAACCTCCGCCATAGCTGACTGTTACTCCGCACGACATTTTTGGCTTCCGGCAACCCGCACAACACCAAAGTGCAGCGTAGATTGTTCATTAATCCCTTCAACCAATCCGTGATATCACGGTACTGCTGAACGGTGGCTGTGTAGTAAAAATGATGAAACTCATCGAGCAGCAAAACTTCTATGCCGCATCGAGTGAACAAGCTGTAGATGCGCTCCGTTTTTTCAGCTGCGGTGCCCCGATGCGCGGCCGGATCGCCAATTGCACCCAGGATGGTTTGCGCCAGGCTTTTGACGGTAGGCGAACTGGGCGTTTCAGCAAATAGAACGGGAATAATGGTCACACCACGTTCCACCCGGCGTGGAAATAGCGACTGGTAGTGCTGCATAATGGTGCTTTTTCCGACCCCAGAATATCCGGTAATAAGTAAGCCATCACTTACGGCACAGGTGCTGGAATGGTTATGTCGCTCCGCGATTTGGAGTATTGCTGACTTGAAGCGTTCGTGTTGAAACGATACGCCCGACAGCGAGAATCCCAACCCATCTGAGCCGCTTTGTCCTGCCCCACGGTAGGACGCTATGACATCAATCGGTCTCATCATCAGGATCCTCCATGGGCTTGAACTTGGGCAGCGTGTCATCCAGCCCGTCGGGTAGCTCCGGCGGAATCTCGTCCAATGGTGATTTGCCACCTTTACCAGGTTGATTGATAATGTCCTTGGATGGGGTCAGCGGGTCGCTGTCCGTCATGTTCAGGCGTTGCGCCTGTTTGCGGTTGGCCATTTTTTTGTCGCGACTGGCCTGTTCAATCTTTTGTTGAATGTTTTCCTTAGCTTGCTGCAACTGTTCAGCCGAAAAGTTTTCACCGAAGTCTTTACGTGCTTGTTCGCGCACAAGCCGATGAACGGAGCGTGATATACCCTGGCTATAGGCCTCTTGTATGGTTGGAACCTCGATGTATTCCTTGGCATACGGGTCGTACACCTGGATATGCGAGACGGTGTTCTCGTAGTATTTGAGCTGCAGACGTATGTTTTCACCAGAGCGGCGGCGAATTTCCTGGAGGCGACGACTGTTGTAGTGCAGGCCATCGAGCTCCAGGCCATAATGAAACAGCACCCGCTCGGCGGGTATCCCGGTCATGACATCCAATTGTTTGGGTAAAACAGGCAATTCAATGGGTCGTTTTGCAGCGCCTTCCTGCCATTTTTGCAGCGGAGTTGTGCCGATACCACGATGTGGCGATACGTTATAGACGTCAACGATCCATTGGACTACGATTTCGTGCAGCAACTCAAAATCAATGCATGCCTTTGATTCTGAATCATAATCACCGCGCTCATCAACGTTAGAAAACGTCGTGCCAGGCATTTTGTGTATCATGCCTTTGGCAATCGTCTTAAAATGTCGCTCGACCGCGCCCTTCATCCAGGGTGTTGCTGCCGGGCAGTACAAAATTTGGATGCCCATTTCCTGACAGGTTTTTTCAAGCCCTGATGAATGCAGATCCATGCCATTATCGACAGCGATGAGGTCCGGAATGCCATGGGCTGGCCACACGTTTTTGATGTCCGGGTACTTTGCCAACAGTGATGCTTTTGGCAGGATTCCGTTTTTCAGGCACTGCAAAACCGAATGAGCCGATGGTGGATTAAACGACAGGTAATATCCCCAAACCAGTCGACTAAACCTGTCGAGTGCCAGTGTTAGCCATGCACGGCCTAAAGTCAGCCCAGTTATCTTATCTATGATTATCAAATCAATCGGCGTATGGTCAATTTCGATGCGCTGGAGGATTAACGACACACTCAACGTCCCCAGTACCATTCGGTACTTCACTTTGGCGACCTCGGCTCCTAATCTTGATCGATCTACGATGTCCGCCTGCAATTCATCTAACCATCGGTAAATCGTAGATCTTGTAGGAGCCTTGATCAATTCTGTTTCGGGCTTACCTTGGTTCAATTGCCTAACTTTGTCATGGACGCGTGCAACCACGTCCGATTTCGGCCGCTTTTGCTGCGACAAATACAACTCCGACACCGCTTCCTCAAAAATCAAAAAACAGCTATCGATATGTCGCGGTTTGTTTTTCCGCGTAAATGGAACCAGATCAGCAAGCGAGCGGGTGGTGCGGTATCGTTTCCACCAGACATGGACGGTTGACGGGCAGGGTGGGAGCACATCATTTATTTCGCTTGCATAAACATGAATAAGTGCCTTCCAGCGTCCCGGGTGATATTTGTTTTGTTCCGGATTAACCACTAGGATGTAGCCATATCGTTTTCTGGCCGTTTCCTGCCAACGTTCAGGAAAAGTGGCCAGATCTCGGGGCGTAGCTGTATATATGAGGTCATTGCCAACCCCCAAAGCGTCCTGATCAATCAACCAGAGCCCGTCCAGCCAGCGGCCATACAACTCCGCCTCGGATAAATTCAATAATTCACCTTTCTCGTCCTGCAACTGCAAAAACCCCGTAACCAAGCGGCGTACCAACTCCCACCTGCGCTGCGCCTCAAAAAATACCAATCCCTTCTTAAATGTAAAGCGACGCATCATCGTCCTCCTTTACCCATGAAATCAAAGAAGAACTGGTAAGCTTTTGCTCCAAGTTGGAAATGAGAACGCCATAGGCAAGCAGCGTCATCACCACAGATTCACCGAGTTCGGTGACTACCGATCCAAAGGGTGTAGGGATGTCCTTGCCAAATCGGATTCGATATTTCTCGCTCAGGCTCCTGACCTGGTAGCCAGGTCGATTGAAATACTGAAGACGATTCAAATTACTGAGCAGGGGCTGGCGCCGGATGCGATCATCCGTCAGAACCATGAAGCGCCGACCGAGGCGATCATAGTGATTCGTGACATGTGCGAGCTTTTCTCCAACTTTTCGGATCTGAAGTTGCGCTTTTGGTTTTACTTCTACGTCCGCAACCGAATCACCAAGCAGCGTTATACGAAAATCGGGGTAATATTCCCGTTGCACCGCCTCAGCATAATAAAACACACGCTCTGGCTGCTCCCTGTATTGCTTGATGCCGCTGGAAAACTCCATCAGCAACATTGCATCCCGCTCTAAAAGTGACTCCCATTGAACCATCCGGTTCATTTTACGGCTGGGAAAATACCCTCGTATTTTGCGACCGCTCCGGGTCACGACTTTTCTTGCTAGCATTGCTTATCCTTTTTTCGGCATGCAGAGACCCCTGCACAACTGAAATGCATTTTTGAATTACCAGATTCAGGCAAATAAACACCCGCTGACCGGTTAAAAACGGGTCAGAACTGGCACTACGATTGGGGAAATTGCTTGACGCCCTAGAGGCTTAGATAGATACTGTAGATAGCGAGTCATACAGCATCATCGAAAACCTAAGGGGGCAAGCTTTTATAGCTTGTCCTTTTTACATTCTGTTCTCCTTGAAAAATTCATGCTTGCGTCCTGCCTCTCCAGATTCAACGGAGGACAAATCAATAACCAGATCCAAGAGCTGGATCTGCTTCGTTGAAAGTTTTCCAAGCAAACCTTCTAGCCTATGAATAAGCTGGAACTCAGCCGACGTGGCATCGTTGGGAATGGTAATAGTGCGGCCTGAGATGGCAACAGCCCGCTCCAAGGCAAGCTGCTCCGATTCTGTCAAATTCAACTTTTTTTGAAGCTGATTGAAAAAATCCTGTCGCGGAAGGCCTTTATTTCCTGTCTCAAGCGCAGAGATATAGCTCTGCTCATATCCCAAAATGACAGATAGGTCTTTTTGACGAAGGGCGCGCCGCTCACGGATTTCGCGCAGAATTTTGGAAAATGGGCTCATCATCTAAGCATACCCCATTTTTACCCGCAAACAAAGAAAAATGTTATAATAATCATTGCGTTATCTTATAATCTGGTTGTGATAATTTTTTATGTATTGCGAATACACGTAAACCGCGTCCACCGAATCGAACCAGCAGTAACGAAGGATAAATAGTTGAGTATTTTGGGAAAACTGGAGAGAAGCCATGAGTTCTGAACACTATCTGGTTGTTGCTGTGACAATCATGCTGACTGTATTATTCAGTTTGCTCATTCTTATAATGTGGAAATTTCATAATCAACGGAACCGTTCTGCACAGGGCGCCGGTCGAAAAGGCTTTGAACTTCTGGCTTCACCTGGTCGCAAATCCCGACTACAAGAAGAAGCAAGCCATACCAAAATCAGCGTAGGCGAATTGATACGCCAGCGCATTGGGTCAACCCCAGAAGAAAGTGATCTCGCTGTATATACCGCACAACTCAGAAAGGCGACGGCAGAGGCTCATACCGAGCTTGCCCTGGCAGTTACCATGGTTGAAACGGTTGTGGACGCGTTGCAAAAGCGACGCAAAGAGGTTGAATTATACTTTCAAGACTAAATTAGTCTTGTTGGCATAATTTAACCTAATTCATATTTATCATTGGGTTATAGCCATCCCCTCTCGGCGCCTGCCGTACAGCCAAGATTCAATCCACGCGAGTGGTATATCCACACGTCACCCACTAACCGAAAATGGACAGTTATTGGATGAACAATACTTCCATTTTGTAGATACCGGTGGAATAATGCCCATGCACGTGTGACGTTCGTTTACTGCGCTTTTTATTGCACAACACATTGAACTGAACGACGAAAGGTGTTTTCTGCAAAACATGAACGCTTTGACATCCATCGAAACTGCCTTGGCAATTATGTTACTTGGCGCAATCGCCATGCTGGGCATAACATTTCGCATACTTACTTCTCAAACAAAACTGGTTGAATCTGGCGCCAGCCGGAAATGGCTAAAGATTCCCATACCAGTCCTGAAGTCATTTTCTTCGGAAATGAGAAAAGGCGCATGGGTTTTTTCATTGCTCTGCTTTGCAAATGCCCACTTTGATAACAGCCCAAAATTTTATATCCTGGGTGGCGTTATTTGGACATTTCTAATGATTTTGGCGACTTTTGCGGGAAGTTTGGCGTTAAGACGAAGTAATGCGTGATTGACAAACTCCGTGTCAAGGGTGCCACCCCTTCTAGCTAGAATCCTACAGGTGCCGCTACTGATAGAACGGCTATTTGCAATCCGAGATTGGAATCGGCTTTGTATCCAGTATTATAACGAAGATGCAGATGAGTTGTTGCTTTTAAGCCACTCGCCCTTGTATCAGTAAAACTGTCTGGCCAATTCTTTTCGATTATTCCATCACGGTGTCGCTTTTCAACTTCAGGATGAAGTTCCCATTCCGGGCTTCCCTTTCGGAAGACGGGGGATGTTTCTGATTTGGCCGCATGCCGAATCATGGCGGGAGCGTGGCTCCCGCCATGCCAAGGGTTGCTTATCGGTTTCTCAGGTAGAACCGATCCAGATTCATTACTTTTCCCCATGCCTTGACGAAATCATGCACGAATTTCTGATGCGCATCGTTAGATGCATAAACCTCGGCTATTGCGCGCAGTTCGGAGCTGGAACCGAAGATCAGGTCAACAGACGAGGCTTTCCATTTGAGCGCACCTGTCTTTCGCTCGATGCCGTCATAAACGTCATCGGACTTGGTATCCCGCTTCCATTTGGTGGACATATCCAGCAGGTTGACAAAGAAATCGTTGCTGAGCGTGCCCGGATGGTTGGTCAATATACCGAGCCGAGAATGCCCATCGTTGGCATCCAAGGCGCGCATGCCGCCAACCAGCACCGTCATTTCGGGTACTGTCAAGTTTAGCTTACTGGCACTATCAACCAGCATGACCGAAGGCGAACGGTCATTACGTTTAGCGTAGTAGTTGCGAAATCCATCGGCAGTAGGTTCCAGCGCAGCAAAAGAATGCACGTCGGTTTCATCCTGAGTGGCGTCTGTGCGACCCGGCAAGAAGGGAACGGAAACGTTATAACCACCCTTTTTGGCTGCGTCTTCAACTGCTGTATTGCCGCCGAGCACAATGATGTCAGCTAGTGACACCTGTTTGCCATCCGTACGGTTGCTGTTGAAGTTGCGTTGAATGGCTTCCAGTTTGCCCAATACCACGGCCAGTTCGGCTGGCTCGTTAACAGCCCAGTCTTTTTCCGGAGCGAGGCGGATGCGTGCACCATTTGCGCCGCCGCGCTTGTCCGTACCACGGAAAGAGGCGGCAGATGCCCAAGCTGTCCGGATCAGTTGCTGGTCAGACAGGCCAGATGCCATGATCTTGCTCTTGAGATCGGAAATATCGGCTACCTGGATCATCTTGTATTGCGCTGTAGGCAGTGGGTCTTCCCAGACGAGGTCTTCCTTGGGCACCAGCGAACCCAGATAACGCGCACGTGGCCCCATGTCGCGGTGTGTCAGCTTGAACCATGCCTTGGCGAATGCCATCTTGAACGCGTCTGGATTCTGCTGGAAGCGCTTGGCGATCTTGGTGTAGACTGGGTCTTCCTTCAGTGCGATGTCGGTGGTAAACATCATGAGAGGATGCAGCTTGTTGGGGTTTTGTGCATCACGCACGATATCGCCCGCATCTTTGGGTTTCCACTGGATTGCGCCTCCCGGACTTCTGGTTTTTACCCAGTCATGAGAAAACAGGTTGTCTAGGTACTGCATCGTGAAATGGATGGGATCGACAGACCATGCACCTTCCAGACCGCTGGTAATGGCGTCATCACCTTTGCCGGTACCGCACTTGTTGATCCAGCCAAAACCCTGATATTCGATGGCGGCTCCTGCAGGAGCGGGGCCAAGACATTTGGCGGGTGGTGCCGCACCGTGCGCTTTGCCGAATGTGTGCCCTCCAGCGATCAGGGCGACGGTTTCTTCATCATTCATGCCCATGCGGCCGAAGGCAATGCGAATATCTCTGGCGGCGGCAATCGGATCAGGCACGCCGTTCGGACCTTCCGGGTTGACGTAGATCAGACCCATCTGGGTGGCGGCTAGCGGCTTTTCGAGTATGCCATTTTTGCTACGGTTGTCGGACAGGAACTTGGCCCCAGCTCCCCAGTAGACCAGATCGGATTGCCAGTCGTCAGTGCGACCACCTGCATAACCATACGTGGTAAATCCCATGGATTCGAGAGACACGTTGCCAGCCAGCACCATCAGGTCACCCCAAGAGATTTTGGCGCCGTATTTTTGCTTGACCGGCCACAATAGGCGGCGAGCTTTATCGAGGTTGGCATTGTCGGGCCAACTGTTGACCGGCTCGAATCGTTGCTGACCACCGCTTTCGCCACCACGACCATCATACAGGCGATAAGTGCCGGCACCATGCCAAGCCATGCGGATGAAGAAAGGGCCATAGTTGCCATAGTCTGCCGGCCACCAGTCCTGCGAGGTGGTCAGCACTGTCCGCAGATCTGCTTTGACTGCTTCGAGATCAAGAGATTCGAATTCTTGCGCGTAGTTATAGCTGCTGCCATAGGGATTTGATTCAATATCATGTGCGCGCAGAGGTGATAGATCGAGTCTGTCAGGCCACCAGAATGCGTTTTGCCGTGGCATAGGGTCAGCGAAGGCGGAAAGTGACGACGCTGTGCCAAGGGTGACAAGTACGGCTGCCATCAGGATGGATTTATTTAGAGCTGGTTTCATGATTATCTCCATACGTTATGAATGTTGGTCTTTATCGCTGATTACCGGATATGCCCGATGATTGCCTGCCAAGGAACATGAATACGAATTTCATAGGCTTGTATTCATACCTGCCAAGCAAAAATGTCTTGCTTTTGGCTTGTCCAGAGCCCGGTTATTTCTTCCATCAGATCAATCATTCGGCAATGCCATGAATTATAGGAGGGAGGAAGATGAAAATGAAGTTTATTGATTTTATTGCCTTGATAAGTATTGTTTATTAGAATAGCATCGATCAACCATACGACGACCGAAATTGGTTCTGTGATTTCCAGTAGATAAAGGCTTAATATCATGAACATTCGCGATCTTGAATATGTGGTTGCACTGGCTGACAAGGGTAATTTCGGTCTTGCGGCAAAGCAGTGCAACGTCAGTCAGCCCGCACTCAGCATGCAAGTCAAGAAGCTGGAAGAGTATCTCGGTATCAAGCTGTTTGAACGCTCGCCGCAAGGCGTGTTGCCAACGGAAAATGCTATTTTTGTGATTGCCAACGCGCGTCTGGTGCTGGAAAAGACAGCCCAGATCAAGCAACACGCCCGCTATGTAGCCAAAGGGAAACGTCCAAAACTGATTACGATGGGCATAATTCCGACCATCGCGCCGTATTACTTGCCGCGTTTTTTCAATCTTATTTCAGGCTTGCCGGAGGTAGGGGATATCCGCTGGCAGATTGTCGAGGAAAAGACCCCTTCGGTCATGGAGAAATTCGATAACGGCACCCTCGATGCCGCTATCATGGTGATACCGCCTATCGGCATTCCCTACGATCACAGGTTGCTGTTTGAAGAGGAGCTTTTTCTGGCCGTGCACACAAATCACCCATTGTCAAAAAGGGAAAATGTCACCTTGGAGAATATCGGACTAGATGACTGGCTACTGTTGGATGAGGGACATTGCCTCAATATTCAGACGCTGGATCTGTGCAACAAGACAGGGGTTCTTTTTGACCGTAACAATTTCCGGGCGTCAAGCCTGGAAACCTTGCGCCACATGGTGGCGCACAAGTCCGGGGTGACGCTTATTCCAGAAATGGCGCGACAGGAAAATGATGGTGTGGCTTATGTTTCGATCAAAGATGCAACGGCTTACACTCGCGCAATAAGTTTGGTATGGGACAGAAAAGGTATTTATGCGCAAACAGTTAGCGAAATGGCGGATTATCTGGTGGCTAAATACCAAATACAAAATCAGTCTGACTGCGGAATGGGCCTGATCGCACAAAGGAGTCAGATACCGTCTTGAAAAGCAAGGCCTATAGTAAGGGTGAAAGTGGGCGTCCATACCATTATTCAGGTAGACGCCCTCGTGCTTGACGCTGCGCCATAACCGCTCCACAAAATGTTATCCAATGCCTGGCCACGCCCATCCATGCTGATCGCGATACCATGAACTTTGAGCATGGCCAGTTTCAAACGCGAGCCGTTACAAGTATCCGGGCGGAAACCGGGTGCCAGCCAGGAATCGCATGCGTGACATACCCGGATGGGCCGACATTGCGCGCACAGGTACGGCAACAGGCTGCCAAGTTCGATGACGTTATCA